>Ga0209648_10002098_pt1 | contig 16399 bp, 11 predicted proteins | sample GraSoi2013_115cm_FD_185830 | JGI IMG/M metagenome (GOLD analysis project Ga0209648, IMG submission 185830) | Grasslands soil microbial communities from the Angelo Coastal Reserve, California, USA - Sample 9_17_2013_115cm (SPAdes) (version 2) | ecosystem: Environmental > Terrestrial > Soil >...
GAAAAAACGGCGCACCTTCACTCGATCGACCCCGCAGCCGCAGCAGCGACGATCGATGCAACCACGGGGGCCGACCCAACCGCCGGCTGGTTCGAGGAGCGCGGATTGAAGCTGGGCGCTGCCGGCGACGACAAGTCCGACATGTTCGTCGATCCCGCCGCCTGCGTTTACCCCGACGCCTTTCTGCGCAGCCTCGCCGGAGGCCGGGACGATTGCGGCCTCATCAAGCCCGGCGCCGATGAATCAGAAATTCTGACCCTGCCGTTTCTGGCGCTGTCGGCTTGGGTTGTGGTGATCTGCGCGATCGCCGCACTGCACCATTTTCACCGCAATTGGCGTCTGTGGCGGTGGCTGCGCAGTATGCGGGCTCGAGGATTGGTGCCGAGCGCGACGAATTGGCGACGTCCTCCCCAACGCCGGCACCGCCGGTCGAGCCGGCATGGCAGAACAGCCTCGCGACGCTACGCGGGGTGAGCGATCACACGACCGAAAAGTAGCGCTCGGGTGGAGTGGCGAGCAGCGCCGCCAGGCGAGCTATGCCGCGGTCGACCCGCTCGGCTGTAGTCTGGGCGCCGAGGCAGACGCGCACCGCGTTGGGCGGCTGACGGGTGGCGGCGAACGCGGCGGCGGGGACGATCCCGACCCCGCGTCGCCGGGCCGCTGCGGCAAAATCGTCGGCGCGCCACGACTCCGGGAGCGTCAGCCAGAGATGAGCGGCGGCGGGATCGGCGGTGACCTCGGCGCCGGAGAGGATTTCGCGCGCTCTGCGATTGCGGGCCCGCGTCTCGCTGCGCTTCTCTGCGGCGAGCCGCTCCGCAGTGCCGTCGGCGATCCAGCGCGCGACAATGTGCGCCATCAAGGGCGGCGCCGAATAAACAGTGGCGCGGACTGCGGCGGCAATCGGCTCGATCTTCGCCTGCGGGGCATGCATGTAGCCGACGCGCAAAGCCGGGAACAGGCTCTTCGAGGTCGAGGTGATGTAAATGCCGTGCTGCGGCGCGTAATGCGCGAGCGGCGGCATCGGCTGATCCAGCAGAAAGCCGTAAACATCATCCTCGATCAATGATACCCCGTGCCGTTGCGCCACTTCGGCCAAGGCTTGCCGCCGCGCCACCGGCATCGTGGCGGTGGTCGGGTTGTGCAATGTCGGCATCGTATAAAGGGCACGCACCGGTGCGGTGCGGCAGGCCGCCTCGAGCGCATCGGGGACCAGCCCTTGCTCGTCCATGGCAATCGGGACCACCCGCAATTGCAATAACTTCGCCAGCGCGCGCAGGCCAGGGTAGGTCAACGCTTCGGCCGCCAAGGTGTCGCCGGGCTGGGTCAAGGCACCGATGACGCAAGTCATGGCATGCTGACCGCCGGCCGTCACCACCACCTGCTCAGGCGTCGTGGCCAGCCCGCAACCAGCGAGGAACGCGGCCCCGGCGATGCGGTCCTCGCGACGGCCGGCCGGGGCCTGATAGTCGAGGAGAGCGGCGAGATCGGGCTCGGCGGCCAATTCCTGCAGCGCCGCCGCGATCGCCGCCCCCTCCCCGGCGGCGCTGGGCCGATTGATCGTGAGGTCGATGAAATCGGGATCCTCAGTCCCGCCGAGAATGTCGCCGGGCATCACCGGAGCCACACCGGCCGAATGCCGTACATAAGTCCCGCGACCCACCTCGCCCGCGACCAGCCCGCGCCGCTCGGCTTCTGCATAGGCGCGGCTGACCGTGCCGATTGTGACGTGCAGTTTCCAGGCGAGATCGCGCTGCGTCGGCAGCTGTGTGCCGGCGGCCAGCCGGCCGCCTCGCACGTCTTCTGCCAGGGCCTCGGCTATGGCGCGATAGCGCGGTCCATTGCGGCCCGATAGATCGGGCATCCAATTTGTCATGGTGACAAGTTTATGATTGACGAATCATTCCGAGTCAATTTGATTTCTCGGCACCTAAAACGACAAGCGTAGACCGATGGTACATAGAGATTGTATCGATACAAAAAGCCTCTTCCAGCTGCGCAATGTCCGCGGGCCCGCTCCGCGTCGGTTGTTGCCGAACCTTCTGAGCCGATTTCGGGGTTGGCGGGAACGGGCGCGGGGCCGACACTTGCTCCAGCAACTCGACGACCGCATGTTGCGCGATGTCGGATTGACCCGCTCGGACGTCGAGCGCGAGTGCAACAAGCATTTCTGGCAACCCTGAGGTCCCCATGCGCATCCCGCTCTACCAGGTTGATGCTTTCACCACTCGGCTGTTCGGCGGCAATCCCGCGGCCGTGTGCCCGCTCTCCGAGTGGCTCCCGGAAGCGACGATGCAGGCGATCGCGGCCGAGAACAACCTTGCCGAGACCGCGTTCTTTGTGCCGCAAGGAGATGGTTACCTGCTGCGCTGGTTTACGCCTACCGTGGAGGTCGAGCTGTGCGGCCACGCGACGCTCGCGTCGGGCTATGTGGTGACCCGTATTCTCGCGCCCGAGCGGCGCTCGGTGACTTTCGACACCTTGAAGGCCGGGCCGCTCGAGGTGACCCGTGACGGCGATCTATTCGCCATGGATTTTCCGGCCTGGCCACCGGAGGCGAAGTCAGCCGATCCGCGAGTGCTCGCCGCGCTCGGCACCCCGCCGGTCGAGAGCTTTGTCGCGCGCGGCCGCACTCTGGCGGTCTACGACTGCGCCGAAGACGTGGCGACGCTGCGGCCCGACTTTGCCGCGATGCGCCGGGTCGAGGGCGCCGATGCGATCGCGACGGCTCCGGGGCGCGATGGTGTCGATTTCGTCTCGCGGTATTTCGCGCCGAATTACGGGGTGGACGAGGACCCGGTCACCGGATCCGCCCATTGCGTGCTGACGCCCTATTGGGCGGCGCGGCTCGGCAAGGAGCGAATGACGGCGCGGCAAATCTCGGCGCGCGGCGGCGAACTCACCTGCGCGTTGCGCGGCGACCGCGTCACGATCGCCGGCCATGCGGTGCTCTATCTCGAAGGCGCGATCACCGTATAGCGGGGGGAAAGGGACCGGCCATGGCCGAACATTTCAATGAATTGGGGCAGCCGATCGGGTTTCCGTTACCTCATTGGACGGCGCGCCTGCGCCCGCCGCGCAGCGCGATGGAGGGCCGCTTCTGCATTGTCGAGCCGGTCGACCCGGGAGGTCACGCCGTCGACCTCCACGCCGCCAATTCGCTGGACCGGGAAGGGCGTAACTGGACTTATCTGCCCTACGGACCCTTCGACCGGCTCGAGGATTATCGCCTCTGGCTCGACCGCGCGTCTGCCGGCGACGACCCGCTGCTTCACGCCATCATCGAGCGCCGGGGCGGCCGCGCCGTCGGCGTCGCCAGCTATATGCGCATCGACCCCGCGGCTGGTGTCATCGAGGTCGGCGGCATCAATTATGCGCCGCCCTTGCAGCGCACCCCGGCAGCAACCGAAGCGATGTACCTGATGATGCGCCGCGTCTTCGACGAGCTGGGCTATCGCCGCTACGAATGGAAATGCGACGCGCTCAATGCTCCATCGCGCGCAGCGGCACAGCGCCTGGGCTTCCAATACGAAGGCATGTTCCGCCAGGCGGCGGTCTACAAGGCGCGCAACCGTGATACCTGCTGGTTCTCAATCCTCGACAGCGAATGGCCGGCGCTGAAGACAGCGTTCGAGCGCTGGCTCGACCCGGCGAATTTCGATGCGCAAGGGCGCCAAAGGCTGAATCTCGCAAGCTGCATCGAACACGCCCGCGCGGCTGACTTCACGGGCGGAGCCGGTCCGTGGGTGGCATCCTTGCCGTCATGAGCTTGTCAGGAGGCAGGCATTTAATATGACGCTCGACGTGCCGCTGCTCAGATCGGACACGCCCGGTGTGGCCAATGTTCTCCACTTCAACAATGCGGGCGCTGCCTTGCCGCCGCGTCCGGTTCTCGACGCGGTGACGAGCCACCTGGCGCGCGAGGCCGCTATCGGCGGCGTCGAGGCTATGATTGAAGCGAGGGACCGCATCGCGGATTTCTATGACGCCGTTGCCACCTTGATCGGCGCGCACCGGGACGAGATCGCGTTCGTGGAGAGCGCCACGCGCGCCTGGGACATGGCGTTCTACGCCATTCCGTTTCGGGCGGGCGACCGCGTCGTCACCGCGCGGGCCGAGTACCTGTCGAACTATCTCGCGTTCCTGCAGATGAAGGCGCGCGTCGGGATCGAGATCGACGTGGTCGGCAACGACGCCTCCGGGCAGGTCGACCTCGCGGCGCTCGAACGCGCGATCGGCCAGCGTACAAAGCTGATCGCGATCGCGCATGTGCCGACGCAAGGCGGGCTCGTGAATCCCGCGGCCGAAATCGGCCGTATCGCCGCGCGCCACGGCATCCTCTATCTGCTCGATGCCTGCCAGTCGGTCGGCCAGCTCGCGGTCGATGTGCAAGAGATCGGCTGCCACATGCTCTCGGCACCGGGCCGCAAATATCTGCGCGGGCCCCGCGGCACCGGTTTTCTGTACGTGCGGCGCGACACGATCGGAATGCTCGAACCGCCCTTCGTCGATCTCGAATCCGCCTCCTGGGCCGACGGCGACAACTACATCGTCCGCGACGATGCGCGCCGGTTCGAAAACTGGGAGCGCTTCGTCGCGGGCCAGATCGGCCTTAGTGTCGCCGCCCGTTATGCGATGCGGGTGGGCATCGACGCGATCGAAGCCCGGGTCAAAGCGCTCGGTGCGCTATTGCGGCGGGAGCTCGCGAAGCGACCCGGCGTCAGCATGCACGATCTCGGTGTGGAGCAGTGCGGGATCGTCAGCTTTCTCAAAGAGGGCGAGGCGCCCGGCCAGACCCGCGACCGGCTCGCCGCCATGAACATCAACGTCCACGTGTCCCGCTCGCCGCGCGCGCCGGCACTCGACCTGCCCAGACGCGGACTGGACGCGCTCGTCCGCGCCAGCGTCCACTACTACAACGACGAGTCCGAGGTGGAGCGCTTCGTCCGGGCAGTGATGGGCTAGATTCTCTCGATACGGTCCGTCGACATGGCGAGGACGGCGAAGACGGGGGCTCGGTCCAATCGCGATACCGAGCTCGGCCCAATCCTGTTGCGTGAGCACATCGTGCCGCGGCGTATCCCTTTTTGGGGAATCGTGAATCATACTCTAAGGGTTCGGAGCCTAGGTTTCTTCGGCATGGTATGCCTTTGACCCAATCAACCGAGCGAGAGGACTTCTTATGCTTTCGCCGGCTCGCAAACGATCGATGAGGAATTTGAAGTCGTATCGCGGCTGCCAACCTAACTCATTTCGAGCACGCTCGTTGACATAGACGCGGTCTATGCTTGGAACCATCTTCCAGCCATGACGTGCATACTCGCCCTCAAACTCAGGAACGAGACGCCGCACCACCCGCGATGCATCGACACGCAAGTCCAGCAGATCACTTGGCGCAAAAGGTGTGGTTGCACTGACGATATAACGACGAAAACCAATCGTCGGCGCATGCTCAGCAGCCAGTAGGCAGGCATTCAGTAACTGCTCACCTCTGATCACGGTGGAACGAGGATAGGGCGGCCGGCAAGGGCGTAACGGAGGGCGTTGAGAGCGGAATGTCCGTGCAGCCGCCCTGTTGCGATTGGAGTGACCTTCATGTTGTTGTTCGCACAGGCCTCGCGCGCTTCTTTGTCGAAGTCCTCTTCAGGAAAAAATCGCGATACTCTCAGCACGATGCACGGAAGCTTCTCGTTCCTATGGAACAACTGGCAAATGTTCTCCGCTGCCGCCTTGCTGACCCCATAGATGTTCTTGGGAATTGGCGTGACGTCTTCGGTCACCCATGCAGCCGGCGCTCCCCTAGGCGGCACGAGGGCATCACCAAAGACGCTGGTTGTGCTGGTGAACACAAACGACTCGACGCCTGCCGCTGCGGCCTGTTCCAGCAGATTGAGCGTGCCGGTGATGTTGGTTTCGACGAAGTCCTGCCGGCGATGAGTATCGACATGAGGCCGATGCAGCGTCGCCGTGTGGAAGACCGCTTGCACTCCGATCATGCATTGCGCCACGCAAAACCGGTCGGTAATCGCGCCGATACAAGTGGTGAAGGGACTCGGGAGAATGTCGACGCCGACGACCTCGTGCTCCAAGTCGCTCAAAGCTCGAACCAAAGCCTCGCCGAGATGCCCGGAACTTCCTGTGACCAAGAACCTCATCTTATTCCCCCCGACGACCGCTGGCTCGGAGTGACAACTGACAGGTTTGCCGCCGAGAAGGGCACGGCCTCGGCAACGAAACCAAAGGTTCCGTTCTCGTTAATTTCGCGTGCGACGCGCAACAACGGAACTCGCCCAGCCCATCTACACGATCAAGAGCCGATTGCTTTTCGAATCCGCGACGGGGTGGCGGGGCCGGCGAGATCGGAAGTGCCGAAAGGCGCGAGCGCATCTGCTATGGCGTTGGCGATGGCGGGGAAGGCGGCGATGGCGCCGGCTTCGCCGCAGCCTTTGACGCCGAGCGGGTTGGTCGTGCAGCGGGTGCCGTTGAAGCCGAGGTCGAGGGGGGGAAGGTCGTCGGCGCGGGGTATGGCGTAATCCATGAACGAGCCGGCGATCGGCTGACCGGAAGCGGGGTCATAGACGGCGTGCTCGAGCAGGGCTTGGCCGACGCCTTGGGCGATCGCGCCGTGCGCTTGGCCGGCGGCGATCATTGGGTTGACCAGCACGCCGTAATCATCGACGGCGGTGTAGCGGGCGAGCTTCACTTCGCCGGTGTCGCGGTCTATCTCAACCTCGACGACATGGGCGCCATTGGGGAAGGTCATCCATTCGCGGGTCCAGGCGTGATAGGTGTCGAGCGGGGTGCCTTTGTCGCGAGCGATCGCGGCGACGTCGAGCAATGCCACCGAGCGATCGGTGCCTGACACAACAAACCGGCCGTCCTCGAAGCGGATGTCGGCTGCCGCCGCCTCCAATGCGTCGGCGGCGATGGGGGTGCCCTTGGCGACGATCTCGTCCGAGGCGCGCCAGATCGCCGTGCCGCCCATATAGGTCGCCCGCGAGCTGCCGTGTCCGCCGCCCAGCGGGATCCGGTCGGTGTCGCCCTGGACGAGGCGGATGCGCTCGTTCGGCAAACCGAGGCGATCGGCGAGGATCTGCGGGAACGTCGTCTCGTGGCCCTGCCCGATAGTTTGCGTGCCGGTGATCAGCGACACGGTGCCGTCTGCCTCGAAGCGGATGTCGACATTCTCGTGCGGCGAGCCGCCAGTGCCCTTGATGTGGTACGCGAAACCGAGGCCGCGCAGTAATCCCTGTCCCTCGCCCTCCCGGCGCCGCGCCGGAAAGCCCTCGACATCGGCCGCCGCCAGCGCGCGGTCGAAAGTCTGCGCGAACGCGCCGCTGTCGACGGTATTGCCAAAAGCATTGGTCACCGGCATCGCTTCGGGCGGGACCATGTTGATGCGCCGCAGCTCGGCGCGATCGAAACCGCATTGCCGGGCCGCCTTGTCGATCAGCCGCTCGATGACGTTGACGGCCTCCGCAAAACCCGGACCGCGGGTCACGCCGACCGGCGCCGTATTGGTCAGCACCGCGCTGACCTGCAGCTCGATTGCCGGGATGCGATACACAGTGCTCGGCAGATGTACGTACTGAAAGGTCTGCACGCCCCCGGTACTGACCAAATAGGCCCCGGCATTGGCGGCGCTGTCGACGCGCAGCGCCAGAAAACGGCCATCGGCGTCGAGCGTCAAGGCAGCCTCGGCGCGATGATCGCGCGCTTGATGGTCGGAGAGGAAACTCTCGCTGCGGGTGGCGATCCATTTGACCGGGCGGCCGACGCGCCTCGCCGCCCACAGGATCAGCACATGCTCGGGATAGATGAAATTCTTCGCGCCGAAGCCGCCGCCGACATCGGGCGCGACAAATCGCACTGCACTGGGCGGCACACCCAATGCACGCGCGGTATTGTCGCGCGTCGCGTGAATGCTCTGGCTCGAAACGTAGGCCGTGTACTGGCCGCGGTCGGCATCCCAAAGCCCAATGACGCCGCGCGGCTCCATCGGGTTGGTGACGATCCGGTGATTGTCGAGATCGAGTTCGACGATATGCGCCGCGGCAGCGGACGCTGCGGAGGCCGCGGCGCTGTCGCCGGTTCGCCAATCGAAGCAGAGATTGCCGGGCACTTCAGGCGAAATCTCGGGCGCTCCCGGCGCGCGCGCGGCTGCGGCGGTCGTCACCGCCGGCAAGGGGCGGTAGTCGACCACGACCTGTTCGGCGGCGTCGAGCGCCTGCGCGCGGGTCTCGGCAACGATCAACGCCACCGGCTCGCCGACATAGCGGACCTTGCCCGACGCCAGTAGCGGCTGCGGCGCGAAGGCGAACCGCTCGCCGGTCGTGGCATTGGCTTCCGCGGAGGGCCGCAACGGCTGCAGCCCATCGTCCCGCGCGTCCTCGGCGGTCAATACCGCGAGCACACCGGGCGCCGCCCGCGCCGTTGCGGTATCGACAGTCGTGATAACCGCGTGCGCGCGCGGCGAGCGCAATATGACCGCCTGCGCCAGACCCGCGAAAACGAGATCGTCCAGATAGTTGCCCCGGCCAGTAATAAAGCGCAAATCCTCCCGCCGCTTGGGTGCATCGCCAATCACCGATCGGGCGGTGGTCATCGGATCCGTCGGCCTCAGCAAAACGTCATTCCGGGATGCCCCAACGGGGCAGGCCCGGAACCCATGACCACGAACCTCCCCTGTTGGCTCATTGGCCAGTGTTCATGGTTTCCGGGCTCGCGGGCCGTGCCCACGCACCGGAATGACAATGGGGAGGGATCATGAGCTCGGTTCGTACGCCTGTCCCGGCGGGTAGGTGGCATATTTCGGAAGATCCGGGTTCATGTGATCCCAGGGCTGCGCGCTGTCGACGAAGATGTCCGCTTCGGGCTGAAAGAAGCTCGGATCGTCGAGGGTGCCGACCCTGATACCGACCAGATCAGGCCGGGCGGAGACTCGCAGAAACAGCATGCAGCCGCAGTCCGGGCAGAAGGCGCGGGTCACCTGATTGCCACTGTCCGCCGTCTTAACGTAAAGCTTTGGCTCCCCCTTGGTGACCCGGAACCCTGCTGCGGGAACCCGCAATGCGGCCGCGTAGGCGCTGCCGCTCTGGCGCTGACAGTCCCGGCAATGACAGAGCAGCGCAAAGACCGGTTCACCCGAGGATTCGTATTGAACGGCGCCGCACAGGCATCCCCCGGTCATTGGCGTTGCCACAGCGAACCTCCCTCGCGTCACGACTTATCCAGCCAGATCGTATCCAGCCTGACGACGTCGTAAACCCCGAAATATTCAAACGGATTGTGGCCTTTCACGTAATTGTAGCAGACGTCGTTGATCTTTTCCCAAGAGATCGGCAGCAGCGGCGGATCCTGTTCCATGATGGCCTCGGCCCGGCGAATCAGATCCTGGCGCTTCTCCGCGTCGACTTCCCGGTCGATCTGCGGTGTCAAGGCCTGAAACTCCTTGTTGTCCCAGAACGAGTAGTTCTGCGGGCCGTCCTTGCCGTACCAGGCATTGAAGTAATCCGAGGGGTCGAGCAGGGTCGACACGATCGCCCCGATGGCCAGGTCGAAATTGCCGTTTTTGGCATCGTCGAACCACACCGAGTCGACCACCGTGCGCAGGTTGCACTCGATGTTGAGCGCCTCGCCCAGCATCGCCTGAACGGCTTGCGACCACAGCTTGAAGCTGGCGATCTCGCGGACCATGTAGTCCAGGCCCTTGATGCCGCTGCTGTGACCCGCCGCAGCCATCAGCGCACGGGCTTCCTTGATGGCGGCCGCCGGATCCGGCTGATAGCCGAGCCGTTTGGCGAGTTCCTCCTTGGGCGTGGCAAACTCCGAGAACGGATAGATGAAGCCGCCGACCATCATCGGCGCCACATCCTTGACGACGTCCACCAGGACCGGCTTGTCGAGCACCAAGTGCATGGCGCGGCGTACCCGCGGGTCGTCGAGCGGTTTTCGCTTGTTGTTGACCCATGTCGCCTGGATGACGCTCTGGTAGTAATCGGTCGCTGTCATCCCGGCGGTCGCCTTGGCCTTGCGAGCCGTGATCGGATCCGTGATGCGGACATAATCGACCCGCCCGGATAGGATCGCAGATCCCATTTCGGGAGAAAACGGCAAGACGTGATAGAACTCGACGCCATCGAGATAGGGCAGCCCCTTGTTCCAATAGTTCGGGTTCTTCTCCATGACCCATATTTCGTTCTCGACTCGCCTGACGCTGCGAAACGGGCCAGTGCCGGGATAGATCTCGACCTTGCGCAAATTGTAGTTGTTGTCCTCCAATGTCTTCTTGCGCACGATCACGTTCCAGCCGCTGGCGATCGCCGCCATGATGAAATTTGTCGGGCGCGGCTCGGACAATTTGAATTCGACCGTGTATTTGTCGCGCGCGTTGATCTCGCTGACCGACTTGAACAGGAGGCTGCGCGGAATGCTGATGCCTGAGGGCGGCTTGGCGATGCGATCAAAGGTGGCCTTCACATCCTCGGCCGTCAGCTCTGCGCCGTCATGGAACTGCACATCCTTGCGCAGGAAAAAGGTGTAGGTCTTGCTGTCCTTGGAGATTTCCCAGCTATGCGCGAGGTCCGGGATGATCGTCTTGCCGCTGTCGCGGGGGTCGTGCCGGATCAAATTGTCGAACATGCACGCCATGGTGCCGAGATTGAAGATGGTGCCGGACTGGTGCAGATCGAAGTGCGGCGCACGGTTAGGCATGCCCACGCGCAGCACGCCGCCCGATTTGGGATTGGGCTCGGCCGCCGCCAGCTTGAAACCCGAACCGTCGAATTTGTCGGGCACCGCCGCGGCTACGGCAAAGCCCGGGGAGAGGCCATAGGCACCCGCGACGGCGGCAGCGCTGCCCTTAAGAAAGCTGCGGCGGGTCCACCATGGTGCTTCAAAACGCGGGTCACTCATGCTGTCTTGTCTCCCTCAACGGATGAATAGGCTCCGGTCACGTCTTGTCTAACCACACCGTATCCAATCTGACGACGTCGTAGACGCCGAAATATTTGGCGGGATCGTGGCCCTTGACGTAGTCGTACCAGATTTCGTTGATCTTTTCCCAGGAAACGGGGAGCAGTGGCGGATCCTGCTCCATGATGGCTTCGGCCTGGCGGATCAGCGCCAAACGCTTGCCAGCGTCCACTTCTCGGTCAATTCGAGGGGTCAACGCCTGAAACTCCTGGTTGCCCCAAAACGAGTAATTCTGCGGGCCGTCCTTGCCGTACCAGGCGTTGAAGTAGTCCGAAGGGTCGAGCAAGGTCGACACGATCGCCCCGATCGCCAAGTCGAAATTGCCGCTCTTGGTGTCGTCGAACCAGACTGATTCGACCACCGTGCGCAGATTGCACTCGATATTGAGCGTCTGCTGCAGCATCGCCTGAATCGCCTGTGACCACAGTCTGAACGTCGCAACGTCGCGAACCAAGTAATCCAGTCCTTTGACGCCGTTGGCATGACCCGCTGCCGCCATCAGCGCGCGGGCCTCCTTGATCGCGGCCGCGGGATCCGACTGATAGCCGAGCTTTTTGGCAAGCTCTTCCTTGGGCGTGGCGAATTCCGAGAATGGATAGATAAACCCGCCGACCATCATCGGCGCCACGTCCTTGACGACATCGACCAGGACCGGCTTGTCCAGAGCCAAGTGCAAAGCGCGGCGCACCCGCGGATCATCGAGCGGCTTTCGCTTGTTGTTCATCCAGGTCGCCTGGATCACGCTCTGGTAGTGGTCGGTAGTCGACATCCCGGGGGTTGCCTTGGCCCTCCTGGTCGTGACCGGATCCACCGCGCGGACATAATCGACCCGACCAGATAGGATCGCCGAAGCCATCTCGGGCGAGAACGGCAGGACGTTGTAGAATTCGATGCCGTCGATGTACGGTAGACCCCTGTTCCAATAGTTCGGGTTTTTCTCCATCACCCAGATTTCATTCTCGACGCGCCTGACACTGCGAAATGGTCCTGTGCCGGGATAGATGACGACCTTGCGCAGATTGTAGTTGTTCTCCTCGAGCGTCTTCTTGCGGACGATCACGTTCCAGCCACTGGCGATCGCCGACATCATGAAGTTGACCGGTCGCGGTTCGGACAATTTGAATTCGACGGTGTATTTGTCGCGCGCATTGATCTCGCTGACTGCCTTGAACAGGATGCTCCGGGGAATGCTGATGCCTGACGGCGGCTTTGCTATGCGGTCGAAAGTGGCTTTCACATCCTCAGCTGTCAGCTCTGCGCCGTCGCTGAATTGCACGTCCTTGCGCAAGAAGAAGGTGTAGGTCTTACCGTCCTCGCCAATTTCCCAGCTATGCGCCAGATCCGGGATGATGTTGCCGCTGTCGAAGGGGTCGCGCCGGATCAGATTGTCGAACATGCATGCCATGGCGCCGAGATTGAAGAAGGTCCCCGACTGGTGAAGGTCGAAGTGCGGCGGACGGTTGGGGATGCCCATCCGCAGCACGCCACCGGGTTTGGCGTTGGGCTCCGGGGCGGCGAGCTTGAACGTCGCGCCGTCGAATTTGTCGGGCACCTGCTCAGCGAGACCAAAGCGTGGAAGCAACCCGTACACGCCCGCCGCGGCGGCGGCGCTGCCTCTGAAAAACTCCCGTCGGGTCCACGACATGACGTCTCCCTCCCATTTGGTCTTTTCAGAACTGAGCACGCCGTGCTCTGATGGCGTGGTTGGTTCCGCCACGTCTCAAATATAACAAGGGTTCCCCGGAGTCACTTCTTGAATCACGCGAGATTAGTCGAGCAGGAAATCGCCCACAGCGACGCACAGCCGGCCGAGACCGTTCTCGATATTAACGATCTTCAGACGCATTTCTTCACGGCGGGGGGTGTCGTGCGGGCGGTCGACGGCGTTTCCTATGCCGTGCGGAGCCACGAGACTCTGGGGGTTGTCGGAGAGTCGGGATGCGGCAAGAGCGTGACCGCGCTGTCGGTTTTGCGCCTCGTCGCCGACCCGCCGGGGCGGATCGTCGGCGGACACATCCGCTTCGAGGGCGTCGATCTGCTGGAGCTGACCGAGAGCGAAATGGAGGCGATCCGCGGAAACGACATCTCGATGATTTTTCAGGAGCCGATGACGTCGCTCAACCCGCTGATGACGGTGGGCCGCCAGATCGCCGAGTCGATCGCCTTGCACCAGGAGCTGTCGCGGCGCGATGCCTTCGACCGGGCGGTCGAGATGCTGCGCCGGGTCCATATCCCGGAGGCGGAGCGCCGTGCCCACGCCTATCCGCATCAGCTCTCCGGCGGCATGCGCCAACGGGTGATGATCGCGATGGCGGTGTCGTGCAATCCCAAGCTGCTGATCGCCGACGAGCCGACCACCGCCCTCGACGTAACGATCCAGGCGCAGATCCTCGATCTGATGCGCGAATTGCAGGAAACGCTCGGCACCGCGATCGTTCTGATCACCCATGACATGGGTGTCGTCGCCGAGAATGCCGACCGGGTCGTGGTGATGTACGCCGGGCGGAAAGTCGAAGAGGCGAGCGCCAAGGACCTCTTCGAGCAGCCGGGGCATCCCTACACCAAAGGACTGTTGGGCTCGATCCCCGATGTCGAGGTCGCGGCGCATACCCGCACTCGCCGGGCGCGGCTGAACGAGATCAAGGGCATGGTGCCGTCGCTCTCCGATCTGCCGAAAGGCTGCACCTTTGCGCCGCGCTGCGTATTGGCGAGCGAGGAGTGCCGCGCATCATATCCGCCACTCGTCCAGTACCGGCCCGGCCACTGGGTCGCCTGCTGGCACGCCGAGCGAGTGCTGGAAGGTGGCGCATGAATACCGTCATTCCCGCGAAAGCGGGAATCCAGGGGCCACTGGGCCCCCGCTTTCGCGGGGGTGACGATAAAGCAAAGCCGCTGCTCGAGGTCGCGGGGCTGAAAAAGCACTTTCCGATCCATACCGGCGTGTTCTCCCGGGTTTCCGGCCAAGTCTACGCGGTCGACGGCATTTCCTTTCACATCGATCGCGGCGAAACCTTGGGGCTCGTCGGGGAGAGCGGCTGCGGCAAGTCGACGGCCGGCCGCACCCTATTGAAATTGCTCGAGCCGACCGGCGGGAAAATCAGAGTGCGCGGCGAAGACATCACCGATCTCGACCAGGAGCGGATGCTGCCTTACCGCCGGCAGATGCAGATGATCTACCAGGACCCTTACGCCTCGCTCAATCCGCGGATGTCGGCTGGCGAGATCGTCGGGGAACCGTTGGTCATTCACCGGGTCGGCACGCCAAACGAGCGCCGCGAACGGGTGGCGCATCTATTCGATCGGGTGGGACTGCGGCCCGAGTTGACCAAGGCCTATCCGCATGAATTCTCCGGCGGACAGCGCCAGCGCATCGGGATTGCCCGCGCGCTCGCATTGAGCCCGGAACTGATCGTCGGCGACGAGCCAGTCTCGGCGCTCGACGTGTCAATCCAGGCCCAGATCGTCAATCTGTTGATGGATCTGCAGGACGAGTACCGGCTGTCCTATTTGTTGGTTGCCCACGACCTCGCAGTCGTCGAACATATCAGTGACCGGGTCGCGGTGATGTATCTCGGCCGCATTGTCGAGATGACGGACAAGACCAGCCTCTTCGAAACGCCGCTGCACCCGTATACCGAGGCGCTGCTCTCGGCCGTGCCGATCCCGAAATACGGTGCGAAGAGCCGCAAACGCGTGATCCTCAAGGGCGACGTCCCGAGCCCGATCAACCCGCCGCCGGGCTGCCATTTCCACACTCGGTGCCCCTACGCAATGGCGCGCTGCCGCCACGAGGTGCCGGCTTTGCGTGAGGTCGTTGCGGGCCACTGGGCCTCGTGCCACCTGCACGACACCGGGGTGAAGTTTCCGCTCGCGAAGTCCGCGAGTCAATGAGCATCGCTGGAATAAGGGGTAAGAATGCCAGCAACACAAGCGCAAGCGTCACCAAACGGGAATATTTGTACTATCTTACCCGTTTGCCGGGTAGCAGCGACACAAAGCCGCCGCAATCGAGCCGTTGTCGTACCGATACGGCTCAGGGAAACGGCCCATGCGCTTGCCCGCAAGAACCCTCTTCGCGCTGGCTCTCCTCGCTTGCGCCCCAGCCTTCGCCGAGGAGCAGCCCCCGGCCCGAGTCGGCCGGGTGAGCTTCATCTCCGGTACCCTCGCCTTTTATGGTCCCGGGGACAGCGACTGGTCAGCGGCCAACGTCAACTACCCGGTCGCTGCCGGGGAATGGTTTGCGACCGATCCGCAGTCCCGCGCCGAAATTCGCATCGGCGCCGAAACGATCGATATCGCGGGCGACACCCAACTCGACATCGCCGAGCTTGGCAACAACGCCATCAAGGCCGGGGTGACCCAAGGGCGGATTGATGTCAATTTGCGCCAGTTCCGCCAGGACGACAGCGTCGAAATCGACATTCCCCGCGGCGGCGTCTGGCTGCTCCAGCGCGGTATTTACGATATCGAAACCGGGACGGGAGACCAGCCGACGCGGATCAGCGTATTCGAGGGCAGCGCGCGGTTTGTCGGCGGCGGAGCCGATCTGACCATCAGGGCCGGCGACGCGATTGTCTTGATCGGCACCGATACCGTTGCGGCGACAGTCGAGCGAGCCACCAAAGACGATTTCGTCAAATGGTGCCGCTCACGCGATTACCATCAAGACAGGCTTGCTGTGCCTTATCACGTGCCCCCCGCGATGACCGGCTTCGAGGAGCTCGACGCCTATGGCGCTTGGGACACCGTTCCCGATTACGGCCCGGTCTGGTACCCGAAATCGGTGCCGGCCGATTGGGCTCCCTATCGCGACGGCCATTGGGTCTGGGTCGAGCCTTGGGGATGGAACTGGGTCGATGCGGAGCCTTGGGGCTTCGCGCCGTTTCACTACGGACGCTGGGCCCGCATCGACGATCGCTGGGGCTGGGTGCCGGGCAATTTTGTTCCGCATCCCGTTTACGCGCCGGCGCTCGTCGCCTTTATCGAGGACGCCGGCACTGGACCGTCGACACCCGTCGAAACCGGCCCGGCAGTCGGCTGGTTCCCGCTTGCACCGGGCGAGGTGTATTGGCCCAACTATACGCGCGACCCGGTTTATATCCGCAACGTCAATATCGCCAATGTCAGCGCGACCAAGATCACCGAAATAAAGACAATCGTGACGGCGCGGAGAACGGAGGACCCGCCGCCGCAGGTAGCGAACCATCAATTCGTCAATCGCGGCGCGGCCACCGTCGTGCCCGCACCGGTATTTGCCGCTTCCGGCAGAGTGGCACCTGCAACGGTTGCGGTTTCGCCGCAGGTATTGCAACGCGCGCCGGTCAGCCTCCGCCCGCCGCAGTTGACCCCGGCCACTGCAAGACCGGCCTCTTCAGCATCCACCGCGTCCGCACCGGCGACGCAGCCGTTGGCTGGACCTTCTGCGCAA
>Ga0209648_10002099_pt1 | contig 16396 bp, 14 predicted proteins | sample GraSoi2013_115cm_FD_185830 | JGI IMG/M metagenome (GOLD analysis project Ga0209648, IMG submission 185830) | Grasslands soil microbial communities from the Angelo Coastal Reserve, California, USA - Sample 9_17_2013_115cm (SPAdes) (version 2) | ecosystem: Environmental > Terrestrial > Soil >...
CCGGACGCGCTGCGCGACGGGCTGTCCAGGCGGGACCTGGCCGAGGCGCGCGACTGCCTGAGCCAGCACGCACCGCGGCTGGCCGACCGGGTTACGGGCGGCCGTGTCTTCTGCGACGCCTACAGCGCCTCCCGAGAGCCGATCGTGTGCGCTCTCGGCGCAAGCGGCCGCATCGTTTTCGCCGGCGCGGCGAACGGCTCCGGCTACCGCCTCGCGCCGGCCATCGCCGCGGAGACCGCCGAACTCCTCCGCATCGAACCGAGCAGAAGGATCGACCCATGATCGTCAACCACTTCAGTCCCGGGGAACTGTCCGCGGCTTTCGGTATCGACATGAGCGCGGTGCACGGGCTCGGTCCCGGCGCAGGCTGGGGCCGCGTGGTCCCGGGCGGCAGGAGCACGGCGCACCAGCACGACGAGAGCGAAGTCTTCGTCATCGTGCAAGGCGCCGGCGAACTGCTCGTCGACGGCCGCCGCGTCAGGGTCGCACCGGGAACGGTGGCCATGTTCGAGCCGTTCGAGACCCATGTCGTCGAGAACGCCAGCGAGCAGGATCTGATCTTCTTCGACCTGTACTGGCGTGACCCCGCACTGGCCGTGCGGGCGGCCGGCGCGGCGGGCCGGCGGCGATTCGACGAGCGGCCCGTGTTCGTGTTCTCGACGCCCCCGACCCCCAACGGCGACCTGCACCTCGGCCATCTCTCCGGCCCATACCTCGGCGCCGACGCATACGTGCGTTTTCAGCGTATGAACGGGGTCCGCGCCTGGCATCTCACCGGCAGCGACGACTACCAAAGCTACGTCGTCGAGCGCGCCAGGTGTGAGGAGCGGGAGCCTGCCGACACCGCCGCGCACTTCTCCGCCGAGATCGCGGCGACACTCGGCCTGATGGATATCCAACCCGACCAGTACACCGTCACAAGCAGGGACGAGACGTACGAGAAGGGTTTGCAGGCCTTTTTCTCGCGGCTGGCCGCCGCGGAACCGGTGGGCCTGCGGGAATCGCCCGCACTGTTCGACCGGGCCACCGGGAGCTACCTCTACGAGGTGAACGTTTCTGGTGGCTGTCCCGGTTGCGGCGCCCCGACCAATGGCAACATCTGCGAGGAATGCGGCGAGCCGAACGTCTGCGCCGACCTGGCCGACCCCCGCTCGCGCCGCTCCGGAGAGCCCGCCGGCCAGGACAAGATCACCCGGTTCAGCCTTCCGCTGCACGAGTTCCGTAGTGAGGTGGCCGCCCATCACAGGCTGGGCCGTGTCCCGGCGAGGCTGCGTGAACTCGCCGACCGCGTGTTCTCGCGCGCGTGGCTCGACCTGCCCATCACCCACGTCTCGGACTGGGGTGTGCGCCCGGCCGAGCCGGATGCCGACGGGCAGGTGATCTGGGTCTGGCCGGAAATGGCGTACGGGTTCCTGCATGGCATCGAGCTACTCGGCCAGCGCCTCGGGCAGCCGTGGCAGGCCGGGGCGCCCGAGCCGGACTGGAAGATCGTGCACTTCTTCGGCTACGACAACAGCTTCTACCACGGCGTCCTCTATCCGGTGCTTTACCGGCTGGCGTTCCCGGACTGGGAACCCGACATCGACTACCACGTCAACGAGTTCTATCTGCTGAGCGGTGAGAAGTTCTCCACCAGCCGCGGCCACGCGATCTGGGGAACGGAGATCCTCGGCCCACGCAGCGTGGACGCGGTGCGGTTCTACCTCGCCGCCACCAGGCCGGAGGGCCGCCGCACGAACTTCGACCCCGCAGAATACGAAACGGCGGTCCGGGACACCCTCATCGGGTCATGGCAGCGTTGGCTGAACGAGCTGGGAGAACGAGTCGAGCACCGCTACGGAGGCCACGCACCGGACGCCGGAGTGTGGACACCCGAGCACACCGCGTTCTTGCGCCGGCTGAGCGGACGGCTGGCCGCGGTCACGGGCTGCCTCGGACCGGATGGCTTCTCCCTCAGCCAGGCCGTTGCGGAGCTGAACGGAATCGTCGAGGACGTCCGGCGTTTCGCCGCGCTCGAGTACGCGGTGTCCGCCGTCGATCTCTGGCAGGACGAAACGCGGACGGCGATCGCGCTCGAGCTGGCCGCGGCGCGCCTGGTCGCGAACTGCGCCGCCCCGATCATGCCGCGATTCGCCCGCTGCCTGGCGGCGCGGCTTGGTCTGCCCGACGTGGCCACCTGGCCGAGGATCGTCGAACTGCTGCCGGCCGGATCGGCCGTCGACCTGGCCGGCGCCGAGTTCTTCCATGCCACACAGCGGCCGGGCGCAACCGCTCCCAACGGTATCCGGCTGACCATCGAGGAGGACACGCACAATGGCTGAGCAGGCCAACGGCGCCGCCGGCGGCATCGCCGCACCGGTCGCCGATGTCATCAACACGATCGCGCTGACGGCATGTCAGGACAGCCGACATCGTATCTGTTTCACCGGCGGCGACGGCGTTCGCTCGCTCACCTTGGCCGACCTCGACCGCGGTGCCGTCAAGGTCGCTTGCCACCTGCACGCGCGTGGCGTCCGGCCACGCGACCGGATCGGGATCATGTCGCGCAACCGGATCGAATGGGTGCTGCTCGACCTCGCCGTGCTCAAGCTCGGGGCGGTGACCGCCGGTGTCGAGCCCGGCCGCTACGAACCGGTGAAGGTGGTGAGCGACTTCGGCCTCAGGCTCCTTTTCGCCGAAGACGTGCGGACGGCGGGCAAGGTACATGACATCAGCGTGATCGGGTCCTGGGCCCGCGACACCGCCGTCGATCCGGCGGCGCTGCCGGCCCGCGAGGGATACGACCCCGCGGACATCTGCGCGGTCAAGCAGACGTCAGGAAGCACGGGAGTCCCCAAGGGAATCGAGGCGACGACCGCGAGCGTGAACTGGTCCATGGCCGCCGTGCAGCAGATGTTCGGCCACCGCGACGGCGACAACCTCCTCGTGTTCCTGCCCGTACGGTTCCTGCAGCAGCGCTACTGGATCTACTCGGCCCTGGTCAACCACCACGATGTCACGCTGGCCGACCGGGTCACCGTGTTCGACATGGCGCGAGCCACGTCACCGACCGTGATCATGGGGGTGCCGGGCTTCTACGAGCAATTGAGGACCCGCCTCGAAGCCTCGGGTGCACCGGCGGATACCGCGGCACGGCGCGACACCATCCAGGCGCAACTCGGCGGCCGGGTCCGTTACCTGTGGACCGGTTCGGCCCCGGCCGGGCGCGCGGTGCTCGACTTCTTCAACGAGGGCGGTGTGCCGCTCTACGAAGGGTACGGGCTCAACGAGACGTGCATCGTGGCGAAGAACCATCCCGGCGCCGTCCGGGTCGGCAGTGTCGGCCAGGTACTGCCGCACAAGAGGATCCGCTTCGACAAGGACGGGATCCTGATCGTCGGCAGCGGTTACCCGGTCAACACCCGGTACACCTGGTGCGCGCCCGGTGCCAGCGAGAAGACCTATCTGCCGACCGGTGAGGTCAAGACCTTCGATGTCGGCCACGTGGACGAGGATGGTTTCCTCTACATCGACGGCCGGGTCGACGATGTCGTGACGCTGAGCGGCGCGCTGAATGTCCTTGTCACTCTGGTCGAGGAACGGCTGCGTGAGCTGCCCGAGGTCCACGACTGCGCTGTGTTCGGTGACGGGAAACCGTTCTTGACGGCGATCGTGTCACCGGCGGCACCGAACGTCGGCCATGAGTCGCTCGCCCGCGGTGTGGCCAGGCTGAACGACGAGCTGCGGTACGAGCAACGCATCTACGCAATCGTGATAGCCGGCGAGCAGTTCTCGATCGACAACGGCATGCTGAACGCGCAGTACAAGCTGAAGCGGGCGCACATCGGCAGGCACTACGCCGGCGATCTGGACATGGTCTACCAAAAACACGATGTCTACAACGACGGCACCGTCATCGATGCGCACGTAGTTGTGCTGGCGGCGGTCAGCCGCCCGGCAGCCGAGCGGGCGGAGGCGCAATGAGCTGGGAAACGCTGGCCGACCTTGTGCTGTCCAACAACATGGTCACGCTGCGGCGAATACGAATCGCCGATCGCGAGGCATTCGCGCGGATCGTCTACGAGCCGGACATCTGGCGGCACTTTGTCACGCGCATCGCGGCGCCGGAAGATCTCGACGCGTTCATGGAGCACGGAATCCTGGACACGCTCAACGGTACTCGAATTGTGTTCGCCATCATCGACCGCAGTAGTGACCAGATCGTCGGCAGCACCGCCTACGGCAATCTGGCCCAGGCCGAACGGCGGCTGGAGATCGGGTGGTCCTGGCTTTGCGCGGCGGCCAGGCGGACGGGACTCAACCGCGCCACGAAATTGGCTCTGCTCGACCACGCCTTCACCGTGCTCGGCTGCGAGCGAGTCGAGTTCAAGACCGACGTCCTCAATACCGCCGCCCGGACCGCGCTCGCCCGCATCGGGGCCACCGAGGAAGGCGTCCTGAGGAGCTTCAACGACATGCCAGGCGGCCGCCGCCGTGACGTCGTCTACTACAGCATCCTGCGCGGCGACTGGCCGGCCCGCCGCAGGCAGTGCCTCGCGGCGGCCGCGGCCGCCCGCTGAACAGGCAACGGCCATGGCACATCATCAAAGGGGGCCCCAATGCAACAAGAACCAGCGCAACAAGAACCAGCGCGAACAAAAGCAGCAGTGCACACAGCAGCAGTGCACACGGAAGAATTCGTCTTCGCCGCGAACGGACAGCGCCTGGCGGCCACGAAGACGGTCTCGGCCGACGGGCCGGAGCCAGGCATCCTGGCCCTGCACGGCCTGGGCCCGGCGGCGACCCGGCACCGCGTGCGTTACCTTCTCGATGCCCTGGCCGCGCACGGTCACGGATCGATGACCTTCGATTTTTCCGGCAACGGCGACAGCACGGGCGTGCTGGCGGAGTCCTCGCTGCGGGGCCGGCGGGTGGAGACCCTGGCCGCGGCCGGCTGGCTGAGCCGGACCGTGGCGCCGGTGCTCATCGGCACCAGCATGGGCGCGCATCTGGCGGCGTGGACCGTGCCCGAGCTTGCACCGCGTGGGCTGGTGCTTTTCTGCCCCGCGGCCTATCCGGCGGGCGCCGCGGATCTCAGGTTCGACGGCAGCCTCGTGCGCCCGGGCCGCTACGCCGGCTCGCCTGCGTACGCCGGTCTGCGTGAGTTCGGCGGTGACCTGCTCATCGTCGGCGCCCGCCGCGACCAGGTCGTCCCTCCCGCGGTCATCGAAGGTTACCTGGCCAGCGCGCGCGCCGCCCGCTCCGCCGAGGTGATCTGGCTCGACGACTGCGATCACTTCGTCCACCGCTGGCTGCCGGGCGCAGGCGACTGCCAGGCAGTAATCGTGCAGGCCATCACGCGCCTGCTCGCCGCCGGCCACACACCATCCCGGCCACACACCATGCTGAAGGAGATGACGACATATGCCTAGGGAAGAAAACCTGCTGAAGCGACGCGATCTGGACAGCCTCACGGCGGTCGAACGCGCCTTTCAGGCCGGCCCGCTCGCCGAGTCATTGGACCGCGCCCCGGTCATCGAGCGCCGCCGCGGCCTGGCGCGGGAGGAATTCGAACACGAATATCGCGAGCAGGGCCGGCCGGTCGTGCTCGAGGGGTTCGCCGCGGACTGGCCATCCGTTCGCACCTGGACGTTCGACGGTCTCGCCAAGCGCTGCGGCTCGGTGCCCGTCATCGTGAGCAGTTACAGCAGCAAGGCGGCCCGCCACACCACGTTCGGCGAGTTCGTCGCGATGCTGAAGGCAAGCGCGGGCAGCGGTGCGCCACCGATCTATCTGCAGGAGTGGTACTACAAGACCTCCTGTCCCGAACTTGCCGAGGACATGCCCGAGCTCGATATCGCCAGGTACGACTTCAGGCGAAATCTCTACGGCGACGCGGCGTCGACCAACCATCAGCTCTGGATCGGCCAAAAAGGCGGGATCACCCGCCTGCACCAGGACGCCTACTCGGTCGACGTGATGCACGCGCAGATCGCCGGGGAGAAGCTCTGGTACATCATGGGGCCGAAGGCGGAGCTGCGGACCGGCCCGCATGGCGACCTGGATCTGGATGCTTTGTCCACGTCCGCGGGCACGCAGCTGACGCGGTTCGTGCTGAGCCCTGGTGACGTGCTCTACCTGCCGGCCCTGTGGTACCACCGGATCGAGTTGCTCAGCGACTCGATCGGGCTCGGCAGGAAGTGCCTTGACGAGGCCAACCTGCGGATGCACATCCGCCAGCGAATGGGCGAGCTGCTCGCGCTGGCCCTGAACCAGGACGAGCTCAGGCAGACCCATTCCGAGCTGTTCGACGTTGTCGTGACGCGCGGCCGCGCGCTGGCCCATCAGATGGATATCGACCTGTCCAAGCTGCGGCAGTGAGTCACATGAGGCGCAAACACATGCTGCTCATCGGCGGGCGCGGCCATGAGCTGGGCAAGGTGGACAAGCTCGGGCTGCGCTATTCGATGATTCAAATCCCGGCGCGGGCGAGCGAGCGGCAGTCCACCGGCGCGCAACACTATGCGGTGGCCGACTACCGCCGCATCGGCGACATCCTGCCGATCGCGCGCGCCTGGCACGCGGCGGATCCGTTCGACGCCGTCGCGTCGTTCACCGAGTACGGCCTGGAACCGGCGTCGAGGTGCGCGATCGACCTGGGCGTACCTGGCGACAACCTCACCGCCGTACTGCGGACGCGCGACAAGACAAGGACGCGGGACCTGCTGAACCGTAACGGGCTCAGCCCGGTGCGGCATCGGGTGTGCACGGCGCTTGCGGACGCCCGCGACTTCATGGCCGAGCGGGGCGGGCAGGCGATCGTGCTGAAACCGCCCGCCGGCGGCCTCAGCGAAGGGGTGTTCATCGTCGAGACCGAGGCCCAGCTACCGCAGAGATGGGCGTGGACTCGCCTGGTGGCCAGCGGCCCGATTCTGGCCGAAGAATACCTGGGCGGTCCCGAGTACAGTGTCGAGTCCATTTCAGACCACGGCAGACATGAAGTAGTCATGGTTACCGAGAAGCTGACGACCGGGCCGCCGGGCTTCGTCGAAATCGGCCATCAGGTCCCGGCGCGGCTCGGCCCCCGCGAACGGGACGGGATTGACCAGCTTATCGGGGATTTCCTGAACCTGATCGGGCAGCAGACGGGCCCGGTGCACAGCGAACTGCGGAACACGCCGTCCGGGCCCCGGCTTATCGAGGCACAGACCAGAATTGGCGGCGATCAGATCTGGGAAATGTGCGAGATGGTGAGTGGCGCCGACATGATATCGGAAACCTTCGCCGCTCTGCTCGGCCTGCCGATGCCGCCGCGTACGCCCGTGGCCAGGGCGGCGGCAATCCGCTTCTTTTCTTATGCGGACGCCAGAATACTCGATGTGCGCGGCGTGCCGGCCGCGGCGAACGCGCCGGGTGTGGTCCGGGTGCATTGCACACTTGAGCCGGGCCAGGAACTCGGCAGCCTCGCCTCGTCAGAATCGCGGCAGGGTTATGTCCTGTGCGAGGGCTTCAGCACACACGACGCGACGGTCAAAGCGGAGGCCGCGCGTGATCTGGTGCGGGTCGGCCTGGCGCCCCTCGTGGGCAGGCCGGCCCCCTGAGGTACCGGCGAATGCCGGGGCTCCGGCCAGCCACGAGTTAGGGCGAATGCAAATGAGCACAGCCACGGCCAGCAGAGCGGCCCGATATATAACGCTGCACTATTTCGTGACCAATATGGGCCTCTTCGGCCTGCTGTCCACGCTCGCCGTGTCATTGACGGCCGCCGGCTTCGATGCCGCGCAGACCGGATTTCTGATTCTCGTTTTCACGATCACGAACAAGGTGGCCAAGGTGCCGCTGGCCCGTTGGCTGGACAGGATTTCAGCGGCCTCCTCGGTTCTCGCCGGCTGCCTCGCCGCGGCTGCCGGGTTCATGTTTCTGCGGATCGCAGGCGGCTTGGCGCTGACGGCGGCGGCACTGGCGCTGGCGGGTCTGGGTATCTCTGTCAACTCCCTGGCCAGCAAGCAGCTCGCCGCCGACGCCAGTGATCGGGCGGAGAGCCGCGCACGACTGTTCTCGCTGATCAACATCGCCGTGAACATCGCCTCGGCCGCGGCGGCTCCGGTGGCCCTGTTCTTCGTCAACCGCCACCACGACAACTACGTCCTGACCGCGGTGGCGGCGATCTATTGCATCGCCGGCGTGACGACGTTCCTGAACTACTCGAGGATGCGGCCGGCCTTGCGGCCCCGCGCGGCCGGCGCGCCGCTGCGCGGTTACCGGACCGTACTTGCCCTGCCCGGCATGCGGTCGTTCCTGCTGATCAATTTCTTCGGCTGGCTGTGCTACGGCCAGCTGTTCAACTCGCTGGCCATTTACGTGTCGTCGACGCTGAAGTCGCCGGGCAGGCTCGGCTGGCTGTACACGCTGAACGCCCTGCTCATTGTCGCGGCCCAGCTGAGCGTCACCCGGCTGGCCGGGCGGTGGACGAAGGACCGGCCGGCCATCGCCGCGGTGGCCGCCTACACGACGTTCACGTTGTCCTTCATCACGATCTACCTGGTGCCCGGATATCCGGGCGCGGTAGCGGCGGTCGTGGTGTTCACGCTCGCGGAAATGATGTTCGTGCCGACCATGGACGTGCTGCTCCTGCGGCTACTCGGCCAGGAGAGCCGGGCCATCGGCTACGGAATGTTCTCGATCGGCAACGCCATGGGTGAGGCCGTCGGCGGCGGAGTTGGTGTCGCCGTCTACCGGTGGCTGTCGGGCAGCGGTTACGGGCGTGAGTTCTGGCTGATCACGGCGGCGCTGGCCCTGGCGTCCGCCGTGGTCACCCACAAACTGAGGGTGACAAGCGCTGGTCTGCGTTCACTGACGACGAGCGTCGCCGCCTAGCCGGCGGCTGGCCCGGTCCAACCAGGTAAGGACGGAACATGCGAGTTTTGGTGGTCGGCACCAACCGGCTGTGTCATGACCGTTTGCGGGAGCACGGGCACCAGATGGTGCTCTTCGTGCCGCGGGGGAAGGCCAGGCGAGAGGATCCGGCCGGCCCCTACCGGCATGTGGTAATTGTCGAGGACCAGGCGGGGATCGACCTGTGGGTGGATGTCGCACGTGCGTTTCACCGCAGCATGCGGTTCGAGGCCGTGGTCGCCTACAACGAGCACACCTACCACATCGTGCGCGCTATCAGCGACACGCTGGACATTCCGACGGTGGTGGACACCGGCCTGTTCGGCAGGGTCCTCGACAAGTCCAGGATGCGGGAGCTGCTGGAAAAGCATGACGTGCCCAGTTGCCGATATGCACGCGCCACTGGCCGGGAAGCGGTGCTCACCGCCATCCGGGATATCGGCCTGCCGTGCATCGTCAAGCCGGTGGACGGCGAGGCCAGTCTGGGCGTGGCGAGGATCGATTCGCCCGGGGACATCGGCGCGGCCTTGCAGCGGGTGGGCGACGAGCACATCGACCGCGGGGTCCTGGTCGAGGAATTCCTGGTCGGCGACGAGTTCAGCGTGGAGGGCATTTCGGCCGGGGCGCGCCATCATATCGTGGCGATCACCAAGAAGTTCAGGGACGACACGACGTTCGTCGAGCGCGGCCACCTGGTGCCGGCCCCGGTTGACGCGGCGGCCCGCGAATCGATCGTGAGCTATGTGGAGCGAATCCTCGACGTGCTCGAGTTCCACGACTGCCCATCGCACACCGAGATCGTCTTGACCGCGCGGGGTCCACGAATCATCGAGACCCACAACCGCATCGGCGGCGACCGCATCGTCGATCTCGTGCGGCTCGCCACCGGTGTGGACCTGTACGACCTGGTCGCCAGGCAAAGCCTGGGCGAGGACGTGACCGCGCTGCTGCCCGGCCGGATCGTGCCCAAGCAGAGCGCGGTGGTCTGGTACGCCGATCCTGGCGGGCCGCCGGCGAACACCCTGCTCGAGGTGCGCGACGTCGAGCGGGTCCGGGCGCTGCCCTACGTACGGCAGGTCGAATTGCTCAAGGAACCGGGTGCCCCGCAGACGGCGGTGCGCCAAAGCTCCGACCGGTCAGCGCTGGCCGTGGTGGTCGGCGATACGCCGCAGGAGGCGCTGCGCAGGGCGCAGGAGGCGATCCGGATGCTCACGTTCGTCTACGCCTGGAACCCCGAGGACACCGCGTTCGCGCCGGGACACTGAGCCTGGATCCACGTGCGCACGTAACCCGGGTTACCCCATGGACTTGGCGCCGTCCAGGGACTCGCGGATGATGTCGGCGTGACCGGCGTGCTGGGCGGTCTCCGCGATCACGTGCAGCAGCGCCTGGCGCGCCGACCAGCGCGCCCCCCGCTCGAACCAGGGAGCCTCGGGCAGCGGTTGGGTGGCGTTCAGATCGGGCAGTGCCGACACCAGCTCCTCAGTCCGGCGGGCGACCTGTTCGTACTCCGCCAGCACCCCGGCCAGCGTCTCTCCGGCCAGCATGCGGAAGGCGGCCGCCCACTCAACCATGCTCGCCTCGTCCATGTTGCCCATCGCCGCGGGGCCGTCCACGATGAAATTGATCCACTGCCGCTCCGTGAGCGCGACGTGCTTGATCAGGCCGCCCAGGCACAATTCGCTCGGCGTGGTCCGTCGCGCGGCCTGCTCGTCGGTGAGACCGCGGACGGTGTAACGCAGGAAGTGGCGGCGCCTGGCCAGCGATTGCAGCAGCTCGGCGGGCTCGCGGGCCGCGCCTCCCGTTGTGCTCATGGTCTGCCTTTCGTCGGAGTCTGCTCGTAGCACGGTACGGCCCCGGACCGACAGTGCCAGGGGGTGCCCGGATTGCTGGCGTGGCGCCAGGTGGCGCCACGCCGGTCACCCGTAGGGTGGGAACGCGCATGAGGTGGCCTCCGGCCGGGGCGCGAGGAGCGGCGATGCAGGCAATCACGGTGAGCGAGTTCGGCGGTCCCGAGGTGATGCGGGTTAGCGAGGTGGACCTGCCGCGGCCGCGCGGCGGCGAGGTACTCGTGCGGGTGCTCGCGGCCGGCGTCGGCCCCTGGGACGCCCATCTTCGCAGTGGCGGCTGGACCGGCTCGTTGCCCTACATTCCCGGCGGTGAGTTCGCCGGCCTCGTCGAGGGCGATACCGGCGCCGACGCCGGCCTGTCCGACGGGGCACCGGTGTACGGCTACCCGGGCCTGACCGGCTGCTACGCGCAATACGTGACGTGCCAGGCGGAGCAGCTTGCTCCCATCCCGGCCGGCCTGCCCACCGCCGATGCCGCGGCGGCGCCCATCGACGCGCTGACGGCGGAGCAAGGGCTGACCGACGTGCTTGGCATCGGCGCCGGGGACCGCGTCCTGATCACCGCGGGGGCGGGCGGGCTTGGTCATTTCGCGGTGCAGATCGCCCGCATTCTCGGGGCGTCCGTGGTGGCCACCGCGAGCCCGCAGCACCACGAGTTCGTGCACAGGCTCGGCGCGGCCACGGTCATCGACCACACCAAGCCTGACTGGCCGGACGAGGTCCGTGAGGTGACAGGCGGAGGTGTGGACCGGGTGCTGGCGTGCGCGGCGCCCACCGTTGACGGCGCGGTCCGCGCGGCCCGCGACGGGGCACTCATCGCCACCCCGGTACAGGCCGAGGTGCCAGGCGCGCAGCGGGTGCGCTTGCAGCACTACAACGGGCAGCCGCGCGGCAGCCGCCTGATTCGGATGGCGCCGTGGTTCGACGACGGATCACTGTCGGTCACAGTCGCGGCCCGGTACTTCTGGCACGACGCCGCGCAGGCGCACGTCGTGGCGGAACGTGGCCACACCCAGGGCAAGCTCACCTTGATCGTCGATGAGGATCTCGCCGCCGCGCAGGGCATCTGACCAGCCGGCCGGCGCACCAGGCCGGCGCGCACACGGCGGGCGCACCAGGCCGGCGCACACGGCCGGCGCACACGGCCGGCGCACACGGCCGGCGCACACGGCACGCGGCGGGCGCTCGCAGCCGGCGGCGCCGCCTGCCACGACAGCGCCGCGACGGCGCATAAGGTGAGGACACCGCCAAGGGCGAGGGAGACCAGGTGGGTAGTGAACGACGTCCCGCGGGTGAGGCGAACGCGCTCGCCCGCGAGCTGTTCGACGGCTTGCCCGCCCAGTACGACCTGCTGGCCGAGGTGCTCTCGTTCGGCCAGAACCGGCGCTGGCGGCAGACCATGGTGGACGGCCTGCTCTCGCTCGACCCGGCTCCCGCGCACATCCTCGACGTGGCCACCGGCACGGCCGGCGTGGCGCTCATGCTCACCGACCGCAGCGACGCGATGGTGGCGGGCGTCGACATCACCGAGCAGATGCTGCGCCGCGGGCGCGACCTCGTCGCTCGGCGTGGCCGGACGTCGCGGATCCGGCTCGTCGCGGGCCGGGCCGAGCAGCTGCCGTTCCCCGACCGGACGTTCGACGCGCTGACCTTCACCTACCTGCTGCGCTACGTGGCCGACCCGGCCGCGACGCTGCGCGAGCTCAGCCGCGTGGTCCGCCCGGGCGGCGCGGTGGCGAGCCTGGAGTTCCTGGTGCCGGACAACCCGGTGTGGCGCCTCGGCTGGGAGGGGTACACCCGGCTGCTGCTTCCGGCGGCCGGCTTCGTGACCGGGGGGCAGGAATGGGCCGCGGTGGGACGGTTCCTCGGTCCCTCGATCAGCGCGCATTACCGGCGCTACCCGATCGCGTGGACGGTGGATGCCTGGCGGTCGGCCGGCATCGAGGACGTGACCGTACGGCGGATGAGCCTGGGCGGCGGCCTCGTGATGTGGGGGCGGAAGGCCGATGCTTGACCCGCGCGGGGACGCGGCGGGCGACGCGGTCCCCCAAGCCGCGTTTTACGGTCGGCGGGGCGGCAGGTGGGCGGATTGGTGGACGCTGCTGCACCCGCCCTACACGGTGTGGCACGTGTCGTACGCGGTGCTCGGGGCCGGTCTGGCCCCCCGCGTCAACTGGACCGTGCTCGGCGCCACGGCGCTGGCGTTTTTTCTGGCCGTGGGGCTCGCCGCGCACGCACTTGACGAGCTGAACGGACGGCCGCTGCGCACCACGATTTCCGGTCGGGTGCTTTGGGCTGTGGCCGCGGCCGGCCTGGCCGGGGCGGTGGCGCTCGGGATCGCCGGCGTGTTTCGCAACGGCCCGGCCCTGATTCCGTTCGTCGTCGTCGGTGTGGGGCTCGTGCTCGGCTACAACCTCGAATTGTTCGGCGGGCGGCTGCACACCGACCTCGGCTTCGCTGCCGCGTGGGGCGGCTTCCCCGTCGCGGTGGGCTACGTCGCGCAGGCGCCGCCGCTGACGAGCGCGGGCCTCGCGGCCGTGGCCGCGGCGACGGTCGCCGCGGTGGCGCTCTCGCGCGCCCAGCGGTGCCTGAGCACACCGGCCAGGACCATCCGCAGGCGCACCCGCGACCTCGCGGGTGTGGCCACCCTCACCGACGGCACGAGGCACCCGCTCGACCGCGCCACCCTGCTTGTCCCGCTTGAGGGAGCGCTGCGGGCCATGTCGTGGACGGCGCCGCTGCTGGCCGCCGCGGTCGTGCTCGCGCGCCTGCCGGCCTGACTCCGCGCGCGGCCACCCGCCTGGCCCGGGCCGTTATCCCCAACCGTCATCCCTAATCGGCTCCGCGGGCCGCGCCGTTTACGGCGCATCGGGGGGTTCCGGGGGGTCGCACCCCCGGGCAGGCACAGCCCTAACCGGCTCCCGCGGATGCGGCATCCATTGGTGCGGGGGCCCGGCCGGCCCGGGGGCGACCCCGGACCCCGCATTTGAGGTCGTTCCCCGGGGCAGCACAGCCCGAACGGCTGCCGCGGAGTTAACGCGCTGCTGCTGGTGGGCACATGTGCGCGAGGATGGTCGTGGCGACCTGCGCGACGCCCGGGAGTTCGACCACCGCGGCGTGGTTGCCGGGGACCAGCCGGCTGTTGACGGCGTCCACGGGCATGGATCTCCAGTAAGCCAGGGTGTCCGGGCCGCGGGACTCGAAGTCGGTGACATATACGTCCACGGAGCCCTCGTAGGGAGCGGGCTCGAAACTTGCCACGGCGCAGTCAAGCAGCAGGATGACCTCGAACACGTAGGCCAGTTCTTCTGTCGTCAGGCATGGGGCGGCGGGGACGGCGTCGTGCGCCAGCGTCATGACGGCGTCGTGTTTATCCCGGTGGTCCATCGCGTCGAACGCGGGCCAGAACGCGTGCTGCGGGTCGGCTATCTCAAGCGTGTGGAACTGGGACAGGTACTTCGTCAGGAAGAACCGCCATTGGGCGTTGCGCTCCCCTGCCGTCCATTGGCCGGCGCGGACGGTGTCGTAACGCCGCCATGGCCGCTGCCGCTGCGGCCGCCATGCGTCGAGCGCGGTGACGGAGCCGACATGCTGGCCTTGCATGTCCAGTTGGCAGGCCATCTCGTAGGCGAGCAGCCCGCCGGAGGACCAGCCGGCCAGGTGGTAAGGGCCGTCCGGCTGCAACTGCCGCATCTGGTCGATGTAGCTGGCGGCGATCGCTTTCAGCGACGGCGGCGGGAGCGCGCGGCATTCGAGGTCGATCGCGGTGAAGCCGCAGACGGTGACGTGCGTGGCCAGCTGGCGGGCAAGTTCCCGGTACGGGCTGACGCTGCCGTCGACGGCGTGCACGCAGAACACACGGTCGGCACCTGAGCCTGCGAGCAGCAGGAGCTGCGGGCGGCAGGCCCGCTGATGTCCTGCGTGGCACGGGTCGGCGGATGGGGCCGGGCGCGACCTGCGTGCGGCAATCCATTTCGCCAGGGCCTCGACCGTGAGGAACTCGTAGACCTCGTCGAGTTCCACGTCGACGTGGAACGCCTCGCCGATCTTGCTCACGAGCTGAATGGCTGACAACGAATGTCCGCCCAGGTCGAAGAAGCTGTCGTGTGGACTGACCCGTTCCAGGCCGAGCACGCCGGCATATAAGGCGGCCAACTGCGCTTCCTCGCGTGTGCGTGCTGCCCGCGACGCGCGGCGGCCGGCGCCGGGTACGAATGCCGGCAGCGCGGCGCGGTCGACCTTGCCATGGTGGGTGACAGGCAGGGCATCGAGAACGGCGATGTGCGCAGGGACCAGGACGGCAGGTGCGTGCCGACGTAGCGGCGCAGCGACGCGGCATCTTCGCCGGAATGGGTGATCAGCGACGCGTAGCCGATCAGCTGGAGGTCCCCGCCGGGGCCGGGCCGCGGCACCGACCGCGGCCTGGGCGACAGCCGGGTGGTTGAGCATTACCTGTTCCACCTCATGAGGCTCTACCAGGAAGCCCCGGATTTTCACCTGATCATCGATGCGGCCGAGGAAATGTAGGGATCCGTCGGCCCGGCGAACAGCCAGGTCGCCGGTCCGGTACATGCGGCTGCCCGGTGGGCCGAACGGGTTGGCGACAAAACGCTGCGCCGTCAGGTCGGGACGTCCGAGGTAGCCGAGCGCCAATGACGGGCCGGCCACACACAGTTCACCGGGGACGTCAGGACCGCATTCGCGCAGCGACGCGTCGAGCACGTAGACGGCGCTCCCCCCGAGCGTCGTGCCGAGCCGCGGCACGACCGCGCCGGATAAGGGCTCGGACATGGTCGCGCACACGGTGGTCTCGGTGGGACCGTACGCATTGATCATGCGCCGGCCGGCGAACCACTGCGCTACGAGGGCAGGCGGGCGGGCCGCACCCGCGACCACCAGTGTCTCTACGCTGGCGAGTGCGGTCACCGGCATCGCGGCCAGCGCCGACGGCGGCAGCGTGAGGTGGGTGACGGCCGTTTCGCTGACCAGTTCGGCGAGCGGCTTGCCGGGCAGCAGCCGGCGACGCGGCGCGATCATCAGGCACGCACCGCGTAACAGGGCCATGCAGATTTCCGAGACGGAGGCGTCGAAGCCGGGCGGGCCCGCTCCCATGCCGGCCAGGCCGATATGCAGAACACTGCGGCCGAGCCCCCTTAACCGGTCATCGGCCCACCTGCACAGCGTGCCGAGGTTACCTCATCTCACGCCTCGGCCACGCTCGCTCATATTTGTTATACATTTCAGCTCAGTAGGCGTCAACACCTCTGCTCGATGACGTTCAGCTATCGAGATCATCCGCTTGCCGCCCGCCCAGGCGGGGTCCACCGGGTCCTGGCGGGGCTGCGCGGCCCCGAGCGGCTGCATCCCGTCTACGCCCTGGACGGCAGCTCACCCGGCGCCGAGGCCGTGATCGACACGCTGCCCGGGTACGCGGGCTCGCGGCCCGTCCGCATCGGCAACATTGCCGACCAGCGGTCCAGCTCGATGTCTTCGGCCCGGTCGTGGAGCTGATCGAGGCGTACCTGCTCGCCGGGCGGCGTGTCGACGCCGAAGACCTCTTCAGCCAGTTCGCCGGTACCGCTGGCCCGACCGGCCTGCTGCCCGGGGAATACGACCCGGTCGCCGAGCGCTCCCTCGGCAACCACCCGCAGGCCTACAGCCACCTCGGCCTC
>Ga0209648_10002100_pt1 | contig 16391 bp, 14 predicted proteins | sample GraSoi2013_115cm_FD_185830 | JGI IMG/M metagenome (GOLD analysis project Ga0209648, IMG submission 185830) | Grasslands soil microbial communities from the Angelo Coastal Reserve, California, USA - Sample 9_17_2013_115cm (SPAdes) (version 2) | ecosystem: Environmental > Terrestrial > Soil >...
CCAAAAAGTTTGGCTGCCGCAACGTGATCGCACAGGTAGTGAGAGGTTGCGGGCATTTTATGGCTGATGAACAGCCGCAGGTTATTGCCGACCTCCTCCAAAGCAAAGCATAGGATTTTTGTAAAAGGAGGCTTCCCACGACCTGACGGTCGTGGCATTATGTGCATAGGATAAATTACTTGCCGTAGAGGTATACCCTGGTTGGACAGTGGTGACACAGATGGTAAATAGCGCGAATGTTCGACGATTTGTGAGGTGAATGGGAGGAAATCGGCGCGAAACCTGGGAATCGACCTTGCAGACCTCCGTAAAATGGCTTGAGAAGCGGGCTGTTGCACGCAGATGGTGTACATTCGTAGAAGAGAGACTTCCGCAACACCCATGCTAGGCTTTCGTCAAGGAAGGCGCAGGCACATTGGCTGATCTTTTCCACACGAAAGCCGGGCCGAGGATGGAAGCAACATCCGAATAGCCGTTTTCTTTCTCGGCTCGTAGAATAGATACACGTGCACATTGCAAGAAAATCTACGCTCTCCATCAGCCATCCCAAACGCAAGAGGGAGAGAAAAGAAGGAAACACCTATGGATACACCTGATCAGCACCAAAGGTCGCCAGGTGTTGGAGGAGCTCAGTCATGAGAAAAGTTATTGCACTCGAATTCGTCACCCTTGATGGTGTCATACAAGCCGGAGGCGGGCCAGAGGAGGATACCAGTGGCGGCTTCGCGTATGGCGGGTGGCAAGCTCCATATTCTGACGATGTTATTGGAACCGTCATGAATAGGCAGATGAACATGCCGTTTGATCTGTTGTTAGGGCGCAAAACCTTCGAAATTTGGGCGCCGTACTGGCCGCAACATGCGGACATATGGCCAGGCGTCAATCCAGCGACTAAGTACGTCGCCTCGAATACCATGACGTCTCACGAATGGCAGCCCTCTGTGTTTTTAAGCGGAGACATTGCGGAAAAAGTCACCAAACTCAAGCATCAGCCAGGGCCGGATTTGCACGTGTACGGAAGTGCAAATCTCCTTCAGACGCTGCTCAAGCATGATTTGGTCGATGCGTTCTGGCTAAAGATATATCCGATAACATTGGGCAGTGGAAAACGGTTGTTTGCCGATGGCACCATCCCGGCGGCGTTCAAGGTGACGGATAGCCAAGTCTCCCCAACTGGCGTCATTCTCGTGAATTACGAGCGTGCCGGCGCGATTACAACCAGCACGGTGTCAGGAAGCAGACATCCCTGAGGTCACGAGGAGCATTCCCAAATCCACACTTGCTTCGACCGCGCACCACGCGCGAACGGGGGAAAATCGGCAGATTGGTGAACAGCAATTCGAGGAGGCGCGCCTGTGCCGATTTTCCACGTCGCTTTTTCGAGCCGTGAGATGCTGATCAAGCGTCAGCTACTCTTTTTGCCGATTGCTTGCATTACCAGAAATGGCGTACCGTCACCCGCTTCTCAAGCCATTTTGCGGAGGTCTGCAAGGTCGATTCCCAGGTTTCGCGCCGATTTCCTCCCATTCACCTCACAAATCGTCGAACATTCGCGCTATTTACCAACAGATTGTGACAGAAATAGTGCCACGTATATATCTTTTCGTTTGTGTCAAATATCATTTCGCTACGCAGCATCGATGGCATCAAAGAAGGAAAATGATTATTCGCAAAAGGTGGTAATATCAAATCCGCTTATAGAGTTATCATTCAAATCAGCACAACTGAGGAGAAATCCATACGAAAAAAGTTCATATGCTTAGCGTCTTGATAGTGATTAAGCGGATTTGATATAAAAGATGCAAGGAAATTTTATGTGTCGGAGTATGCTTGTTTTACATCAAAAATGTAGGAATACAGCGAAAAGTTAGTGTCGAGATACGGAAAATTAATTCTACGAACAACAGCTACGCTGCTCGTGGGGGCAGCTAGCGTAGCACAGGGCCATCAGGTGAGCTTGTGCTCTCGTTTCAGCCTACAAAGATCAGCAAGTCAGAAAACTCCACTGGCTGGAGCTTCTCATATTCCTTCTGCGGCACCTTCACGTAGTGCCATGGCTCACCAGTTAACGTCGTCGCGTTCTCACACCACATTTGTGCAGCCCTGTCCTTGAATCTGACCTCCAGCGATTCCTGCCCCTTGGTCTCCACCAGCCACATCTCGCCCTGCTCGGTCCGGACCACAAAGTCGGGATAGTAATAGCGCAGGTTGGCGTTATTGTCGGTGTACTCTATTGAGAAGCCAAATTGCTGCGGCAGCTTGGAAAAGGCCTGCACATCCTGCGCCTCTTCCAGGAATTTGGCAAAGGCATACTCGAACTCGTTATCACAGGGGACCAGGTTCAACACACACTTCCTGGCCGAGAGCACCGGGCGCGAGAAGGCAAACGGTTCCATGCGCGAGAGGAGTCTATCCTCCCCTTCCAGAGCTGGCTCCAGCTGCTCGATCAGCCGGTCCTTCAGCGCCCGTGCGAAGACATCCAGCACCACGTAGCCGGCGACGCGGTGATTCATCGCCTGCACAATGGCCGGGCTCTCCATCTCCACCTTTTCACCAAAGGCGCGCTGCTCGAAGAACGTCCACACTTTCGGTGCCAGGGCTGCGAACTGGCCTGGCAGCTTCAGATTGCTGGCGATCAGCTTGGCATAATAGCTCACGATCTCATCTGGTCGCTGGACATCCTGGATGGCATACTCCCGCTCAAACAGCTTTTCCATGGTGAGGATATCGAACGCCTGGTACTGGAAGGTCTTAATATCCTGGTCTGTGGGCTTGCGCGGCAAGGGGTCCGGGCTGAACCGGAAGGCCATCACGTCCAGAGCCTCAATCTCCTCGGAAAGCGCCTTCTTGCGCACCAGCACCGGCGAGAGCCTGGGCAGAGACAGATCATAGGCGGCTTTCTCCGGCATCTGCGGAGCAATCGTAATAATCTTGAGCTTGTCTTTGCCCACTTCAAAGGTGTCGAGCTTGAAATCTTCCAGTTTCTCCAGGTCATCCACAAAGGTGAGGAACGCCTTATTGCCGATGATATCTACGCGTTCAGCGTAGGATTGGCCTCGGAACATCAGCCGCAGGCCGCGCCCAATGGCCTGCTCCGGCAGGATGTTGGCCGACGAGGTATAGGGACGCAACCCCACGACGACAGTGACATTTTGTACGTCCCAGCCTTCCCGCAGCATGAGCACGCTCACAATGGCGTTGGTCGGGCAGTCCGGCCTATCCACCTCACGAGCCAGCTTGCGGGCCACATCCAGGTCTTTCTTGGTGATTTCCCCCGATTTGTCGGTATGGATGACCAGCACCCTTTGGTCACCACCGAACTCAGTGGGATAGCGTTTGCGCAGCCAGTCTCCCACGTCTTCCGCCTCTTCGGTCGTATTCATCATGATGAACACGAGGGGCTTCTTGCTCAACGGCTCCAGTTGCTCCCGGTACTCGCGCCACCGCTCTACCCCCGCCGTGAGGTAGCCCTGGTAGCGCACGCTGGCCACGCTTGATTTGGCTTCATCGAGTTCGGCGATGCTCTTCACCGGCCTCTTGACGATGCCATCCAGGATGGCCTGCCTGATCTGGTAGTCTGAGATGATCCAGGGGAATAACGCGCCCTTGCTAAAACGCGGCGTCGCCGAGAAGTCTAGTTGTGCGGCCAGGGGCAGGTCTTCGTGCAGCCTACGGATCACCGTATTCCATTCATTCTCTTCATCATGGGTGTGATGCGCCTCGTCATTGAGCACCAGCAGCCGCCCCGTTCGTTTTGCCAGCATCTCGCTAAAGCTGGCGAGGTCGTTGCCCACCTCGTCTTTGGGCTTCGGGCCAAGCACCTCGGTCATAATAGCGGGTTCCTCGTCGCCGTTGTTCCTCCGCGCAGACCGCTCATACAACTGTTGGATATTGGTGAGAAAGAGCATGCCCTCTGCCGGAGCGCGTTCGGCATCCCCACGCATCACACAGTCAAATTCCCAGGAGATTTGCAACTCACGCGGGATCAGCGGGTCCAGGTGGAAGATGCGCCCGCCCTCAAAGTCGCTTCTCAGGCGCTCAAAGACGATCACGTTAGGGGCAAGGATCAAGAACGTTTTCGCGTAGTCCTCTTCATTCTCGCGCACCGCATTGAAGAACTGCCACACAATGGAGAGCGCCATCACCTTGGTCTTGCCAGATCCGGTCGCCATTTTCGTACAGTAGCGGGCGAACTCATCGTAGCCGGGCAGGTGGATCGGGCTCTGCGCGGAGGCGTAGTGTTCCAGCAAGTCCTTGCGGCTGCGCACCTTGGCCACTTCGTAGACATAGATCAGCGTCTCGATCGCTTCGCGCTGCGCCTCGTGATACGTGAAAAGCTGGCCGTTCGACAGCCGGTGATCGGTAGAGAACCAGAAGTTGAGCAGAGTGCGTGTGGTCCTGGTGATGCCCTTGTAACCGCCATCTCTCCACCCCGCTACCAGCTTGCGCAAGGCGGGTACACAGGGCGCGGTCTTAAGAAAAGGGGAAAGATCAAAGAGATCAGGTTGCATCTCACTCGCCTGAGTTCTACGTACACGCGGCATCGCTCTTACTCCCTGCACCGATCACGACATAGCAGACCGAGCATTTACTTCATTTCTATTCTTACAGCCTTGGTGGTGTCATTGCCTAAGATATCGATCACCTTGATGACGATGGTAGAGCACCCGGGTTCGTCGTACTCGTGCGAGGCTTTGAGCACGATCTTTGGCGATTTCCTGGTGCGGTAGGCTTGCCACTGGTTGTGAAAGGTGTCGTCGCGATAGTCCCAATCCACCGCCCAGTAGTCGATCCACTGGCTCCAGTGCGTGATGGCATGCTTCACGTCTTCAGGCACATCGTCAGGGGGCAGGAAGAAGTTCTGCAGCTCCACCTCGACTGATTTCTTGACCTGCTGGACGCTGACATCGAGCGCAGCCAGTTCATAGAAACTGATATCTCCCTGCTCCACAGCCTTCTTTTCCAGCACCTCGCGCGGAATCTTCTTGAAGGCCAGGCGGATATTCGCGTCAGCAGCCATCTGCTTGGCGGTCTCATTGAGATCGAAGGCGAAATCCCAGCCCAGGATATCGACACCGTTGCTATGCTCCCCGACATCCTTTCCTCTCACGCGCCAGAACTCGTTGACGATCGCCTTCACCTCGCCCAGGGCAATCGGCGCATCGACCGAGCCAACATGCACCAGCCGCCCTGCTTTGATACCATGAATCCAGGTGTAGCCATCAATGGGTGTGGCGTGATAAAGCTGCAGGATGAAGTTGCGGTAGCGCATCTGCACGCTGGCGCGCTGCGCAGGGTCGGCAAACTCGGCAGCCTGCCAGGCCTGCCGCTCGTACTTGCCCAGATTCTGCACAACGAAAGGCTTCACATTCTCGATAGAGAGCAGGCGCTTGCGGGTGGTGTGGATGGCAAAACGTCCCAGGTCGCAGGTAATCCAGCGTCGCTCCAGCTTTTCGGCAACGGAAGCGGTGGTGCCGCTCCCACAGAAGCAATCGAGTACCAGGTCGCCTTCATTGGACGAGGCTTTGATGATGCGTTCGAGGAGGGCTTCGGGCTTCTGTGTTGCATAATTTGTATTTTCACTAGCTTGAGCAGCAATGGGACTTATATCTGTCCAAATAGATTGGAGAGGTACACCAGGCATTTCGTCAAGATAGCGCTTGTATCCAGGAACACCTCCTTCCTTCTGGGGCCAGTAGATACGTCCTTCTCGATCAAGCTCTTCTAACTTCTCGATCGTGTATTTCCAATGATTCCCACGCGCAGCAGGATCAATACCGCGCCAAGGTCGTCCAGATGATCCGTTTCGTTTTCCTGCTGCCATTAGATCACTTACACGGAATTGCCGCCCAGTATCCTTTTCAGAATACCTATAAAAGTTATCAAGATAGGTCTGGTCATAGGCAGTATACTGAACGTTATATGTAAAGTGCTCACCTTTCGTATATAAGAAAATGACATCATGGATATGATTGTACGTATGTGAATCGCTCCGTGCAGAGGTTCGTTTCCAAATAATTTCATTTTGGCATTGTTTCTGCCCAAATACCTCATCCAACACCGCTTTTGCATAATGTGCAACATGCCAATCAAGATGGACATAAATGCTGCCGTCTTCTGCCAGCAACTCACGCAAGAGTACCACTGTCTCATAGAACCACTGCAAGTAGCTATCTAAACCTTGCCCCCAGGTGTCTCGATAGGCTTTCTGCTCAATAATATTCGGCTCTTTCGTAAAGCTCTCAAAACTTTCTGGGATAGTGGCAGCAAAAGAGAAGTCTGCCCCTGTGGCAAAAGGCGGATCAATGTAAATCAGGTGAATTTGGCCCGCGAATTCAGGGAATAGGCTGGGCAACACATACTTCTTATCACCCCAGATGAGTCGATTGCGCCATTTGGTCTCACGGCCAGCAAAGAGCATATCGAGGGTCAACTGGCGTTCTTGGGCTGTTTCGTTCACGGTCTCTACGGTCTGAAAAGGCAATGCGATGCGTACAGGCCCTACTTTTTTACCATCTTTATATTTTCCGTCCCAGATGAGCTCGGTCAAAGTAGATACCTCCTAAACGGTCATGGGCTTTTGAGAGAGAACCGGCTGAATAATCATCACGGCAGGGTTAGCGTCGCGTTTAAAATTCCTAACACATCCATGCCAAGACATATTGGCGAAATGGACTGATAGAATGCTCTATCTTGATCTGATCGTACTACTGCTACACTCCTATCATTAAGTAATTCTTTTGTAGCTCCACCGACAATATATCCCCGCACCAGACCTGCATCTAACTGATCCTCAAATACAGGCACATCAGGCCAAGTTGCTTGCTTACTTATATCCCTAGGGCGCATATGGTAGATCACCTGCCAGTAAAAGTCACGAGGTGGTTCGCTTGGTTTATTCCCGCTAACATACCAGCCATAGATAGAGAGTCTCTGAATTATTCTTTCAGGAAGTCGCAAGATATAACTGAAAGATGATCTCACTTCGATGTCTCGATGACTAGCAGGACTACTTATTTGTAAATCAAATAAATCAGGATCCCTCCAGCTATCAACTCGCACCTCATCATATTCTTGGATCACAAGGGAAAGTCCTCTAGAAACTATTGTTGAGTTTATCAGGTATTTAACGGCATGATCTGCTAATTTACCGCCTATAATCCGGTTGCGTATAATAGCTGGTGATCTTACTACTCCTCCCGGACTATGTACATTAACAAACTGCCGCTTCTGGTCGGCTATCCAAACTGCTCTCTCAATGTCGGTATCTTCAAAATCGACCTGGATAACATTGTGCGAGTGCCCATCAGAACAACGCCACACCTGCTGTAAAAGTATCATTCTTCAACCCCTTTAGCGCGCGGTCTTTTTGTCACCTCAGATCAGGCGGTTGCGCCATTCTGTCTCGCGCCCGGCGAACAGCAAATCGAGCGTCAGTTGCCGTTCCTGGGCCGTCTCGTTCACAGTTTCCACGGTTTGGAAGGGGAGGGCGATACGTACAGGCCCAACCTTCTTGCCATCCTTATACTTGCCATCCCAGATGAGCTCAGTCAAAACATCAACCTCCTCAATAAAGTGCAGGTACGATCATACACTGTTTCCCCCATACATACAACGATCACTCGATGCAGAGCCTGTCTAGGTAGGCACCGATTATGTACACGAAGACGTCACATAAGGCCATGTTGTTTCACTGGCCCTGGCATGCGCGCCTCCTCAATTTTCGTCCTGGTGAAAATGCGTCGCGCTGATTGCTCACTCTTCACCTTATTTACCATCTGGTGAGCGAACGGGTAGTGCATCAAGAGTTGCCTGGACGACTTGCACGTTTAAGCGATAACGATAGATTGGGGGAGCGTACTCCACTATCTCAACAAAGCTCCTCGCTTGCAGGAACGTGAAAGCGGCGGGCAGGTCCTTGCAGGTCCCAAATGTCTCATCTACGAGTTGCTCGGAGGATTTTATGATCCAGGGAATGATATCCGTCTCTCTCAATTGATCCGTCTGCTGGATAATCACGCTCAGCAGCGTCGTCGCATCATGATGGTAGTTGCAAATCATCGCGATGTCTTCGTAAACCTTAATTTCTCTGCCCGTTCGCTGCTCAGGTGGAAGCTTCTTCAAGGCCGCCTGGACTGCCGCTTGGTTGAAACGAAACTCCCGCTTGCCGGTGGATGTATTGGTGCGGACGCTCACATGCCCCAGCTGCTCCAGCTCCGCTATCACCTCATCAAGTGGACTGTCGGGGTGCAACTTCTGTACAAAGCTAAATTCACCTTGCACCTCGTCTTCTGGGATCCAGACCTCAGGTGGTTGTCGTTTTCCCACCCACTTCCGTTTCGATTGTCGTGATTTCTTCTTCATCTATTCATCTCCAGTTCAAAGTCGTGAGAGGCCTGCCATTGGCTACAGGAATGGGAAGCTTCAACTGGACCATCAGCCAGATGCGCCGGCCAGACCGGGGGAATAGTAGGGGTTCCTGTCTATGATGGCAGCCTCAATTTTCTTACGCAGAAATGCCCGAATATCCGCCTCTTGTTCAATAAGCAAGGTGATCTCCTGCAAATCGCACAGGACCACCAGCCTGCCCTGCAGCAGCGCCTCCTTGCACACCACCACCGCCGCATCGGTATATCCCGCTGCCGAAATAAAGATGCCGTGGGCTTCCGGTCGCCCATAGAGACGTACCAGGTGCTCAGAGGCCTCTGGCCGCCCTATAGGAGTCTTCCACCACTTCATTTCCACCAGGAAGAGCCGTCCATCGATATCTACCAGCCCATCAATCTGCTCGATAATCCCCTCGCCAGCCTCGCCCGAAAGCGTAAAGGCCTGCCGGACCAGAATATCGCCCAGCGCGAACAGCTCATTGAACACGTCTTCCGAACGCTTCCCCCGCTGCTGAGGATTCGAGAGGGCAAAGAGCGCCGCGAAGTCCTTTTTGAGCTTTGCAAAGCGTTCCCTGCGCCGCTGCACCTCCGCCAGCTTTGCCAGCCCTGGTGCCAGGCGCTCTGCTCGTTCGGCTTCCCGTTCCCGGTTTATACGTGTAAAAGCATCATGCTCATCCACCCGCTTACGTACCTGTGCTACAAGCCCCTGAGCCGCCAGCCTCTGATCAGGCCAGCAGGTCGAAAACTCCGACCATTCCACCACACGCTTCACGATCTCCCGGCGCTGGCGTAGCGTTGCATCGCCTCCCTCATTCACCAGCACTAGGAGCTGCTGCGCAATCTCATGCTTGTAGATGCTATCTCGGTCCCGGCTGACCTGCTCGGCCAGATCATCAATCACCTGGCCATGCACTCCCGCGCCGCGAAAGAAGAGAATCACATCCCGCTTCGACCGATGGAGCGCATCAATAGTATCAACCAGCAGTTGCAGCAGGTCCGGGGAGTAGTGGTATACCTCGCTCATCTCACTCCTCACTTCTAGGCGCGAACAGCTTCGCCATCATGCCAGAGACACCTAGCAGCGTAGTGAGCTTGCCGATGAACTGGTTCTGGTTGCGCGTGATCGTCTCCAGGTACAGGCCGGTCGTCGCGGCATTGCTGTGCAAGAGCAGTTTCTGGATATCGGTGAGCTTCGCCCCAATCGCCTGCATAAGCAGCGCAAACGAGTGGCGCGTCGTATGCACCTTAGACGTATCGAGATAATGCCGGCAGACACCGGCGATGCCCTGGTAGCCCAGCGGCTCCTCAGCGCGCGTCGGGTGGGCCAGGTCCATCCAGATGGCCGCCTCGCTCTCGATGTCCTTGAGCGGCGTGTTGTAGGCTGTTTGCACCCACAGGATCAGCACCGTGCTCACTACCTCGTCGAGCGTATCCCGCGTGGACTTCGCACCCTTTAAGCGCTCAAAATCCAGCGTCACGATACCGCGGCGGTTGACCTGCAGGTGACGCCTGCGCAGGCTGGCCACTTCTCCGGCCCTACGCCCGGTAGTGAAGAGCACCAGCAGCAGCGTAAAATCACGCAGCCCTGGCTTGGTGCTGACATCGATCTTCAGCAGGCGCTCCTGCACTTCCTCCTGCTCCAGGCCATACGCCCTGGCATAGGGTTGTACCGGCGAGCGATCCACCAGGTCAATCGGATTGCCGATAGTCAAAAACCCGCGCTTGTTGGCAAACTGGTAGAACGAGCTGAGGATGGCCAGCCGCTGGTTCTTCGTCGCCGGCGCGATCTCCCCTTTGTGGCGGCTACCCGGCAGCCGGGTACTGGCAAAAGCCTGCGCGTAGAGGGCCAAACGCTGGCGGACCTGCGCCTCGGTTTCGCGCTCCCCAGGGGCCCAGGTAAGATCGAGGCCATCGCGCTGGAGCAGCTGGCGAAAGGCGGTGATCGTCTCGCTGTAGGCCATCTTCGTCTTTTCGCTCTTGGTATGGCTGAACTTCTCGTGGATCCACGCGCCGATACCAAACTCGACGGCCTGCGCCAGGGTGGCCGGAGTAGGGACCGTGAGCGCCTGTGTCATACCGTCTCCTCGCGCTGCCTGACAATGGGAACAGGATGCGCCTGAAGTACCTGCCCGGCGAACTGCAAAAGATCAGTGCAGAGACCCAGGGCAAAGGCGACGTCCTCTCGCATCGGAATACCTGTGCCATAGTGCGGGGTTGGAGCTAACCAGCGCCAAGCCCCAGCAATCATGGTTTGAAGCATTCCCGACGTCAAGCGGTCCTCTGGCCATGCATCGCGGAGCTGCGTCTCCAGACCTTGGATCCAGACCGCGAATGGTGGCTGACCGTTTCGCGGCAGCTGCAACCCCCAAACGGTGCCGAGCACTTGAGGGATACCCTCGACGATCTGCCGACAGTTCGCCAACGCATGCTCGTATTCACCGTTCCGGTGGAGCTGGGTCGCTCCATCAAGCAGGCGCATACATTCGGCCCAGGGGTGCTCCCCTCGCGGTAAGCGTGGTTCAGGCAGCTCTACCAGCCGCCGTGTGCCGGCCCCTAACCGCTGCAAAACGGCCAGCCAGCGTTCACGTTCGATGGTGAGCCAGCTCGAATTGGTGCTTTGTACCGCCAACACTCCCTGGTCACCAGAAGCCACTCCCCCAAGCCACACCGTCAAGTTCACCTGGCCTCCATTGCGAATCTGCTCAATCGCCTCGATCTGCGCATCGGTAAGAGGCACCTGGAGCCGATATTGGGGAGCGGGCCAGACAATCTGCGAGGGAATAGGTAGCCTGGCGTCAGACTCAGTGACATTGCCCAGGCCGATCCAGCCCTCGAGCGCGAGCAGCTCCAGCGAGGCGGAGGATCCTTCCCCCTTCGGAAGCTTGTAGGGCAAGACGAGCATCGGACCAAAGGCACCCCGGCATCCCCACACCTCTGCCGGATCGATCTGAACCCTGGCAGAGTCCGGGCGATTACCCCACGGTGAAAGATACCACTCAGCAAACGGCATACGTACTCCTTTACAAGGGCCTGTGTGTTAGGCTATACCAGGGTGACATCTAAAACTAACTCTTCTTAGTTCTGCATCTTACCAGCCCCAAAAACTCCCTGTCAAGCCAGCAGATGAAAGTCATAGAATAGAGATTCCACGCGCTGAGAAGCCCAGGAAAGTCCCTAAAATCAAAAAGACGTATGATGGATATGACCCCCCCAGCCGATTTGAATTTTCCCGCGCTTCCGCGTCCAACATGATAAGCTGTAAATACAAACTTTAAATGAGCCGGTTCAGTATACGTATCCTGGCGAGAGCGAACCATTTCTTTCCTCTGGAGAAAGGCTTCCATCAGCTTTTCATGTGCCTTGAGAGGAATATGAGAGCAAGAAGCAAAGGGGAAAACCACCAGGATAAGTATACAAAACTGACCGGCTTAAAGTTTGTATTTACAGAAATGCTTCAAGGACAGTTGATTGAGGTGGCTTTCGCTTTTGTCTCAATTTCCTCTCCTACTGGCGAAAGGACTCTTCATGCTAAATGTTCTTGATGGCATTTCTACGTTACTCGTAGATTACGAGAGTTTCTTCAGCTAAATCTTCTTCTGAGTCATCGAGTGCATTTTCATCATCAGCATAGCTTTCAGCGATCGATGGTTGGAGATGGCTTGCCTGGGTGAAAGCTGTACGCGCCTCGGCTACTCTATCGAGCTTCTGTAACGTGATGCCATAGCTATACCAGACGTAGGGATCACGTGGCTCGCGACGGAGAATCTCCTCATAGATTTGTGCTGCCTCCTCGTAACGATGGAGTTGAAATAAGGCCCTCGCCTTACTGGGAAGCAGGTCGGAACTGCTAGCACCGAGAGAAAAAGCGCGATCATAATCCTCAAGAGCTTTATTGTAGTCTCGGAGCATTTTATAGGCGTCTGCTCTGCAAATGTAAGCATAGCCGTTTTGAGGATTGGTGAGGATTATTTTCGTGTTGAGGTCCACGACCTCTTGATAGTACCGGTGTTTTACAGATCGATACCCTATACGGCTCAGGCCGGCATCTATCCGCTCTATTTCGCGATCACCTAAGACCCTGTCAGCCCGTTTGTTAAAAACTCCCTGCACTAGTTTATATTCACCGCCATGAAGCTTTTCTTGAAGAGTAAGTGCTATATTGTCTTTATCATCATCGGTAAGTTTGCTACCTGAATCTGGCAATATATCGTCCAATACATTTGCTATTTTTTCGCGCGCTTTTCTAAGTATTCGTCTGATACCTTCCTCCTCCATTTGCCGCTGAGCACTCTTTTTTTGTCTTTCTGGTTGGACCTGGTGCTGCTGAACGTTCTCCACTTCGCTTTGCTGCCGAGCACTCTCCCCCTCCTTTTGCCTCAGAAGCTCTTCAACTACTTGGCGGACGCCGAGTGCGATCTCAACGAAAGCATCATCACGGTTTCGCCAATTGACAACAGGTTTTGCATTTTTCGGAAGAGCCATCAGCTTTCCAAAGGGAGCTTCTTCCCAATAAACAGGACGAAGAAGGACAGGAATCACACGTGCCTTGCCCGCTTGATGTCGGCTTAAGGCGTATTGCATCTCAATACTATAGGAGTGGTAGGAGGATATAAAATAAGCACTAAGCAGCAAAAGGATAATATCAGCCCGGTGCAGAGCTGCTTTCACTTCTTCTATCCACTCTGAACCTGGATTTGCATTGAGGTGATGCCAACTGGAAATCAGACCAAGTTGTTCCAACAGGCTAAGATGCTTTTCCAATCGCCTTTGAAGCTTTTCATCTTCGGGTGCAAAAGAGTAAAAAATAAGTAGCTTCTGCATCAAAATCCTTCCCGGATAAAGCTCTTAGAATACTCCCAAATTACACTCTCTTGATAAAGAACCCTTAAACAACATTATCACAAAGACATTTTAACATATCAACATATGAATTGACGTTTAAACTAACACGAACCTAGCTGAGCCATATGATCGATGGCTTAGAACCAAGAAAGACGAGTAGAAATGAAAAAGATCAGTCGAACAACCTCAGGCAGAGGCTCTCTTTTTGCTCTTTTTCTGCTTTTTGCTCGTTTTACGAATCGCCGGATGACGTGTCCTGGGCTTGGGATGAAAGCCCTTGGCCCGTCCCGGCGCTTTTCCACGCAGTTGTGGCGCTCGAGCAGGCGTCCCCAACTGGTGCAAAAGGGTGGGCATAGCCCGTCGCACCTGCGCCAACGTCGCTTCCTTGTAGCGTGTCTCCCACGGCCGATAGCAACTCTCCACCAGAGGACGAGCCAGCACCAGCAGATTGTGAGCGCAGGCGACGATGTGCGTCCAGCGTTCCGTCCGTTGCGGGGTACTCAGCCGTGGCACATCCCAGAGCAACTCCTGTTTGTCAAAGCGATAGCCATGCTCATGCGAGTAGCGCAACCGATACGTCGGGCTGATCTCGGCCAAAGGAGTAGAGCGATCACCTTTCCAGACAAACCAACTGATCTTGGGGTCACGAGCCTTGCCACTGGCCCCATGACGGATGATCTGGATCAGCGAAACCTCCAGCCAGCGCGCCGGGCGCAGGTGCAAGTGGTTCCAACACCGCACCTGGATCCGCGCCCCTTTGGCGTCGAGACCTTCCCAGGTCTCATCCGGTTCGCCGTGGCTGCTCTCGTCTTTGCATTGAAAGCGATCCCCATCCTTGCGACTAGCTCCCACCTGGCCGGGAAGACGCCCCGGCGCTGGACGGTAGAAGACGCGATTACTTTTGACTCGCAACAGGCTACATACCTCGACGTCGGCCAAGCGAGCCAGGAACGGCGCGCAGGCGTACCAGCGGTCGCCGACAATGATGGGATGCAACCCACGTGCCAGCAACAATGCCACGACGGCGCGCAGTTGGCGGGTGGCAACCTCCGTGGCCAGTTCCGTCGAAGCTACCCGCGCCGTGTCCAGCACGAAGGTGCCTTGACCGGCTTGTGTGGGCAAGAGGACCACGTGACTCACGACCCACCCAGGACTGGCAGCGTGCGTGTTCTTGGGCAAATTGGCAAGGGGAACCAACGTCCGATCCTCGGCGGTCTCGGCCTCTGGGCGGTACAGGTTGCTGGTGTCCACCCCCAGAAAAACGATCTCACCTGCCTGGGGCAGTGGCGCGAAGTCCACAAAGACCTTGCGCAGTTGCTCGGCATCGATCTGGCCGTCTTCCAGGGCTTCGTACAAACTAGCCCAGGTCCGCTCAAAAAACGGCGAGAACGACAATTCGGGGAAACTGCTGGCTCCTGCTTCACTGGAGAGCGCATCCACCAGATTGAACAGGGCGTCTTTCGCGTTGCCAAAGCAGTGATACAGCTCGTGACGAAATTCTTTCAGTGTGTTAAGGTTCATGCGAGTAATGCTCCTGAGTTTGGTTCTTTTGGATACATTACTCCCCCTCAGCAATCCCCTCACAAGGAGTGCTGAGGTTAATTTAGTTTAAACGTCAATCACAACGAGCATTTGGATAAAACTACACTCTTTTACGAGTCAGGAAATGCCCTCATATTTCCGTGTAAAAGGGGTAGAGCTACGTAAGGTGACACCAGCCGCAAAGCAAACCAGCTTTTGGGGGGCTGGTAGTTCCGACTTCTCCAGTGGAATTGGAACTTGAGCATTTTTCGACATTTTCAGCCCGCGTCGCGCGAGGCTATAGCGACTCATCTTGCTCCAAAAAGTTCCGACTCCATCGGAATCAGGAACTCGATGCTGCCTTTGTCACCTGAATCGGGGTCCTACTTTGCGGCCCATGACACCTTACGTAGCACTGGGCCTATGAAGCAAGCTATTCTATTCGCTGGCAGCGCCAAATTGCTCACATCGATAGACATAGACCGCCTAGCCGCTGCGCTTGTCAAACCGTCAAATATGAATGAAGCGGCCTTAGAGCACTTTACGGCACTTAATGAACAATGTTGGGTTATCACTAACACCAGCGAACTAGCCACAATAGATCAAATACTCCCGACCTATCTTCCGCAGCTCGCAGCCATTGCGCGCCAGTCATCGAAGAACCAGCGAGCTGCCGCCGCGCTCACCGCACAAGGCTACCTCTTGGCTGGGCTTGTTGCGCTCGATCAACTTGACTACCCCAATATGGAACGATACAGCCAACTTGCGGTCGAGTATAGCAAGACAGCAGGAGATTACAACCTACAAGTCGCCGCATTCAAGCAGCAAGCGACTATGTACCTCATCGAAAAAGAGCCTTACAAGGCCCTACAGACCTATCAGCTAACGCTTCCATTCATTAACCGCATCTCACCACTCCTACGCAGCCGCATCTATCAAGGACTTGCAAATGCCGCTGCCAGGTGCGACCAAAACACAGAAGCATTGCGCTACCTCGGACTTGCCCATGAAACGTTCCCTAGCGACTGGGAAAAAGACCCCAGCTTTCTTTATGCCGACTCCGGGCTATCAGTGCTGCACATGTACGATGGACTCACCTACCTTGACCTTGACCAGCCTGAAAAGGCCTGGCAAGCATTCGACAACGTGGACGGACTCAATCCTAAAATCACTATTGGCGAAACCACGCAGCTAGAATTTATGAACCTGCAAGCCAAAACAGCCGTTGCCATGAGGAATCAGGAGCTAACGCGCAATCTTATAGAAATAGCTGTTGCGAAAGCCGACGCGCTTAACTGCAAGTGGGGTCGAACCGAAGCATACGAAATCTACCAGCAGGCCCGGCTCATTTGGTCAAACGAATCACAGATTAAAACATTAGGGCAACTTTTCTACAAGTAACTCCCGAAAGTAATTCTGGGCAAACGTGACTGACCAGGCTGTCACATTTGCATGGCCTAGTTGTAAATCCCAACATTCAACTGGTCACTTTTCCCACACGTCTCCTGGTGGACCTACAGATTGAAGATAAGTTTGTCGCATTCGGAAGGTAAGTTTGTCGCCATAAGTACCACTCAAGACAAAAGGCTTCGTCTCATAGAAAAGTCTGTGTTAGGCTTGGAAAAGAGGCATTGAGAGATA
>Ga0209648_10002101_pt1 | contig 16390 bp, 12 predicted proteins | sample GraSoi2013_115cm_FD_185830 | JGI IMG/M metagenome (GOLD analysis project Ga0209648, IMG submission 185830) | Grasslands soil microbial communities from the Angelo Coastal Reserve, California, USA - Sample 9_17_2013_115cm (SPAdes) (version 2) | ecosystem: Environmental > Terrestrial > Soil >...
CAGACACGCCTTGGCTTGCACCTGGGGCCGTTTTTTACTTTCTGGCTCGTGGTTCCAGTCTGGGGAGTTGCCAAGAGGCCAGGCTCCTTTGGGAGGAAGGCCTCAAATCGCCTGCGACCGCGATGGGTACCAGCAGCTTTAGGCACGGCCCGCAGGAAATGGTTAACAAGAATGCGCGCTTCGGCATGTGGATTGATGGAGAGCGTATGCGTGGGCAAGACCTAGCCGTGGCCAGGGATCTGAGACAACTAGGGGCATCCGTCATGCTGATCGGCCGAGACCTGCCACAGGATGCTGGGAACCTTGTATTCCAACTCCCCGCCGTACCGCCCGACTGGCAATATCTTATCGATATCATCCCCGCGCAACTCGCGGCCGAACGGCTGGCGCAACTCTCAGGAGTTGATTGCGATTCCTTTCGTTATAGTTCTTTCATTGTCGAAGACGAGTACGGCTTGTTGCGTGAAGAAGCTGGAGCTCCCAAGGATGAGAAGTAGCCCCACGCCTCGGGGAACTGGGGAACGAACGAGATGACGCGAAGGGAAAATCGTGATTGGCGCCGTTGATATCGGTGGAACAAAGATAGCGGTAGGCATGGTGGATGACACCGGTAGGGTGTTGTCCAAGTTGGAGTCTCCGACCGACGCCCATCGTGGCTATTTAAATGGACTCGAGCGAATTATCGGCATGCTGCGAGAAACGGCACAGCATGCCGGCGTCCAGATCTCTGGCATCGGAATTGGATCCACCGGAATGGTGTATCCATCCAGCGGCGCCTTTGGCGATGTCGACTTTCTCCCGGGATGGCGCGGGAACAACCCGGTGGAAGATCTGGCGCGTGCGCTCAACGTGACCGTGGCTCTGGAAAACGACGCGGATGCTTCGGCACTCGGGGAGGCCAGTTGGGGTGCTGGAAGAGACAAGCCCCGATTGGTCTATGTGACGGTCGGCACGGGCATCGGCGGCGGGATCATCTTGGATGGGCAGCTTTACCGCGGCGCGGATATGGCCCACCCCGAAATCAGTCATCACGTTATTGACCCGGCCGGTCCCCTGTGCACCTGCGGTTTCCGGGGGTGCTGGGAATCGCTGGCGACTGGTCCAGCTATGGTCGCATGGCTCAGAACGCATGTAGCAACAGACCACCGCTATCCCGCGGATCTCACCGCCAAACAAATCTGCCAACTTGCGCGACAGGGAGATGCGCTGGCTCGCCAGGCGGTTGAGCACGAAGCCTACTACCTGGGTCTCGGCCTGGCCAATTTGATCAATCTTTTTGTGCCGGACGTGATCGTCTTAGGCGGGAGCGTCATGAAGAGCGCGGCTCTCTTTCTTGACGGCATTCGCAAAGTAATTAGTCAAGGTTGCCGGTTCGTTCCGTTTGAGAAGACGGAACTGGCCCTGGCCTCGCTGGGAGAGAACGCCAATCTCATAGGTGCAGCGCGGGTCTGGCACCATCGCTTCAAACAAGGAGTCGGTCGGCCTTCTTGACGTACCGCCGCGAGCGGCGGCCATTTGCCAGACCGATCCAGCCAATCCCCGGCGTCGCTGGACACCCAGCAATCAGTTGGGAGAGAGAGAAAGGCAACTCATGGTGAGAAGCCGCTATACGGTCAGCTTGGTGTTCCTTACTTTTTTCGTGATCTCCTTGCTGACCAATATCCTTGGTCCCATTGTGCCGGACATTATCACCAGTTTTCACGTGAGTCTGACTGCCGCGGGATTTCTGGCCTTCGCCTTTTTCATCGCTTATGGAGTGATGTCCATACCTGCCGGTTTTTTGGTGGAACGATTCACCGAAAAACCTGTGATGGTGCTGGCCTTCTTGGCAGGGACGTTGGGATCACTGAGTTTCGCACTGTTCCCCGGATATCGCGTTGCCATCATTTCCTATTTCACCATCGGCGCTGGCATGGCCGTTCTGCAGGTGGCCATCAATCCGTTGTTGCGGGTCGCGGGCGGGGAAGAACACTACGCATTCAATTCGACTTTGGCCCAATTGGTTTTCGGGAGCGCATCATTTGTCAGTCCGCGAATTTACTCTTATCTTGTGCTAAACCTCAAGGATCCTTCGCCCGTTCAAAATATCGTTTTGCGCATCCTGCGGTGGTTGACCCCCGCAGAATTGCCATGGGCTTCGATCTACTGGATTTTCGCTGTTTCCGCCATGACGATGGTGGTCGTTTTATTCTTTGCCAGGTTCCCAAGAGTTCAGCACACCGCCGAAGAGCGTGCGGGGTCTTTGAACATGTACCGATCCCTGGCGCGCCAACGGGTTGTGTGGCTTTACTTTGCGGCGATGTTTGCTTACGTGGGTTGTGAACAAGGCACCGCCGATTGGATGTCGAGCTTTCTGAACCAGTATCACAGTTTTGATCCTCATACCACGGGTGCTGCAGCGGTTTCCTGGTTCTGGGGCTTACTCACGGCGGGTTGTTTAGTGGGAATGTTATTGTTGAAGATCTTCGATAGCCGCAAGGTGCTCATAGGTACATCCATAGGGGCTCTGTTCTTTTTGTCTGCAGCCTTGTTTGGACCCGCAAAGGTTTCCGTAATTGCTTTTCCCGCAGTCGGTCTGTTTGCCTCGGTGATGTGGCCTATCGTAGTGTCGCTTGCTCTCAATTCCGTCGAGGAGTTCCACGGTTCTTTCTCAGGCATTTTGGGTACCGGAATCATAGGTGGAGCCGTAGTGCCGGTGATCATTGGGCGCATCGGAGACTACGCTGGACTGCGTAGCGGCTTGGCATTTCTCTACATCACATTTGGGTTTGTCCTCAGCGTTGGCTTCTGGGCACGACCAGTGATCAACAATGCCACCATTCGTCTCAAGAAAGCGTCTGCTGAGCTGTAGATTTGAGGCTGCTCCCCGCGGATCCTTGTACCTATCCTGTCAGAAACCCGGAGCAGGGTAGCGGGTATTTGCATATAGTTTCGTGGGAATCCCACTCAGCTCGCCAACGCCTGCTCGATCTCCTCGAGCGTCTGGCCCTTTGTTTCTGGAAGGCGCCAGCGAATAAACAGAAAGCCAGCCAGGCAAATGCCGGCATAGATCCAGAAGGTTCCCGCAGGCCCAACGCCCCGGTTCAGTAATGGAAACGTGTAGGTAAGAATGAAGCTGGCAATCCACAGTGCGGTGACCGCCACGGACATCGCTGCGCCACGAATGTGATTGGGGAAGATTTCTGAAATGACTACCCACGTAACCGGGGCGAGCGACATGGCATAACAGGCGATGGCCACAACAACCAGCAGCAGCATGTGTATTCCACGGCTGTGTCTATAAAAACCAAATCCGAGCAAGCAGTAGATCAGCGCCAAAGCCACCGAGCCGAAAAGCATTAATTTGCGGCGTCCCACTTTATCCACCAAGGCGATGGCCACGAGGGTAAACGCCAGATTGACAGCACCGGTGATTACGATATTGAGCAGGATGTCAGAGACATGATAGCCCGCTGCGGAAAACACCTCCTCTGCATAGCTGAAGATCACGTTTATACCGCACCATTGCTGGAAAACTGCCAACGAAACGCCAAGGAAGAGAACACCGACGAGTCTGGAATCCAGCAGGGCGAACAAGCTGACCTTTTCGCTGGCCACCAGACTCGATTCGATCTCCGCCAGGGCCTGTTTGGCGTGTACCTCGCCGTTAAGGCGATCGAGGATGCGCCCTGCTTTCTCGCGCCGACCATTCCGGGCTAGCCAGCGCGGGCTCTCCGGCACTACCAGCATTCCGAGCAAAAATAGCAGAGAGGGTAAGGCGGTGACGCCAAACATCCAGCGCCAGGCAATCTGGCCATTCCATGAGTTCAGAATCTCCATCGCGGAAGCACCTGCGGGCACAGGCTGGGCGATAAGCCAATTCACGAACTGGGCCAGCAGAATTCCAATAACGATGGTGAGCTGATTTAGGGAGACTAACTTGCCTCGCACCGCGGCAGGCGAAATTTCCGCGATGTACATGGGAGAAAGATTGGAAGCAAGGCCGATGGCCATTCCCCCAACGATTCGCCACATCACAAAACTGTGAAACACGTTGGCCAGCGCGGTGCCAGCGGAGGAGACTCCGAAGAGTAGCGCGGCCAGGATTAGCAGGCGTTTCCGGCCATAACGGTCGCTGAGATTCCCGGAGATCACGGCTCCGAGCAGGCAACCGATCAGAGCACAACTCATCGCCCATCCTTGTTGGGCAGCATCTGTTAGATGGAAGAATTTTTCGTAAAACGGCTTGGCCCCGCCAATCACGACCCAGTCATATCCAAAAAGCAATCCCCCTAGAGCCGCGACAAAGGAGATTGCCCAGAGATAAATGTTTTGGTCGGCTGGAATCTTCAGGTTCCTAGCGCTGCCTGCCGCCACGATCCCCTCTCCGGCAGTTTGGGGGCGCCTGGGGCCACTCATGGCTTCAACCTCGTCGCCCGAACAGTTTCTATGCGTTCCAACTCCGCCTGCGCCCACATGTGATTCACATCCAGGCTCAATGCTTCGCGGAAGTCGGCTGCCGATTCCTCGATTCGCCGGAGACCTAGCTTCGCGAGTCCTCTCAGGAACAAACACTCGATGCGGTTTCGCTTCTGCAGGTCATCATCGAAGAGCAAAAAGTTTGGCAGAGACGTTGCAAAATAATCTGTTCTAACTTCCGCATCGAGTTGACGCGACGCGAAGTCCAGGAGTTCCTCCAGCACCGAGACCGCTTCCGATTCTCGGTCAAGGCTCCTGAGCGCAAGAGCCCTGTAGTAAGCCATGTCTTTGAATCCCGTCGGGGCCTCGATGGCTTTTTTCCACCACTGCTGCGCTTCTTCGGCAAGCCCCAAACTATCAAGAGTTACACCAGCGAAGTAATCGAGGTGTGTTTCCAGAGTAAGCAGATGTTTCCCTTCTCCAAGATTTTTGGGATATACGCGGGCCGCTTCGAAGTGTGCCAGGGCCTCCTGTGGTTCGCCGGCCTCCAGCAATTCCCGCCCGATCAGGAAATGCGCTGCGACGTATTGGCCGGACACCAGACCTTCCCCGCCCTCCCATGGGTGGAATCGCCGGGAACCAAGGATTTCCAGAGCTTGTCGGCTTCTGCGTGTTCGGTTGCACAGGGTGATGAATTCGACCACGAGGTCATCGCGTCGCTCGACTAAATCGCGATGCGTTTCGAGCTTCGAGAGACGCTCGGCGGGCGGGGTTCCCATCCGTTTCTGCAACTGGTCTAGTTCATACAGCAAACGGGCATCGGATGGCTCCGCTTGAAATGCCTTTTCATAGCATTCGAGGGCCCGCCCCGGGTTGTTGCGAACATTGAACCACGCGATCCCCAGATTTCGCCACGGAATGGAGAACTGGGGATCAGTCTGGGTCGAACACTCCCACAACCGAATCGCCTCTTCTCGTTGCCGTTTGTCATACAACAGATTGCCAAGATAATACGAAGCTTTGGCGTCAGAGGGGTTTGTCTGGACAACGCTTCGGAGAACGAGCATTTCCTCGATGCGAGCCGGGAAGCAGTAATCGGCAGAGGCGCAGGCAGCCTGCTTGTAATACTCCTGAGCTTTGTCTGGTTCTCCACTCTTTTCGCAGAAATACCCGAGCGAATAGAGAACCATCGGATAGGGTTCTTGTTGTTTGGAAAGCGCGGCGAGGTGTCGCTGGAGAAGGTCGATCGCCTCGCTCCACAGTCCTGCGTCGGCATAGTCGAAAGCGATATCCAGGCAGATGTGAGTTTCCAGAAGCAAGGAGCGGGAGAGACGGGCGAATGAATCAGAGGACTCGCGTCCGCTCGTGAGCGTAAGGAGTTCGTTTTCCGACCAGAGATCCAGAGGATCCAAGGCAATTGTGTCTCGCACCAGGTCGAGCGCTCCTTCGTTTCTGCCCATCCGGCGCAGGAGGGCTGACTTCAAATTGCGAGCCTTTAAATGCGATCGATTGACGGAAAGCGAGTTGTTCAAGTGCTCCAGCGCCCGCTCGAAATCGCCGCGCTGGCAATCAATGGTGGCTAGTGCATAGCAGCCGGCAGATTGCCACTCCTGATTCCAGACGGATTTATAGAAAGCGGCATATGAGGCATCTGTGAGTTCCTGGTATTTCAGCGCGAGCCCGAGATTATAAAATGGCTCGCCATCACGAGGATTCGGATTGCGACGCGTCAGCCGCGCGATCGCACGCCGGAAATGTTGTTCGGCATCCTGAAATTTGCCGCGGCGCAGGCACAACAATCCCATGGCATTGTTACAGCGCACGTCGTGTGCATCGCGGCGGAGCCCTTCCTCCCAATACGCTTCAGGGAAACGCGTCGCATGGCGATACTGTTCCAAGTGCAGCCCAGTCAGGTAGAGCTCCTCGATGGTCGCGATTTCTGCAGGGGGCGGGGGTTCCGTCGCAGGCTCCGGCAAGGGAGCGCCTCGCTTTTCCTCGGGCCGGAATCGAATCATTTCCTTTCCGTCGGAGGAAAGCACAAGGAGGAGCACGGCTGCTGTCGCGCAGTCAGCCGACAGCTCAACTGTTTCGATGTAGGGCTGACCAGGCTGAATATCCCGAGTTTCCTCTAAAACAACCCGTTCTCCTGCGGTTACAATCACGCGAAGCTGTTTAACGGCTTCGGTAGTCAACACACCGACTTTGAGCTTACGTCGCTCCATTTCGAGGTTTACCGCGGCCAGCCGATTTGCGTTTTTAGCTGGTCCGATTTCTTGAATCGGGTACCAATATTGCCTGAAGGTGCGTGTCTCATACGGCTGAAGCCATGAAAAATCGGGTTGGTTGTCCGTGAAAACGCCGGCCATCAACTCCACGTAGGGTCCATCGGAATCGGTAAGCTCGCGGTCCCACATGTACCCGAACTCCGCGTTTCCCCACGTCCACAACTTCTTGCCGGGTGATATATGTCGATCCGCTACGTGCACCAGGCCGGCGCGTCGTCGATGATCATATCCCCCGAAAAAGTCATATTTCGAGTCGAGTATCATGTACGAAGTCGGAACTGAAATGTTTTTGTACCAGGTGATGTCTACCCCCGGTGTGTAGTCCACGCCGTAATAAAAGTTTCGCGCTACGGGAAAGGAAGAAACGGCGCGCTTTGCATGGTCTGCGACGTAGGCGACATCTGGAGGGAAGAAGGCCTGGTATTGTTCGTGCACTTGCACGGCGACATTGGCCCACCACAGAAATGTCTGGACGAATGGAGTGCGGTTATATAGCTGAGCTTTGGCTTCTATGATGCTTTTCCCTGGATGCATCGTAATCCCGACCATGCCTTTCATCCGGTTCATTGGTTCGTGTTCACTGAGCCAGACCGTGCAGCTCCCGTCTCCGTGCTCTTCAATCTGGTAATCCACAGGCATAAATGTGGAAGGTCGGTGGTGCTGCGGCCAGTTGAACTCCACCCCGCCGGAAATCCAAGGCCCCATCAGGCCGACGAGCGCGGGCTTAATAACGTTTTGCCGGTAAAAGAAATCGTAGTTATTGGTCTTGTCCTGCCCGACGTGAATCCGTCCGCCGATCTCAGGCAAGATCATGATGCGGATGAATTCATTCTCTAGAAAAATCGCCCGATACGGTTTGTCGAACTTTGTGTCTGAGATATGGTCGGTAAAAGGGTTCGGGTACACTTTTCCGCTGCTGCCCTGGTAAACGCGCTTGTCCAGAAACATAGGATTGCGATCCGGAGCGGGTGCGAGATATGTTTGGATCGTTACGGTCTCTTCCCACGCGCGTACCCGTTCAGTTGGGGAAGGATCTTTCACTCTGTGATCTCCAGTGCTTGTTTAACCAGAATCCTGGACTGTGATGCTGCGCCTGAGTCTCCAGGATGAGTTCCGTATCTGGTCCCCTAAGATCTTGTGGGCGCTCCATTCCCTATCATTCCCTCTGCGCCTCCGCCGCCAGCACAAGCAGTTCGCGCTCGAACTTTCGAAACTGACTCACATTGCGTAAGTAATCCGTAAATGTAGGCATTACTGTTCGGGCCAGTGCGTCGGTGCGTTCTGGCGCATGTCGAGCAGATGCCATTAGCAGTTCGTAATCCTCGATGCCCTCTCGCATCACTTCGAGACGCACCGATACGAACACCCCGTCATGCTCTGGGTCAGGATAGACGATGGCGTCATCACCGGCGGGAAGAACAAACCCTCCACCCCAATCTGGTTGCACATTCTCGAACGGCCGATCCGCCCAGAAATTCCCGCCCCAGTGCAGGTAACCGGTAAGCCCATACCGATAGTTGACCCAAGGCAGGAGCCGCACCTTGAGTGTCGGGAAGTCGATAAACCGATTGAGGTATTTGCCGCGCGGATCCAGACAAATGTAGTACCAACTTTGGCCTCCACGCGCCTTATGCGCTGCAATTGCGTCCAGCCGTTCATCGAATGTGCCGAGCTTCGGCACCCAGATCGTCGTCTCCTCCTGGGCGGAAATATCTTCGCGAAGACTTATGGCGTCCAGCGTCGGCACTCCCGGCAGTTCCTCGCTGACGATATGCACGAAGCGCCGGTAGATAGGCATCTCTGCTCCATGCGGTTCATCGTGAACGTGCTGGACATAACGGCTGAGCCAGCCTTTCTCTTTCAAGTGATTGCGAAGTTGCCGCAAAAACTCCCGGAGATTCTGTTCCGAACGCGGATCGTTCGCAGGCAGTTCCTTCCTTACAATCTGCCCGTTTTCGATTAAGTCCGTCGGGAGCACATACGGCGACTCGTATCCACCCCCTAGGCGTCCGCTTAAGTGGCCGCCCTCGATCATGCGCGCCAGACCAACTTTGTCGAAGATCTCAATCCAGCGGTCGACTAAGCCGAAATCGTATTGGACGGAGCCGTCCGCCAGTTGCGCTTTAGCCAACGTCCGCACCGGAACAAACGCAACATTCTGTTTGTACTCCGCCATCGTCCGCCCTATGTTCTCCAACACTCTCCAGTAGCGATCCGCGTCGGACTGCAATTGCGGAAAGTGCTTCGCCATCAGTTCGTGGTCGAACCAGAGCCAATTCGTCACCCAGAGCTTTTGTTCCTTCGGCACGGTTGCAGGGAAGACTCCTACGTGAAACGGAAGCTTTAGCTTCTGCTTCCCGGTGTCGATCTCGACCACGCCCCGGTAAATCCCAGATCGCATGTCCTCCGGCGTGAATACGGAGACCCACAGCGTCTCTGTGCGGGATGCCTCCAAGGTGATTTCCTTCTCTAGCGGAAACAAGGGATCGGGATAGAGACCCACTTCCGAACGCACCACTTCGTCCAAGGGCGTATCGGTAGGGTGAGAATTCACCGTCACTGTTCCTACTCGATAAGTCTGAACTTTAAGTGCCGCTTGCCCAAAGCGCGGAGCAATAATACGCACGCGTATCACTCGATGTGATTGGGACCGCAACGCGACCTGCAGACTGATGTGGCCATTGCGAGCTGACACCAGAGTCGGTTCGAGCTTGGAGGTTGCTGCCGGGCTGTCAGGAAAGACCTTCACCATCGAATCAACGAACCAGACTGAGACGCCGTCACGCTGCGCGGCGTGCACCGGCAAAGAAAAAAAACAGAGTAACCCGACTAGAAGTTTCCGCATCGTCGACCATCTCATGGTTTCCAATCCCGCGAATAGGTCGAAAAACCAGTCGGACGCAAAACATCAAACTTGATGTGCAATGGTACGCCGGACTGGCTGAATGTGAGCGTGACTGTGGTTTCCGTGCCGGAAGCGACTTCAGGAAGCTCTATCTCTTGTCCTTCGACCGGGATTTCGCCCGCGCCATAGAAAATTCCCCTGAGCTTGTAGCCCTGAAGAGTGTACGCCGGAACATCCTGCCGGGTTTTTAGCCGCAACTGAAAAATGTTCGCGTGGTTCTCTACTGTCAGGGATTCGACCGCGCTCGATTCCTGGCGCAATACCTCGTAAGAAGCTTTTTTCGCCCCACAAATATCCACAACGCCATGAACGCGATGCAGGAACGCGCCCACACCGCGATCACCGACGTGCGTGCGATAGTCGTTGTAGCAGAAGAAAATGGCGCCCGCTACGAAATCCTTTGAGCGGATTGCCGCGTCGTGCGTTCGCAGAATTTCGATCCTGTGTTCGTCGCCTTCCGGACGGTCTTCCGTACAAGCGCAGTATCCATACTCTGAAACAACAACCGGCTTGCCGGGAAACGCGGTGTGAAGTTTATCCAGATGCTTGGCCACCTCCACCGGAGATCCCGGAGCCCAGCTTCCGAAATACTCATTTGTTTCGATGAAGTCCATCAATCCAGCTGCGTCTCGCTCCGGAGTTTCGTCCAAGGAGTTTGATGCATAAGAACAAAGTCGATTAGGATCCAGCCGCTTCGCCTCCTCCAACATATGTTTCGCGAATTGATACGCGGGAGGATTTTGCCCGGCAATTTCATTGCAAAGTCCCCAGACCACCACCGAGGGGTGGTTGCGGTCGCGCGCGATCATCTCCCTCAACTGCTCCAATCCATTTTCCATGATATCGGCGTCAGGCTCGGCTCCCATGCCGGCAAACGTGTCGTAGCCCCAGGTCGGGACTTCCGTCTGCATAAGAATGCCGTGTCGATCGCAGTATTCGAGTACCCTCTTATCCTGAGGCCAATGAACGCGCGTGAAGACGCAATTCAGATGCTTCAAGTCGTGGTGATCGTGCGTGATCCATTCGCTGGGTTCCGCCATTCCAAATTCCGGATTGCTCCCCGCCATGCGCTCGACACCCATCAGCCGCACGCGCTCGCCGTTCAAATAAAACCCGTTGCCCTTGGCCTCTAGTTTCCGGACCCCGAATGTAACTGTGAGTCGATGAGTCTCTTGTCCGCTTGCTATTGAAAAAATAAGCCGATAGAGATTCGGATGATCGAAATGCCACAACTTCGCCTTGGGCAGCGTAGCTTCAAATCTGGATGTATGGGCTGCACCGCTCTTAACGGTGAGACTCGGAGTATCTGAACTGGTTAGCACCGTCAGCCCAGTCTCATCGTCGATAGCTCGAAAAGAGGCTCGTCCAGTCCACGATTTCGAACCCGTGTTCCGAATGTGAGCGGTGACTGCAAGTTTTCCGTCTCTGCTGGCAAGATCGGGAAAAGCTTCGATGTCAACGCGCTCCACAAAAGCTTTCGGCGTAATGAGCAGTTGTACCGGCCGGTAGATGCCTCCGTCGTGCGCCCAATCACTGGATCGTCCCCTGGGCACCATGTGCTCATTGAAGGCGTTATCAACGCGCACGGCGATGGTGTTGGAACTCCCCCATCGAAGCAGATGAGTGATATCAAGCACGAACGCGGTGTAACCCTTGCGCACGTGTTCTCCAGCCAGTTCCCCATTTACCCAGATCGTGGCTGTATGGAATACGGCCTCAAACTCGATCCGTACCGCAGAGTTTTGCCATTCACTCGGAGCGTCGAAGGTTCGCCGATACCAGGCGACACCGCGATAGTCAATAAAAGCAGAGTCAACTTGCCAGGTGTGAGGCACGAGCACTCTGTGCCAGGCGCTGATGGGTTCGTCGCTTCCGAACCAACGCTGCTCCTTACCAACATTTCCCGAATCAGTTCGGAACGACCATTGGCCGCATAGGCTCACGGTCTCGGGCGCGGACACGTCCGATGTTTTCTCGCCTGCCGGGAGAGCAGGCGCGCCCATGGTGCCGGCAGCCAGGACTCCGGCCTGCGCCAGAAACTTTCGACGGGAATTCACGGCAAGGCTCCGTTTCCGATCATGATGACTTGCCAGCTAACCAGATATTCTGGGATTGAGTCAAACCAAATCAGGTACACATGCTCTGAGATAATCTCATCCCTTGACTGAACGAGGCTTTGTTGCCTGGGCATCGCTGCCGAAGGACGAACGTTTCGCGATGACACGAGGCCCGGCACCACGGCATGCTCGCCGGGCGCGAGACATATCCACGGACTCAGCATTGTTCCTCGTGGGGGGATTTTCTCGGCCATTGTCTTGTTCCCTCTCGCGGTCTAACTCTGAATTGGACCGGACGTGTAGGACTATACGATGAGAATGGCGTTCCGGACGAAGGAGACGGAGTCCGGTTCAAAGCCTAAAAAAAAGGTGGCTAATTGTCGAGGAAGAATACGAGGGTTTGCTATTGGGTTGCGCCAGCCGAGACAGCACACTAGGTCTGAAAGATCGAGAGGGTTGTCTTGGTGTCTTTCGTGTCTGTTTAGGGCCGAAATTGGTGCTATTTATGCGAAAGGGTTGAAAGAGTTGCAAAAGACGAGACCGTAGAAATCTTCAATATTCATGCGGTTTTCATGCAAGTTGCTGAAAAGATAGTAGGATAACAAAAGCGGCTGTCTGAGTATCCCACCCTCTCCGCCATTTTTGCGATCACAGCAATTCGAGCCTGAAAACGAAAAGCCGGACAACTTTGCCCGGCTTTCGTTCCCTTAGAATTATGTTTCGGCTTAGAAGTGGCAAGAGGCTACGCCGCGCTTTTGCAGATATTTTTGGTGGTATTCCTCGGCGCGCCAGAAAGTGCTTGCGGGTGTGATCTCCGTGGCGATGGGCCGTTTGAATCTGCCGTTGGCATCGAGCGCTGCGCGTGACTTCTTGGCCGCCGCTTCCTGCTCCGGCGAATGAAAGAAAATCGCTGTGCGGTACTGTGCGCCGAAGTCCGGTCCCTGGCGGTTTACTTGCGTTGGGTCGTGAACCTGCCAAAAAGTTTCCAGCAACTGTTCGTAAGTCACTTTCGCGGGATCAAAAGTTACTTGCACGACTTCCGCATGCCCTGTTTCATCCGTACAAACGTCTTTGTACGTAGGATTCGGCATCTCTCCCCCGCTGTAGCCTACGGCGGTGTCGATCACTCCCGGCACGTGTTGAAACGCTGCTTCAACGCCCCAGAAACACCCTGCTCCAAAAGTCGCTATCTCTGACATAGAGACCACCTCTTCGTTCAAATTTCTTGTTATACCCTAGCCCAGCAATTTGATGCGCGCGCTATCACATGCGATTCACTAGCGCTCTAGGGTGCCTTCTTCCGCGCGGAGGCCGGCCCAGCGCTGGCTCTTAACTTCTCCTGCGCCAACGCTTTGTAGGGACTGTTCACCGAAGCCGCTTGCGTGAATGCCTCCTTGGCCTCGGCAGTTCTTTTCAGATTCAGCAACGCAAATCCCAAACGATATTGATTTCGCGCGTAGCTTCCATCATCCGGTTTCAGCAGCGGCGCCGCAGCTTTCAGATTCTCGAGTGCCTGGGCGTTGTCCTTTTTTTCGATGTTCACCTGGCCCAGCGAACTCAGTGCCAGACCTTTCTGCAGGCCTTTCTGCTGCACCCATTGCTCGTCAGTCACACCCTCGGGCTTCGGTGCCGCGTCCAGAGCTGCAATTGCCTTTTTCGCGTACGATTCAGCTTTCCCGAGTTGATCGGTCTTGTCACAATAATAATCGGATAGAAGCAACAACATGCCCAAATTGTTCGGGTCTTTCGCCAGAAGGCCGTTCGCCACTTCCAGCATTTTTGGCGCATTCTGCGCCTGCTGATAGGATGTTGCAGCCACGCCGAGAGCTTGATTCGCGTAAGGTGAATCAGGGAAAATCTGTGCAAAGCGAGTCAGCAGCCCAGCGCGCTTCCCGGCGTCCTTGGCCTGAAGGGCGGCGTTGTAGACCACCTGCTGAACGTAAGCGATACCATCCTTGTTGCTCTCCAGGGTTTTAGCCTTCTGATCCTCCCAGACTTGCGGTTGCGAGCCTGAAGGGGCCGGCGCTTCTTTGTAACGCTTCAGAATCCCCTGGGCTTTCTCGCCGTACCCGACCACCCGATCGGAGTCTCCCTTTTCCGCTGCAGCGCGGATCATGTTCATGGCGTTCTGAAAATTGTCCGGGTCTGCTGAGAAAAGTTTGTCGCCATATTCAAACGCCTTGCCGTAATTCTTCAGCGCAATGTAGTAGTCCACATACAAACCATCGGCCAGGATGGGATTGTCACCTTCGCTGCCGGGTCCCGCTGCGAACTTGTCGATGAGCGCCAATTTCTGCGCCGGGTCCGTGGCCGCGTTGATCTCCGTCAAAGCGTGATCCACCTCCGACCCCGCCTGGATAGGAACGAACTTGCCGATCTGCTGACTTGAAGCGGGGTATGCCGCAAATCCCAGCACGATTAGCGCACCCACCAACCATTTGGCATAGCGCATAGGTACCTCCATACGTAGGCAATTGCCTGCATCTTAGTGCTGCGCTCCCCGCCAGGCAAACAAAATCCTTCGGCAAGCAATGCCCCCGTCTGGAAGTTGGGAGCACACAACAATTGACGCATTTCGCGAATCGCGAGACGATTGAAGTTTTGAATGGGGGCGTGGGATGGATCCAGAGCTCACGGGCCGCGTAGCCATTGTCGCAGCGGCCAGTAAAGGACTGGGTCGGGAAGGAAGAACTTGCCCCGAGGGGGCAAACATTGCTATTTGTGTGCGTACGGCAAGCACGCTGGCGGAAACGGCCTCCCAAATCCAGAAAGCTACAGGCCGCGAGGCGTTCTACAAAGCACTGAATGTAACTGATTCCAAGGCGGTTACAGACTTCGCTGCAGCGGTGGAAACACACTTCGGCCGCCTCGACATCTGCGTTACCAATTCCGGGGGTCCTCCGTCTAACTTGTTTAAGAACACACCTCCGGAAGTCTGGCGCGCTGCCCTCGACCAGCTTCTGATGAGCACCATCTATTTTGCAAAGGAAACTCTGCCGCGTATGCAGAAGAACAAGTGGGGACGTCTGATTACGATTACCTCGTCAGCGGTCAAGCAGCCTATCGACGGTCGCTATGTGAGGAGTTTGCTCTAGCCCTCAATGGCCGCCGCAACCCGTTATCTTGAACTCACCTTGTTGTCCGAGCGCTTCGCCATTTCCCGGCTGGACGCCGGCTCATCCATTCCTACTTGGGCGACGCAAGGCCCATTCTTTTCCATCACGCGCACTGGCGACGAACTTTCGATCGTCTCCGAACTCTCGCGCGTTCCCGTAGGCGTGCAGTCCCAGCCGGGCTGGCGCGTCCTGAAAGTTCATGGACCCTTTGTTTTGTCGGAAATCGGCGTGCTGGCTGCGTTGGCAACGCCGCTCGCCGAGGCAAAAATCAGTCTGTTTGCCATTTCAACGTTTGACACGGATTACCTGCTCATCGCTTCCGAAACATTGCCGGCCGCCATCGCTGCACTGGAGCGGGCAGGACACGCCATTCATAGGAGTAAAGCAGAATGATCAGGGAATCCCTCCGCCGTGCCCATCACCATCACAGTCGCCCGGTGTTTCTTGCGCTCGCGACAATGCTGGCAATTTTCATTGCCGCGCCGCGGCTCCTCGCCGATGAGCCTTACGCACGCAGCCGCGATTATGATCTGCAGCATTCCAAGATCGTGCTGCATTTCGACCTCGACCAGAAAAAAGTTCTCGGTGAGGTCACGCACTCGCTATCCATTCTCCGCGACGGCACCGCCAAAATTGTTTTCGACTCAGCCGGACTCACCATTCAAAAAGTGACCGTCAACAAGGCGCCCGCGAAATTTGAGACCACGCCGGAGAAGTTGATCATCCCCCTCTCTGCTGAGGCTAAGACCGGCGACAAATTTGAAATCACGATACGGTACGAGGGCAAACCCACTAAGGGAATGTATTTCGTTTTGCCGGACAAGGATTATCCGGACCGGCCCAGCCAGATCTGGACTCAAGGCGAATCAGAGGATACGCACTACTACCTCCCGACGTACGACTACCCGAACGACCGGCTCACCACTGAAACGATTCTCACCGTTCCTGCATCCTGGATTACCGTTTCCAACGGTAAACTCATGAGCGTCAGCGACGCTGCCAAGGGTTTGAAGACCTGGTACTGGAAAGAGTCCGTCCCCAGTTCCACCTATCTAATCACCGTGGTCGCCGGCGAATTTGACGAAGTGAAAGAATCCTGGCGCGGCATCCCGGTTACCTACTACGCGCCCAAGGGGCGTGGCGACCGCCTTTCTATCAACTATGGCGGCACTCCGGCAATGATGGAGCTGTTTAGCAAAAAACTCGGCGTCGACTACCCCTGGGAAAAGTACGCCCAGGTCATGGTGGATGACTTCGTTGCTGGCGGTATGGAAAATTCCAGCGCCACCACCAACACCAGCGCTTCCCTCACGCATCCCAAGCTCGCTCCCGAATATTTCACCGGCGAAGACGACTTGATCTCTCACGAACTCGGGCATCAGTGGTTCGGCGACCTGGTCACTTGCAAGGATTGGGGCGACATCTGGCTCAACGAGGGGTTCGCGACATTTCTGGAAGCGGTATGGACCGAAGCGCACTTTGGCAAGGAGCAAGCCGATTACGAACGTTGGAACAATGCGCGCGAATGGTTCAGAAGTGGCAACTTGTGGAACAAGCCGATTGTGCGGCACGACTTCGACGATTCCAGCGAGTTCGACGGCAACGCTTACGGCAAAGGCGGCTGGGTAT
>Ga0209648_10002104_pt1 | contig 16386 bp, 19 predicted proteins | sample GraSoi2013_115cm_FD_185830 | JGI IMG/M metagenome (GOLD analysis project Ga0209648, IMG submission 185830) | Grasslands soil microbial communities from the Angelo Coastal Reserve, California, USA - Sample 9_17_2013_115cm (SPAdes) (version 2) | ecosystem: Environmental > Terrestrial > Soil >...
CGCTGCAAAGACTTGCTATGCTTCTCCAAGGTCGATCTCCTTTTTCATGTGATTGCACGTTGAGTGCGTTGATCACCGCTAGCTTAACGCCATCCGTGATCGGGGATCGACCTTCTCATGCCATCTGGTTGCGACAGATAACCAGCCCAAACACAGAGTTTGTTGGCTTGGAGGGCGCATTTTCGGCCTCCATAGGCGACGCAGAAGCATCCGAATTGCTCGGTCTCAAGGATGTCTGACACGTATAAACAGGTAAGTGATCAGCGCGACCATCGCGATGCAGAGAACAGAAACCGTCAGCGTCGGAATCCAGAACAAAAACACTCTCAAGACCTTGTTGCTGAGGCGACTGGCCGCAAAAAACAATGCGAAGAACAGAGCCGCAAGAATCCAGAACAGAGGCGAAAAGGCGCTCTCTGCGAGTCCACCCGCAATAGCAGCCAGTCCAGTTGCTTTCTCCTGGCTGATGCCCCTAAAAGCGGACCAAGGACCCGGGACACACTCCGCGAGGATTATCGCGGCTAGCCCGCTAAGGATGCCCTTAACGTAGTCCATAACCTTTGGTCGAACGGTCGAACGCAGGATTATACGCCGGACAGTCTCGCCGCCAAATTCTTGCAAAGTCGGTAGCTGTTGAAACATCGCCATTTCACTTATCGACCCCGTTTTTAAGCGAAGAAAAGGCGCAAAGTTGTGACATCGCCTGTTCTCAACAGCAACGGTTCCTTGGCTCCACATCCTATGGTGGCGTAGCATTTCGCTATGAAGTTCCGCAAATGGGTATTGAACGCTGCGTTGGCATGCTTGGCCGTGTTCATCATCGGTTTCACCGCGTTGTTTTTGAGGAAAAACACCTCGAAACCGCTTGGTGAAGGACCCCGGATCGAGTATCCCTCAGGGAGCACGGCCCAATCGAATGCACAGCAATTCTTCGAAGATAGCTTTTCCCCCATCAACGACGTGCGAAATCTGCCCGTGCCTGTGCTTCGAGCCTTCACTGAGGAAGGTAGTGCGCGTTTAGTAATAGCCAATCCGGGAAAGGACTTCAGGGTAGGGGATGTCGTTTACGACGCAGCGTTGCCTTCCAAGCGTCTTATCCTCGCAGGGGTTTCAGGTGAGAAGTGCTTCGTTCACTATGAACAGGGCGGCAGGGGCCATATGTATCTGGTCGCTCTGTTCAAGGCTTCCAATGACAGCATGACACCTGTATGGCGGGGCTTCTGTCGAGGGCGCGCAAAGAGCATCGAAGAGTTGCGTTCTTGGCTTCACGACGGCGGTTGCCAATCCCCAATTCTAGGCAGTTGGCGTTAAATCCCCATAACGCTCAATGACCAGCAGTCAAAACGTGCTATGGCCTGATTGCAACAGCAAAGGAACATGTTTGTTTCCTGCGGTGTCTGTTCATGGTTGAAGGCCAACAAACGAGGATTTCGTCTCCTGATGCCGGGAGTCTGCGCCAATCCGTGGCAAACCTACGATTGTGAGTGGGGCTTCAGATATCTATGGCGGTGGATCGACTGGGTTGGGCGTGCCGACATCATTGCGCTCGTGCTCATGCTTGCCTGCGTGCTTTCTATTGTTAGCTTCGGTTTATATCGTTATTACTTAGCTCGACACCAATCTCGGGCTTTCTTACTTGATGCTGCGGCTGAACTTCGAGGCGATGCATTTGAGAACACGTCACGAATCGCTGAGCAGAACAGCCGCAGTCCGATCGCCGCAATGGTTTCCACTTGGCTCACTGGCATTTCCCCTTTTTCTACGCAATTCACTCACACGGATTTGACCGAACTAGCGTTCCGAGCAGTTCAGCGTAGCGAGAGGAAACTCAAAGCCGACTTCATTTTCGAGCTTGGCACTCTTCAATCAATTGCCTATGCCGCTCCATTTCTTGGGCTAGCGGGGGCGTGCCTTGTGATTCTTAGCGGACTTTCAAGAGGCATCGCCATGGAGAAGCATGCCGCCACAGTAATGATCGCTTCAGAAATCGCTGCGGCGCTGGTTCCAACGACTGTGGGTCTGCTGGTCGCCGTTGTGGCGACATGGTCGTACAACTATCTTTGGAGCCGGGTAGAGATGCTTAAGAGCGAGATGTCTGAAAAGGCGCTCGAAATGGTTTCGCAATTGATTGCTCGTTTAGAACCACGCTGCCAAATTGGACATCTCGTTGTCGGGCCTAAGTGGTACGACCACCAGAACGGGACCTTTCAGTTCGCGCAGGGCCTTCCGCTGGGCAAACAAGTCTCGACAATGCCTCCATATGGCTTACTTACGGCACCTTGTGTGGCGATTTTCCTCGCGGTGTTGATGGCTTTCTTGTCATTTCACACACCCGTTGGGCTAAGCGTACGGCTGCTGAAACCGAGCGAACTAGAAACGAATGCTAGCAAGCCAGTCGTTGTTGCAGTGGAAGCAATGGGAGCGAACGAGCAAGGCGCTCTGTATGTGAACTCGACGAAAACGCCTGGGGAAAGACTGGCCGCAGCAGTCAACAGCCAATTAGGTGCGGATAGCTCCGTAGCGTACATCGAAGCGGAAGACGAAGTATCATGGCAAACGGTGGCGAATGCTATAGCTGTGGTCAGAGGAATTCCTGTGGATGTTGTTCTCGTTACGGCGCATAATCGTGCCAACGCGCACGGGTTGGGCAAGGGCCACAAAAGTTCTCCCCGCTAAAGGATCGATTTTCGCGTTAGCACGCCGTCCATGGTTGTTGTTAAATCCCCATTACACTCAAAATTCCTCTTCTGAACGTTTTCACGATGGAAAGAATGCGCTTAGTGCGCCGCACGCAGCGGCAGATGAAAGATTTCTGCGGCGATGTGGTCCCCTAAGTCCCAGGGCTTATAAGTCGCCAAATTTGAGAGCACAATGATGCATAGTCGTTCTTCTGGGTATCGCTGGATAACACTGGAGAACCCGTTGACGCCTCCGCCGTGATAGTAAAGCAATTTTCCAAACTTCTGCCGCGAGATCACGACGCCGTACCCATAATGCTGCCCCTCATGTGTAGCCTCGGGATATTCCGTGAACATCTGCTTGAGAGAATCCGCGTTAAGCAACTTGCCTGGATGAGCCAGGGCCTCGTTCCAGCGGAACATATCTTCCACCGTCGAATAGATCCCGCCTGCTGAAAATGGAATGCTCATGTCGATGAAATCGGCATTTGTAAGGTGGCCATTATTGATGTCATATGCAGAAGCTCTGGCCTTCAGAATTTCGGATGCCCGATCATAGCCCGAGTCTGTCATGCTCAGCGGGTAGAAGATATTGCTTCTTAAGAAATCAGCATAAGATTGACCTGACAGTTTCTCAATCAGCATCCCCAATAGGATGTAGCCGGTATTTGAATAGTTCCACTTCGTGCCGGGGGTGAAGTCAAGAGGTTGACTTGCAACGAGAGCGACCAATTCCCCCGGCGTAGCACCGATTCGGTCCCTGTTTGTCGATTGCTTGCTGCCGTAGTCCGGGTTTGGCACTCCGGAAGTATGTGTGAGCAGTTGATGGATTGTGACTCCTTTCCATGCGGCGGGCATATCGGGTAAGTACTTCGACACTAGATCTTGCACGTGCAGCAGCCCTCGTTCTTGCAACAACAGGATGCAAGCGGCTGTGAACTGTTTTGTAAGAGATGCAATTCGGAATTTTGTTTTTAGAGTGTTGGGAACGTTCCATTCTTCATCAGCAGGTCCATAAGCTTTCTCGAAGACGACTTTTCCGTCTATTCCCACAAGAACGGTTCCGCGAAAATGGTGTGTGACTGTTTCTTCAGCGATGTACGCATCTTCTCGTGCGAAAACTTGTTTCGTGTAGATCGGCTGGGAGTAGTTGTAAACGCCGGTAAAACTCACAATCGTCAAAACGTAGGAGGCAAGCCATGCAGAACGTAGGCGGAAGAGCATTCAGCAATTATAGAGAGTCGTAGTTCACCTATCCGCAGTGCGAGAGTGCCCCGTGTTCCCCCCGTCACCGCTCGACTGATGAACATTTGGCGCTAAATCCCGATGGCACTGGAGCAGCCGACAAGGCTGTGAATCTTGTGGGTTGTAAGTCCCCACACCACCAATTGCCTGGGCGGGTGGAAGGCGCTGCTCAGCAAGGGTTATGGGTCGGCAAATCTGGAATGGGATATTCCCAACTCGCCTTCCACCAAATTTCGACTGGGTTCGATCACCAAGCAGTTTACGGCAGCCTGCATCCTGCTGCTTGAGGAGCGAGGCAAATTGAAGGTTGAAGACCCGGTGAAGAAATACCTGCCTGATGCGCCGGCAGCATGGGACAAGGTGACGATCTTCAATCTCCTGACGCACACTTCGGGCATTCCGAGCTTCACCGGATTTCCTGACTATCATTCCACGGAGGCGATTGCGACAACTCCGGAGCAGCTAGTTGCGCGCTTTCGTGACAAACCGCTCGAATTTCAGCCGGGAGAGAAGTGGAACTACAGTAATTCCGGCTACCTCCTGTTGGGTTATTTGATCGAGAAGATCAGTCAGCAGAGCTACCGTCAATTCGTGCAAGAGAATATCTTCAACCCGCTGGGAATGAAGGACTCGGGGTACGATTCCAACTCGGAAATTATCCTGCATCGCGCTTCGGGATACACGCCGGGCCCGAAAGGGATGACCAATGCCGGTTATATCGACATGACCATACCCTTGTCAGCGGGCGCACTCTATTCGACGACGGATGACTTGCTGCGCTGGGAACAGGGTTTAATGGGCGGCAAACTGCTCTCCCCTACGTCGGTGCAGAAAATGACGACGCCGTTCAAAAACGATTACGCATTTGGGCTTGGAGTACACACGGCGAACGGGCACAAATTGATTGATCACGGCGGCGGGATTGAGGGGTTCAATACTTTCCTCGCCTACTATCCGGAGGACAAGCTGACTGTGGTCGTGCTTGCGAACCTGAACGGACAAGCGCCAGAGGCAATCGCTAGTAAGCTCGCCGCGGTGGCCCACGGCGAAAACGTCGTATTGCCTTCCGAGAGAAAGGAAATCACAGTTCCACCTGCCATCCTGGCAAAGTATGTTGGCACCTATGAGCTGATGCCGAACTTCGATATTGTGATGACTCTCGAAGGTGGTCAGTTGATGACGCAGGCGACCGGACAAAGCAAGTTTCCGCTCTTTGCCGAATCAGAAACGAAATTCTTCCTGAAAGTCGTAGACGCGGAAGTGGAGTTCTTTAAGAACGAAAAGGGCGAGGTAACACACATCATCCTCCACCAAGGCGGACAAGACGTGAAGGGCACAAAGAAATAGACTTCGCCCTGTGACTGTGTCTTGGCTCAGCGTGAAATGGAGAAGCGACGTTCTCCGTTAGTGTAGATTCCGCCGTTGCGGCGCGGGGATTTTCAAGGCATCGGGGTCTATCGTCCGATGGCTTTTTCCTAGCAATGCACAGGGCGAGAGGATTGGCTCCCGCGCTCCTGAACATCGGCTCGATGAGCCCGCCCGGTTATCCCTCGGCATGGTTGCCTCCCGGCAGAGCCCGCCTCCATTTCACCTGGCAAGTTCATTGTAGCTCCGCCGCGCCATGCTGTTCTCAACTTCCGGTTTGGCCCGTCACTCGAGAGTTAAATCAGTGCCGCTCATTCGAAACTGCTAACCGTTCGGTCGTGCAAAGAGGAACCGCCATGAGCCGTCGAGGCAGACCCAGCGCTGCGCGCCGAACCAACTGGTGGGAATCTCGGGAACATGAAGTAGGATGTGGCCACGCTCGCAGATCAGTTCGGTCCCGTTCCACTCAAGGAAGGTTCGCGATGGCTGCCCAACCTGAACTGGATGCGCCATTCGTCTGAGGCAAATAGGACATCGATGCTTCTGGTCGCGGCAGGCCCATGTCAGACCCAAAAGGCAGAGTGCAACGGAAGACGTAGCCTGTATGTATGCCGACGATGGCGAGAAGGGTGGCACGAGCAAACAACCGAGGTCCACGGAAGCGTAGAAAACGATGGCCGACGAGATGGTGATCTTCGCGAGCAGGAATACCCAAAACCGGCCTCTTCTGGCAAGCGAAGGCTTTTGCGAGCCACTGCCGTACTCGCCTATGGATGGTCGGCTCACGAAAGGCAGCACCAGCAACCCCAGCAAAATTCCGCCTACGGACAGTGCCCAACGGCCATCGTCGAGGTACCCGGCTCGGCTTAGATGACCCACGACAAATTCCAAGTTGCTGCTTGCGATCTGCGGATCAGGACCCAAAAGCCACGCTTTCGCTGTTCCGGGAAAGCCCATTGAGTCGCCCGATGTGACTCCGACAACTATGGCGTCCACAGAACCTATGTGCAATTTGGCTCCCGCTATGCTTGGCTTACGCCCGAAGTTGCGTATCCATGTGTCCTGACTCAGCACAACGTGCGGCAAACTATCGGGAACTCTTGTAACGCCATCGGTGAACAGGACTGGAAGATGGAGCACGTCGAAGAAATCGGCTCTGGCCTGGGCCACTGTCCATATGCTCCTTGGCATCTTTTCGGACCAAACCGTTTCCTGCGTGATCTCGTAATGCGAGAACCCATCGAAAAGCAGTCGCGCAGCTTCGAAGGACGCTCGCCCAACTGCCAGGTCGAAAGGGCAGTCACACGGCGCACCTGTGGTCGATCCTTGCCAGGGGTAAACCTGAATCCGCGACATTCCCGCAGCCACGCGAGATGACATGTGGGCGATTCCCCAAGTAACGAGCAAGGCCCCTATCAACAGAAGAAGACACACATGTGCCGAACCAGCGACTCGCGAAAGAGGCTGTTGCTTTTGCCATGATTGCCTTCTGAGCCAGATTGCATCCTGGTATGCTCCCAAACAGAACGCAGTGGCTTCTCGAACGGATCTGGGCCTAGCGCTAGCTTTGCAGGAACATTCCCGTAGCACGTACCACAATTCCGTTCGCCATTCGTTCGTCCACTGTGAGCGGCGCCAGCCGGGTACCAGTAAAGAGGCGCCCCACAACAACCCGAGATGAACGCGACGTATGCCAGATTCCAGAGGCGAAATCGTCATGGTTTTGCCTCCGCGGTTGGGACCAATCGCTCAATCAGTGGATAGCGCTTGCGCGATGCCTCCAGAGCAGCTTTTCCGGTAGTCGTAAGCTGGTAATACTTCCGGGGTGGCCGTTGCTCGCGGTCTGCGATAGCCTGCCGTTCCCAACGAGAGCGTAGCAGTTGGTCTTCCTCCATACGCCGCATTGCCGGATAGATGGTACCGCTTGGAAGGCCAGTCATTTCCATGATCGAGAATCCGTATACAAAGCCAGAATCAATCGCCTTCAGGATCAGAGCGGTGATGTGCGTCAGCATGGGATCTCTGGCCATGTCCCCAGTATAGCCTATGTAGATTTCTACTTGACAAAGTAAAATCGCCCCTCTATAAAGACATCTACATAGGCTTCAGTTTGGTCGCGACATGCGAACTTGCCGTTAAGGAGAAACTTCGATGAAAGCAACTAAGCTCTACAGAACTGCCAGTGGTTTGCTCTTTCTATGGGCTGTAGGCAACACGTTTGGACTCTTAGTGTTCTGGCATGCTGCAGGGTCGATGAACCAAGTGCGTTTCCCAGTGGGCCATTCCGGCTTCTCTTACGCTCAGGTCGTACTTGGCTACGAAGTATTCTGCTCTTTCTGTGTTCTGTTTGCAGCGTATTTGGCTTGGCACTTGGGTACCCTGGCTCGAACTATGCCTCGCGCCATCGGTGCTGTCGGATGGATTCTCTTCGCGTATTCACTAGCCGCTGTTTATATAAGCTGGATTTTCTTCTCTGGTTTTGTGCTGCTACTTACGGCTGTTATTGCTGTCTGCATCGGCTGGGCCACTTGGCTGTCGACAGCACACCGTGAGACCCAGCAGCAAAGTGAACGAGCCCTGGCATAAACGGGAGCTCGCCGGAGGACGTCGTGGCTGATCTTGATCTGCTCCCCGAACCCGAGTCCCGCAATCGGGTGCCCGACTATGCGATCCGCGCAAGCATAGCGTTTCTGTTCTTCTTTATTGGTCTGGGCAAATTCTCATCCAGCCCTAGCTCGCATTGGGTGACAATGTTTGAACAGATCCACTTCGGACAATGGTTCCGGTATTTCACGGGTGTAGTCGAAAGCGTTGCCGCTCTGTTGGTACTGATCCCACGTGCCGCAATCCTCGGGTTGCTCCTGTTGGCTTGCACGATGTTGTGCGCCAGCCTGATCGTCGCCTTTGTACTCCATCAGCCGGGGGAGGCTGCCTTTCCGGGATTACTGTTTCTGGTTCTCGCGGTCATCTGTTGGAAACGCAGGTCCAACGAAATCAACAGCTAGCTTCCTGTCGATCGACAATCTGGAAACTAGCCACTTCACGGTGATCCGACATCACAGCGGCTGGCCACTTCGCTCTTTGCAGCTTGCTGGCGGCGACTCTGACGTTGCTGTCTGGCGGCTTCCAGCTTGCGGTCGCGCTCAGTGTGAATCACGACCTGTCGGCCTGCAAGCATATCGTTTGGCGTCACATAGCCGATGGCGCTGTGCAGTCGGAAATAGTTATAACGGTCCACGTACTGCTGGATCAGGCGTTTTGCATCTTCCGGTGATAGCGGCGTCCCGGGCCGAATGCACTCGCTTTTCAGCGATTTGTGCCAGCGTTCCAGCTTCCCATTCGACTGCGGGTAGTTAGGCGAGGTTCGGACGTGCGTCATGCCTGAGATGCGAATGAACTCCTTGAAATCGCGGGCAATGAACTGCGGGCCATTGTCGGAAATAATGCGCGGCTTTGCTTCCGGGCACTTCTCCTTAGCGCATTCGAGAATTACTTCGACATCCGCTTCCCGCATCGACTCGCGCAAATCCCAATGCACGAGGAAGCGGCTGAACCCGTCCAGAACGCTGCACAGGTAATAGAAGGTGCCGCACAGGTTGATGTAGGAAACATCGATATGCCAGTGCTGATGCGGTTGCAGCGGCTGCTCGAAACCACCTCCCTTGCGCGATGGCCGCTTCTTCCACCGCGATAGCAGTCCCGCCTGTTTCAACACGCGCCAAACGCTCGCCGGACTGACGGCCACAACGTCAGCGTCAAGCATCATGAACGTCAGCCGCCTATAACCCTCCAACGGATTCTGCCGGTGGAAACCGATGATCGCTTCCTTCTCCCACGGCTCAAGCCAGAAATCACGGGGAACCCAACCGTTGTGCTCGTTGACGCACCCGTATCGCTGCCGCCAGTCATAGAACTTGCTGGCGGTCACGCCCAGCCAGTGGATAAACCGTCCGACGCCGATCTCAGCCCTTTCCGACCAGCGCCGGACGAAATCCACGACTTGGTCCCGCACGTCGTGCGGCACCCAGTTCCCGGTCAGAGTTCCCCAAGACTTTTTTTTAGCGCGATGTGCTCCGCCATCAATTCCGCCAAGACCTCGTCCTTGGTCCGAACCTTGTTCTCCAAGAACTCGATCCGTTTCTGCTTCTCCTCCACTTGGCGGTGCGGACGCTCCTGCGACTGAAAAGCGGCGGCTCCGTTCTCGAACAGTTCCTTCTGCCAGCGGTAGAGCACCGTTGGCCGCAGGCCCAGTTCTTCACACAGCTCCGAGACGGGCACCTTCTCCAAAAGATGCCGCCTCAAGATGGCTACTTTTTCTTCTGGGGTGAAATGCTTCCGTTCCTTCCTCATACGTTCGCTCCGTTATCTTAACGGACGAACGCTGTTCTCCATTTCCAGCTGAGGCAGGACATGGGGCGTTACACCCGGGACCGTTGGAACCAGCCTTTTCCGAGCACTCTCCACTGAGAAAAACCTCAGCCGGGGGCAAACAGCACGTGTTGTCCTCCCGCAACTGAAACCCGGTTAAGGCCCTGGCCGCGAAACTAGGCATTATAGTCTTCGCGTCTGATCCTGCAACCCACTGCCCGGACCGGTTCGCCATATTGCTTGGTTTCAAGTTACCTAAGTACGCATTTACACTTCATGGCCGCGATAGATTTTTTCAATTGGACGTGCGCACCGCGCGTCTGACACACTGATCGTGTCTTCCAGAAAGAACCAGGGTAGGGGAAGACGGACCCAGAAGTTCGCCCGCAGCCCAAGGTTGGGCAGTTAGTTCCATCCGGACCTCGTAGTCAATCCCGACAACTGAAGATTCTCCGGCTTGCGCCGAAGTGTCTTTACCAGCTCAACAGGAGACTCACATGAAGCCGAATGGTAAGTATTTCGTAATCCGCGCTGTATTCTTCGTCATGTGCGCAGTGGGTCTGCTTTCCGTTTTTGGAAATGCAGAGACCGCGCATGGAACCTTCAAATTGCCAACCGAAGCTCGCTGGGGAAAGCTTTTGCTCGCGCCCGGTGAATACGAATTCACAGTCAACAACGACCCCTCTGGAAGGATCGTTATTGTTCGATCCAGAGAATCGGGATGGAGCGGGATCATCCTCTCTGCGAGTTCGTCTGATATGCAGTTCGCAGAGGGAACCAAGCTGTTGCTGGCCAAATCCGAAGAAGGCGTTTATGTCCGTGCACTGTGTCTCGGTGATTCCGGAGTAATGCTCAACTACTGGATGCCGGAAGCAGGGAGGGTAACCCGATTGACAAAGCCACACCCGAGGGTGGTGGCGTCTGTTTCAGGGGCACACTAGAACAACAAAGAGGGCACCGCGCCTGAAACCGTGCCCTCGATTTTCTTCGTTAAAAGACCGGCAAGATACGTGCTCATGGGTGGAATGGCAAGCCCCGACGCTACTCGCCCCGCGAACTATTTTTCACTTCCTCGCTCAATACGATTGCTTCCGCAATCTCCTTCATGGTTTTGCGCTTCTGACGGCTCTGACGCTGAATGCTGAGGTACGACTGCTCCTCCGTCAAGCCAAGCTCGCGTTGCAGGATTCCCTTCGCCCGCTCCACAAGCTTGCGGGTTTCGAGTTGCTGGGAGAGGTCTGAGTTTTCGTTTTCCAGCCTGGCGACTTCAATTTCTGCTCCTGCCAGAAACCCCATAGTGGAGAGGAGACGAATGTCGCGGGGGCTGTAAACGTGCGGGTCCCGGTGTTGCAAATTCATCACGCCGACCAGGCGCCCACGCGATAGAAGCGGTACCGACAAAAACGCCTCATACCGGTCTTCCGGAAGTTCATTAAACCGCAGAAAGCGCGGATCTTTGAATGCCTCACGAAAGACTGCAACCGGCTCCCGATGTTCTGCTACCCATCCGGTGATGCCTCGCCCTATCCGCAGTTTCAAGCGGTCGAGCAACTCTTGATGTGGGTTTTTCGATGACCGTAAGACCAGGTCTTCATCCTCAAGCACATAAATAAAACAGGAGTCACATTTGACAACTTCTACCGCGAAGTCCAAAACGCGATCGAGCGCCTGATGAAACCCGTCGGCACTGGCGATACGGCTGACAGTATGGTGCAGAACATCTACATGCGAATCGTCAATAGGAATCGAAGAGGACATGTTGCAACGCTATCGGCGGGGCTTGGGCCCTGTCCAATCGCAATTTTTGATGGAGACAATAAATAACATCTGGACGTGGGGGATCGCGCGGAAGCGGAGGATCGCGGGAAAGATGGGACGCCGGTGGCCAGGAGCGTTCTGTCCGTTGTAGATAAACGGATAGCTGCCTGTTAGCGTGGCATTGCTGCATTGGGCATGCACAGGCAAGGTCAACAGGGCCGTAATGGCGGCCAAGATAAGAAACATGCAGGTTCGTTTCATCGATGTTCTCCTTTTCTGTTTGATTTACTGATGTCCCCTTGTTTCGATTGTGCGGCCACTTGAACCAGTAGCGCGAGCGGTGAAGATGCGGAGGTCGATCTCGATTCCATCGGACAACAGCCTTGTGCGACGCGCCAGATTGAGCGTTGTTTTGGCGAACTGCTTCCGAAAGATGGCTTGACCTGTGCTCTTGCCTGAACGCCTACCAGGCACACGCCCATAATTTGGCGATTGACAAGAGCCGAAAGTGGGAACTTGTTTCAGCCCTCCAGAAAGCGATTCGTCGTGCCGATAAAGCGACAGCTCTAAAACTGATTTCCGGCATTGCCAGCATGCCTGAAGTTCGCCAGTTGAATCCCCCGGTCCGATGAAGGGAATCTATTTCGTCGGCGTCTTGCTCAATAGAAAACCTTGATAGGCTAAGTACGCCGCGATGGCTAGCCCTATCCAGCTAATCCAAACTGGCAGGACTGCGCCTTCAATGGTGACCTGCCATCCACGAAGGAGGCGGACAGCATGAAGGAGAGCTACCAGAGAGAAGAGTACTGCAGTGACCAGAGAAAAGGTTCGTTGCGTCATTTTCAACCTCCGAAGAACTTGGGGTCAAACTTCAAGGCCATGCTTGAGCTTTTTACTTCGCCAAAATTGGTGTTAATTGCGTGTAATTGATTTTGCAACAACTAGCTCGCGTAGCACGTTTCAATGAATATACTTGTCACGAGTGAGCTTGTCGCTTGAAAGGCCAACACAATGAGGAAGCGGTACCTTGTGATTGCGACGGCATGGTTGCTTCAGACGACTTCATGGTTCCTACCGGCGGTCAAGGGTTTCTTGGGTAGCAGGCTCGACCATGGCATTCCGGGATGGGCGGTCTTTTTGTCTGAAACGTGTGCGCTCGACCTTGCGGGGTTGCAACTCGATCCAGACAGCGATACAAGCGATCTTTCTCGGCTACGGCAAAATCCGTTCCCAGCAGTGCATCCATGGCGGTGCTCAGATACCACTGGCGATGCACCCGAAACTGTTACTACTAGGAGCATTGGCGCTGCGGATGCGTTGCAAGTCCCGCTCGTCTGCTTTGCGGCCTTCGAGAATCACTTCTGCGGCCACGAACAGCAGTGCGCGGGGGCCTGCCGTGGGACGTTCTCCACGGACAACCCGCTCAAGTTCAGCCAGGAAGTTAGATTCTGTGGCCTGCATGGCAGAATCGTAGAGCTGAGGGTCGAAGACATCAAGATAACAGGAGGGTGTTACCGTCGGAGTGGATTTCGCCCTTTAACGCGTATGTGCACGGTCGCCTTTTTCGAGTTCCCGCACTAGCCCGACTTTCGCAGTTCGAGGCTATGGAGTGAAGTAAGTGCCTTATATTCAATGAAGGCTGCCCAAAGGTCTTCACTACAGAACGTCAGGCTACCGACTGGCTAGGATGCAGCTTCTGCTGCTGAAAAATTCGCGGTGATCCGTGGGGGCGGCTGAGTGGGCAACTCCAGTTTGAGTTTCTGCAGGAGGATTTTCGTGTCCTTTTCCGGCTGGGTGTAGCGCGGCAGAATCAACCAGCGTCCGTCGACCGTGGGTATCCATACGTCGATCATTTGGATGGTGGCCAGCTTTTCCATCACCGCCGTTGGTGTCAGACCGGGCGCATGCAGCCACAATCGGTTCTTGAGCGTGACCTGAAGGCAGTAGGCCAGAAACGCAATCAGGATGTGTGCGTCCACGCGATGTTCCAAATGATGATAGATGGGGCGAATCCCCAGTTCGCTCTTCAGCGATCGAAACGCGCCTTCGATCTGCGTCAGTTGCACATAGCGGGTCCAAAGCACAGCGGGATCTGCACCCGTGAGATTGGAGCGCAGCAAGTAGTGGCCATCGCGCAGTTCGGCCGTTAGTGCTGTCGCGATATATCAACAGCCTCATCCGTTTTTGCAAAACTAGGGGCCGGGGCAGCGACACTGGCATTCTCTGGCTGCCAGTGACCTAGAGAAGCGGGTTGTAGCTGCTAGAAAGCTGCGTCTAAACGCAACACGTCACCGATTTGAAGGGTGGCGCGGTTGTACATCACGAGGTTGCCACCGATAACTACATGTACGTAGTTTGGAGGCGGAGGCGGAAGCATCGCTTCCAACTCGCGCGGGCATGGCTGCATCTTCTTCTGCAGACCCGGAGGCAAAGTTCCATTCACGGCCAATTGGCGCTCTAGTCCGGGTGGAAGATGATCGCGTTTGGCCAGACCCGGAGGCAGATGATCATAGTGAGCGCGGTACCAGTCGCGGATATCTCGGTCATGGTCGGCATAGCGGTCGTGACCGTGACCGTGTCCATGCCCTTGGCTGTGATCATGATCGTCGTAGGCGCGGTCATCGTCGTCACGATCGTGCTTGCCGTGGCCGTGGCCATTGCCTTGGGCCACGGCGATGGTGCTAGAGAGCGCCAGCGTCAACAACGCACATGCGCCAGCGCGGAATAAGCGTATGAAGGACATCGAATCCCTCCTGCGTGCGGGAAGACCCAGTTTATAAAAGAAGTCTCCGTAGTTGATAGATTACGGTTGGTCACGCCTGACCGTACCTCATTTGTGTCTGCGGGGTTGCGGAGCACGCGCGTCTCCAAAGATTGTCAAATGACGCTAACAGGCGATGTCACAACTTTGCGCCTTTTCTTCGCTTGAAAACGGGGTCGATAAGGGAAATCGCGATTTAACGGGCGGTTTCTAAGGGCTTGCATCCAGCCGGCAACGATCCCATGACCATTGACGACCTTTCCTGTTCGGGGGCAGGACCTAGCTTCGGGAACTGCTCGGCGCAGAATCACGTACCCCAAGTAGATGCATCCTCGAAGGTTGTTACGACCCGGTATCTTCTTTTTTCTAGGATACCTGGCCCTTTCATGCGCAGCCGGAGTCTTCGTCGCCGAAGGAACGCTCCACCCCGGTCGGCGCCTCCTGTCGGACAAAGATGAGATGCAGGCCCAGGAAATGGCTCATAGGCACGATTCCGTTTTGGCAAACGTTGCAATTCCAGCAGGTGACGGAGCAACCCTGAGCGCCTGGAGCCTCCGATCCCACAACAGCAACGGAACAGCCGTCATCCTGTTGCACGGACTCAGCGATAACCGCTTAGGCATGATCGGCTATGCGGAAATGTTCCTGAACCACCGTTTCAGCGTCCTCATGCCCGATGCTCGCGCGCATGGAGCTAGTGGCGGTCAGCTTGCTACTTACGGCCTTCTGGAATCAGAAGATATTCACCGCTGGTTCAATTGGCTCCAACAGAACCAACATGCAGATTGCATTTTCGGTTTCGCGGAATCCATGGGCGCTGCGCAGCTCCTGCAATCGCTGCAGACAGAGCCGCACTTTTGCGCGGTTGCGGCGGAATCACCGTTTTCCAGCTTCCGCGAGATTGCCTATGACCGTGTCGGGCAGTTCTTTCACACTGGCCCGTGGCTGGGGCGAACCGTTCTGCGCCCTGTTGTCGAGGTGGCATTTGGCTATGCCAGATGGAAGTACAAGATGAATTTCGAGCAGCTTTCACCGGAAAGGATTGTCGCCGCAACCAAGGTTCCGGTTTTGCTGATCCATGGGCGCAACGATAACAACATCCCCGTTCGCCATTCACGCCGAATCGCGGCTCAGAACCCAACGCTCGTCCTATGGGAAGTGCCCGCTACAGATCACTGTGCCACGATCAGCACTTCGCCCCGCGAGTTTGAGCAGCGAGTCATTCACTGGTTTGACGGTCACTCAAACGCACGCGATCTCTCGAAACAGGATTTCCCGCAGGCCAGAATGCGTGTGCGGTTAACGAGATCACGCTTTGCGCTCACGATCCGGTCAATGAGCCAATGAGCGCAATCGCATTATAAGAGGGCGCCTTTTGGAGTAGGTTGTCATCGTTCGCATGATCACCTACGAAAGGAGCACCCTCAATGAGCAGCGAAAAGTATATTGGGCTAGACGTTCATCAAGCAACGATCTCAGTAGCGGTGATGGATTCCCAGGGCAAGGTCGTCATGGAATCCATCCTAGAAACCAAAGCCTCCACCCTTCTGGAGTTCTTGGCTGGACTGCGCGGCAGTTTGTTCGTGACCTTCGAGGAAGGCACCTGGGCAGCCTGGCTCTACGATCTGCTCAAGCCGCATGTTACCGAGGTTCTGGTCTGCAATCCACGCAAGATCCCACTGCTCAAACAGGGCAACAAGAGTGACAAGATCGATGCTCGCAAACTCGCCGAGCGGCTGCGCCTGCATGATCTCAAGCCCGTGTACCACGGCGAAACCGGGATACGCATGCTGCGCGAGCTCGCCCGAAGTTATCTCACCGTGGTCAAAGATCTCTCCCGTGTGATGAATCGACTGAAAGCTCTGTACCGTAGCTGGGCGATCCCCTGTGCCGGCCGGGACGTTTACTACAGACGTCATCGCAGTGAGTGGTTGGAAAAAATACCCGAGGCCGGAACTCGCCGGCGAGCCGAGCAACTCTATCAGCAACTGGATCTGCTGCAGCACTTGCGCCAACAAGCGCGGCGCGAACTGCTGGCGGAGAGTCGCAAACATGCCATCACGGCCAAGCTACGGAAGATTCCGTCGCTGGGACCGATTCGTTCCGCCTTAGCGGTGGCGCTGATTCAGACCCCGCATCGTTTTCGCAGCAAACGCCAACTGTGGACCTACAGCGGACTGGGGCTGGAAACCCGCGACAGCGGGGAATATC
>Ga0209648_10002108_pt1 | contig 16378 bp, 8 predicted proteins | sample GraSoi2013_115cm_FD_185830 | JGI IMG/M metagenome (GOLD analysis project Ga0209648, IMG submission 185830) | Grasslands soil microbial communities from the Angelo Coastal Reserve, California, USA - Sample 9_17_2013_115cm (SPAdes) (version 2) | ecosystem: Environmental > Terrestrial > Soil >...
AACCCCAGGTTCAGCGTCAGATTCCCCTTCACCCGCCAATCGTCTTGTATGAATCCCGCAACATATTTGGCCGCCTGCGAGCTGTGTGTGTTCAGATCGAAACTGCCGCTCGTAGGCAGGCCCAGCAGAAATGACGCGAAGTCCTGACCGAACGGCGCCGACGGCGAGTTGTCCAACGGGCCTCGGGTCCAGTTCGTGCCGAACGTGAACGTGCCCGCCGAGTGCCCCTGCGAGTACGTACTCTCGCGATAATCCCGGATGTCCGCCCCTATCTTGATCGTGTGCTTGCCACGGATCTTCACCAGGTCGGTGAATAGCTGGAAGATGTCGAACGGCGTGTTGCTGTCGCCGTTCATCCCCAGGCACTGCATGCTGGTTGGCGCCGAGCCGGTGCAAGTGCCGAACTGAACATAAGGAAGTCCGGCGAATTGGGAATTCGCTGCGAGATAGGCAGGGAACCCGATGCTGCCCGGGTCGAAGCCGTCGCTCGGCGAGCCGTTGGCTTCGATGAACCGCGTCCAGTTCACCCGAACGTCCAGAATCGCCGTCGGAGTAATGGTGTAGATATCGTCCAGCGACGTTCCCCAATTTGTCCGATAGAGGAATTGGCCGAAGCCGATGTTTCGGAAATAATTATTCTTATCCTGCGCGCGGTAATTGTGATGAAAATCGTATGACAGCTTGTTCCTGTCGCTGAGATTCAGATCCAGCCGTCCCAATTCGTTGTCGTACTTGTCGCTATCGGGATTCGTCACGCCGAAGTTCTGGAAGCCGTCGACGCGGCCCTGGAGATTCGGAGCCGGATACCATTCCAGATAGTTCCTGGCAATGTCGCTGATGAGGCTGCGGGGGATCACGTTGTTGTCGAAAGGCGTCCGCGCGGTATGCGTACCCTGTGGGACGCCGGAGAACGGATTGTAGATCGTGTAGTCCGTGCCAGGCTTGTTCGCCTGCAACAGCGCCGAAAAATCGCCCATGCGCTCGGCAGCCGTGGGGACGGTGATGTACGTGGGGCCGCCTTCGGCCGGCGCATTTGCCGGGTCCGAATCCTTGAGATTTTCGTAGGCAAAAAACCAAAAGACCTTGTTCTTCCCATTGAACACCTTGGGAATCCAGAGCGGACCGCCCACGGTCGCGCCAAACTGGTTATAGTGATACGCCGGCCGCGCCACGCCATTCTTATTTGCAAAGAAAGAGTTCGCCTCCAACGCCGACACCTGATTGAACTCATACAGCGAGCCGTGGAGTGAATTCGTGCCGCTTCGCGTGTTCACGTTCACGGTTCCGCCCCCGGTATGACCGTATGCCGCGTCCGATTCAAAGCTGATCACGCGAACCTCGCTGACCGAGTCCTGCGGCGGGCTGTAGGCCACGCGCTTGTCCCATGTGCCGTCCGGCGCGCCGTTCAGCAGCAGCTCGTTCGATTGCGAGGGCGCTCCGGACATACTGAACTGCGACGCATTTCCGTTATCGAACGGGCGTGTCGGGCCGGGCTCGGCGGTGGAGATCACGCCCAGGGCAAGCCGGCTGAGCATGAGGGGCGTCCGCCCATTCAACGGGAATTCTTCGACCTCTTGGCTCGTGATCACTTCGCCCGCCGACGCGTTTGAGGTTTCGATCAGCGGCACATCGGCGGTCACCGTCACGGCCTGCGCGACGTCGCCAACCTCGAGTTGGATGTCCACCACCGGGTGCTCGCCCGTCTCCAGGACTAAACCCTGCCGTACCGCCTTCTTGAACCCCGGAGCCTCCACCGTTAACTGATATGCCCCAGGCTTCAGGAACGGGATCGTGTATTCGCCGGTAGTTTCGGTAAGAGTTTCCGATTTGTCCCGGGTCTGCATTTCGGTCGCGATGACCCTGGCCTTGGCTATTGCAGCCCCTTGGCGGTCGGTAATGCTTCCGCTGAGAGTTGCGCGAAATTCCTGGGCAGAGAGCAGCCCCGGAATTAGCGCTACAAGGGCGGCAAACAGAGCATTTCTCATCAAGCCCCCAACGGTCAGATGCAGTTACTATATGCGGGGCCACTGGCGCACGTCAAGTGGGCCGGCGAGTAGACCTGTTGAATTGTGGGGCAGGTTGCCAACCTGCGGCGGGTTGGCAACCCGCCCGCCCACATTGCAAAGGCTCGTCCAACACCAGTTATCAGGCGGCGCGCAGGATCACATCCTGCCCCGCAAAATCCTAGCCTCTCGTTCGCCAGCGGCTAAGAACGAGAACGAGAAACCAGAAACGAGAAACCAGAAACGAGAAACGCAATCAGAATTGCAGTTTTAAAGCGAGCTGGATCTGCCGCGGAGGATACGCGCTTGCAATCGTGCCGTATGAACCGTTCGTGATGGTCGTGTTTAAGCCGGTGAAATTCGCAACATTGATGGCGTTGTAGAAATCGCCCTGGAGGCGCAGATCGAACCGTTCCCGTACGAGAAAATGTTTAGCTACCGAGAGATCATAGGACTGCAGCCCAGGCCCCTCGACGATTCCCAATCCGGAATTCCCAAAGCGCCCCGCGGGCGCCGCGGTAAAGGCCGCCTTGACGAGCCAGGCGTTGACGTTCTGACCAGACTGCACATATATAGGTCCGCCCAAATAGTCTGCCCGCCGAGTCCCCGTAGAGGTGGAACCGGTTACCGTAAGATACGGCCCCGATTGCAGCCGGACCACACCACTCAACTGCCACGATCCCGCCACGTTCCTGACAACCGGGTTCAGGTTCTGCAGCTTCGGCAACTCCCATGTAAACGTTCCCACAAACGAATGCCGGCGATCGTAGGACGTGGGGCCGTAATTGAAGTGACGGTTGGTGTAGTTTTCCGACTGTTCTCCTTCGCCGCTCGAATCGCCGAGTGCTTTCGACCAGGTGTATCCGGAGGTGAAGAGCACGCTTCCGGCGCGCTTTGAGAGATACACCTGAAGCGCGTGGTAGTTGGTGGTCGAATCGCTCAGAAACTGATTAATGGTGGTGAAGCCTGGGTAGGGCGCAAAATAATTCGTGCTGAACGACGGATTCGCAGCCACCTGGGCCAGGTTGGGGAAGTTAATGTTGGGCTGACGCAAAAGATGCCGCGCAAGATTGCCGACATAGGATGTCTCCCAGAAGATGGCTTTCGGAAGCTCGCGCTGCACGCTGATGCTGAACTGCTCGGTATACGCCTGCTTCAGATTCGGATCGATGGCGCTGATGGTACCGACCGGCAGAGATGTCGCTGGCGTTCCGCCCGCGGGATTGGATAGGTTGCCATTGTCGAATTCCGTGATTTGAAGAATCGGCGGCACGTTGACCTGGGAGAAGGTGACGTTTCCTTCGGGCCGGTTGAAGAACATGCCGAATCCACCGCGAATGACCGTTTTCACCGTGGGCGCGTAAGCAAACCCAAAACGCGGCCCGAATGTGTTTCCAGGCGAATACAATCCACGAGGCGCGCCCGCCGGAATCGACTGGAAGAAAGCGCTTGTCGAACCCAGTACGCGCCCCTGCTCGGCCGTTGGCACGCCATTGCCCGCCCGGATCAGCCCGTTGAACGGATTCCCCGAGCCTGGAACAACCGTCCCGGCTGTCGTCATCGTTACAGCCTTCGAACGATCGTACAGGGCCGGTACGAAATTCGCCATGTTGTTTGCCATCGTATACATGGCCTCGAGATACTCGTATCGCAAGCCGATCTCGAAACTCAGTTTGCGGCTCACCTTCCAACTGTCCTGTATAAACGCCGCGGGCTGTGTGAAACGGAAAAAGCCCACCGGATCGGCGCTGGCTTCCGTGTAGGTCCTGAAGTTCCCCAACAACGCGTCGGCCAGGGCGCTGCCCGTGGTATTCGGGTTGCCGCTGGTGTTGAATGCAAGGTTGCCTGTATAAAAGGGCCTGCCGTTCTGATCCACGCGATCGCGCGAGACCACAAAGCCGGCCTTAATGGTGTGCGAGCGCCAAAGGATGGAGAGCGTGTCCGAGAAAGTGATATCGGTGGTGGGGGACATCAACGCGAAGTTCGGCCCCTGGAAGCCGACGTAGTTCGTGATCGTCGCGGCGGGAATGCCGGTTGGCCACCATCCCACTCCGGGATAAAGCTTGGGGAACTGGAATCCATATGTGTCGCGCTGCCACGTGTTCCCAGCCGGCAGAATGTGCTGTGACACCCACGTAGAGTTGGCCCGGGCTTCGTTGACCACATGCGCCGAGGCGACCCAGGTTTCGGCCAGCAGGAAGCTTTCGCCGGGGCGGTTACGATTTGTGGGTGTGGTATTGAGGATGTTCGAGTTGGAGAAGGTCCCAAACGGATCGAGCAAAATGTTGGCGTCCTGAAGCCAGCGGCCGTAGACCGTATGCTGATCGTTGATGCGGTAGTCCAGACGAACAATGTCTTCGCGGAAGTTGAGCGGGTTCAGAGGGAATAGCGTCAGATTGTTGGAGACAGCCTGGTTGACAAACGTCGCGCCCGAATGCGTCTCTCTGTTGCGGTACACGTTGGCGATCGCCTTCCCGTCGGCCGTCATCAACGCTGCAATGTTGTTGCCGGGGATGGGGTTTTTCGTGCCGGGAAAGAAGAGTTGCGCCTGCCCGGTGAAATCGCCTGACAGCATCGCCGTCGTCGGCGCCGTGAAGCGCGTCGGATTCTGCTGCTGCCGCAATCGCTTCCATTCCTCGCCTGCAAAGAAAAACAGTTTGTCCTTCTTGATCGGCCCTCCCACGTCCCAGCCGAAATTGTTGAACCGTAACTCGGTCTTCTGGGCGGCGAAGAAATTCCGCGCGTCCAGCGCGTCGTTTCGGAAGAATTCAAACAACCCGCCATGAAATTGATTCGTGCCATTCTTGGTGACGATGTTGAACGCGGGCCCCGAGAAGCGGCCATACTCCGCCGAGAAGTTCGAGGTCTGAAGCTTCACCTCCTGAATGAAATCCGGACTCACGTTGTTCACCAGGCTGCTGTTGCTGCCCGCCACCGAGTTGTAGCCGCCATCCACCGTCAGGTTGTTTGAATCCGCGCGGTTTCCGTTGATGGACTGGTTGTTCGATGCCAGGCTGGTGGTAGTCGCGAACTGATCCGGATTCGTCACCACGACGCCCGGAATCATGGTCATCAACTGGACATAGTTGCGGCCGTTCATGGTCAGGTTGTCGACCTGTTTCGTGTCAATGACGCGCGAGATTTCGCCCGAGACCGTGTTGAGGTTCTCCACTTTGGACGACACGATCTCGACGGTCTGCTGGAGACTGCCGATCTCCAGCCGGAAATCGACCGTAACACGGCCGTCGGCAACCAAAGCGATGCCTCTCTTGGATTGAGTCTTGAAACCTTCCACGGTGACGTCGACGCTGTAATTGCCGATCGGTAGGTTTGTGACGGTATAGAACCCGTTGGCGTCGGTCGCGACCGTTCGGACCGCTTGCGTATCGGGGTTGACTACGACCACCTTGGCGTTGACGACTGCGGCATCGGATGGATCGGTCACGGCTCCTGAGATTCTTCCAGTGCTGGTCTGGGCGAGCGCGGGAACAATCCATATCGCCGTGGACAGGATGGCAAGACGGGCTGCAACGGAGCGAACGAATAACACGAGAGACCTCCTAAACAGGTTTTGGTTCATTATGCACCGGTACTCGGCGACCAGTGAAGTGATAATAGAGTATGATATTGGCGTGCAACGTGACATTCACGTGAAGAAAGCGTAAACCAACTTTCTGATTTCTAAAGGCTTAGCCGTGGGAAGCAACGAAACCAAGATTTCGGAAGCGGATCCGCAAGAGGCGCCTTCCGGGACTGCGAACTTGATCGAGACGCTCGATCAGTTGCTTGCCAGCAAAACGTTCAGCCGCAGCGGCCAGCTCAAACGTCTGCTCGCCTATCTGCGTGAATCCACCGTCAGCACAGATCCGACGGTCTGGTCCGAAACCTCAATCGGGGCCAACGCCTTTGGGCGGAAAGACTTCAATCCCAAGCTGGACACCATCGTACGCGTGGAGATGCGTCGCCTCCGGCAAAAGCTTGACGAATACTACGCGCTGGAGGGCGCTGACCTCCCGCTACGGCTCCGTTTTGAGCGCAACACCTATCGGCCCTACTTGGAGCCGTATGTTCCGCCCGCGGTTGAACTCGCGCCGCCATCGTCGGCCAGCCGTTTCTGGACCGGTGTGGCCTGCGGGGCCGGATTGCTGGCGTTAGTCGCGACTGCGGTCGCTCTCCTCTGGTGGAGGATTGGCGCATCCGCGAATCAGGCGCCCCGCGAACTCGCCGAGAGTCCGATCTGGGCCGGATTCCGTTCCAGCAATGTCGTGGTGGCCATCGGTACCCCGCTCTTCTTCCGGTCCGTGGACGGTTTCGAGCGGAACTTCGGCGCGAATTTTCCGGAAGACCTGGAAACGGCTGATCAGTTGCTGTTGCACCGGCCCGCGTATCCAACCTGGAACCTGTGGGCGCCTTTCGAGGACGTGGGCGCCGCAGTCAACCTGGATCGGTTTCTGCGCGGCTTGAACTCCACCGCCACCGTGATATCCGCGCGGCAGATCTCATTCGGCGCCTTGGCCGGTAAGCGCACCATCGTAATTGGACAGCCGCGCTTCGCTCCGCTGCTCATCGATTTACTCGCGGAGCAGAATTTCCGGCCCCCGCCGTATGGCCCCGGAAAACATTTCGCCGGGTTTCTGAACGCCCAGCCCAAACCGGGCGAGCCCGCCAAATACCCCACTTTCGCAACCTCTCTGATGATACAAAGCGATGAAAGCAATCCGGACTACGCACTGGTCACCAGCATTCGACTGGGCAATGGCGGCGAGGTTCTCAATGTCTTTGGAGACCGCTCCCAGACCGGCGCGTACATTACCCGCAAACTCACCGATCCCGCCTTCGTCGCTGAGTTGGACGCCCGCATCTTCGATCGCGCCCAGCCTGCACACCAGAGCGCCCAGATCGTCTTCCGCGTCGACTACAGCCGCAGCGTCCCGACTGGCTTGGTCTACGTGACCCATCGCGTTAGATTCCCCGCCAAGAAGTAGTCCATGTTAGTGCCTTTCGTGCCATCAATAGCCGTCGCGCTCGGGCGAGGGTCGTCGCTCGCCGCTCAGAAACTCAGGTCCACCCGGCTCCGAACCACCTGCTCTACGAGCGTGGCAATCCCGGTGAATTTCGACAGCAGCTTCGCCGGTGCGCGATCACCCATCGTCGCTCGTCGGCCGCCAACCACGCCGCTTTGTCAGGCCCGTCAGGCAAGTAACCCAATTCGACAAAGGCCGTCAGTATCGCCGGAACGCCTTCCAAAAGGAACAGCCATTGCCACCCCGCAAGTCCAGAGCCGGTGACGTTCAGAAGGGCGCCGGACAGCAGCGCGCCGAGCATTGAGGAAAACGGCGTGGCTAGAGTAAACAGGCCGATGATCCGCGCGCGGTAGAGCGCGGGGAACCACAGCGTCAAGGGAAAGCACCACGCCGCTTGAGCTGCAACACGGCCAACCCGGTCTATGACCTTCTTTCGAGACTCGAGAACGGATTGTTGGACATGCTCGGTCGCCTTTCTTCTTCGAGTGAAAGTTCTTGATTAGTCCGTTAACGTTCGTTACCGCTGGGGCTCACATAGATCTCCGTCCCGTAGTGCGCCTACCGCTGGTAGCTCAGGATGAAATCCACTACCGGCTTCGGATCCTTGCGCGACACTGGGAAGTGACCCTCGCCCTCTGTCACCAGCACCGTGATCTTCCCGCCGAGTTCCTTGTACCGCTTCTCCACCACCCGTGTCTGGTCCTTCAGCCACGGGTCGAGACTCCCGCAGTCGTGCAGAATCGGCACCCCGGCCTTGGCCAGCGGCGCCAGGTTGTCGATCGGCGACATCGTCGACATCAGGCTGCGCATGAGCGGATTCCGGGCGTAGATCGCCGAGACCTTGTCCGGGTTCGCGATCGCCCACGCGTACGACTCGCCCGCCTTCGCCCCGGTCCCCTCCATCACCACCTTCTTCGAAAATCCGCTGTCGACCATCCCCTTATAGACCTCGTCCCACCGCTTTTGCACGGCCCCCGCCCCGGAGATTGGCGGCAGCACGATGTAGTAACCCTTGGCCAGCAGCGCCATATCCACCGCCGAGTCGCGCTCGAGAAAGCTCGGATGGAACACCCACGGCTTGCCCGGCGCCGGACTCTGCGGCACCACGATCGACATGGCATCCGCGTGGAAGTTACCCGTCCCCGGACCGTCATAGCGATCGTAGGAGGGAACGTATCCCGGTCCGCGCACCGTAGCGTAAGTATCCTCCTTATTCAGGTAGATGTAGGAATTTTCGAGGCTGTAGTAGTGCGTCTTGGTGTAGGTTGAATCCGCGAACTCCGGCCGGTTCGCCTCTACCGGATGCATGTGTTGCTCGATCCAGTCCGCGATCGGCGTCGGGTCTATGAGACTGTGCGGGTGATGCGCAACGCCTTCCTTCATGATCACGGTGATTGAGCCGCCCAACTGGTGATACACTTTCTCCACCACCATAGTGTGCCGCTGCAGCACAAAATCCTCAGTGCCGACGACGTGCAGCAGGGGCACGTCATGCTTTGCCAACTCCGGGATTTTGGCGAAATCTTCGTCGTAGACCGCCGGATTGTCCGCGTAGATACAGGCCACCTTGTCGGGGTTGACCGCACCCCAGTTGAACGCATTGACTGCGCCCTTGCTCATCCCGACGAAGGCCGCTTTCTTCGCCAGGCCGTGGTTTTCCGTCAGGAACTTGTACCACACGTCCCACGCCTTGCCCTGTCTGCCGGGGTCGGGCGCCACATAGGCGATGTGAAAACCGCGTCTCAGTAGCTCGACTTCGGATTGAGGCTGGTGGTTCCAATAACAGCCTCGCCATGACCATGGATTGCCGGGCGCCGTCTTCTTGGGGACGACTACGACGCAACGGCGCTTGCCGCCCTTTACACTCTCGTCGATTCCGAAGCTCGTCACCTCGCTCGCCAGGGCCGTCATAGGCGTGATCGCCCCAGTGGCATCGTCCATGATGAAGTCATAGCGGTCGAACCCTTCGTGCCAAGTGGTTTTCCCGCCTTCGAAGGGGACGTACACGTCCGCTGCCGTGGCGTTGCTGGAAGTCCAAACGATGGCTGCTGCGAAGAACAACTTGAGACCGCAGCGAAAATGTCTTCTCGAACTATTCATGGTCCTAACCTTTGTCGCGCTTCTCGGCTGCAACAGCACTATCGCTGTAACTGAAAATGAGAACGAGGGCAGCGAAGTAAGTCGGCGGGCGCATCTTTGTATCCTTGACTATAGTCGTTCGTGAGAAGCCGTGAAAAAGCGCCGACCGGTCGCTTACGCTCGCGGTTCTGAAAGAGACACTAGCCGAGGTGCCTGTCCAGGAAGCTCGCCTGGGCCTCCAGCGCTTCTCTCGACTCCGGGAGGTCGAACTGGTACCAGAAGGCATGCGGCAGCGCATCGAACACCATCAGCCGCGCGTCCACGCCGGCCCGCAGCAGAGCGCGATGAAAGTCGACTGTACCGCTCAGACAATGATCGCGAGTCGAAGTCATGCAGAGCGTTGGGGGGAATCCCCTCATCTCCGCATACATAGGCGAAAGCACCGGGTCCTTGCGGTCGTGGTCTCCCACATACGGGACCATACCCAAGCCCTTCAGCGGCTCGATCATGGCGCTGAAGTCCTTGAGGCCACCTGAGCCATAAAGGAATCTCGAATCGCCGTACCGGGCGAGATCGACATAGCCGGAGAAAAAGCCAAGCACCGCCGGCAGCGGCAGTCCCAGTTTGCGGAATTGGACAGTGGCCTGGGCTGTGAGAACAGCGCCGGCGGAGGTTCCATAGACGGCGATGTTTTTCGGCTTGTGGGTCTTCAAAGCTTCCTTGTACACGGCAACGGTGTCGTCTACCGCGGCCGGGAATGGAAACTTCGGAGCCAGACGATAGCGCACGGAAATCACCTGGGTTCCCGTCAGGGCAGCGATCGGGATACTTTCGATTTGCGAGCCCGAGTCGCTCGTAAACCCTCCGCCGTGCAGGCAGATCAACACGCGATCCCGCTTCTTGGCCTCGGGATGTTTCGGAGTGACCACCCAGGCATCGACTCCGGCCACAGTTGTGTCCTTGACGTCCACCGGGTACACGGCCTGCATCTTCTCCATCCAGGCAGCACGCTCTTTCGTGCCTCCTGCGGGCACCCATCTTTGGCCTGGCATCATCAATGACTGCGCTTCCGGCGAGATGGTCTTGGGAATCGGCAGGGCACGCGTGATATGTGCCGTACCGTCAGGATCAAAGGTCGTATAAGGGTCGACCGGAGCGGACTGGGACTGAGCTCGCACCGCAAGTGCGGCAGGAAAAGTAAGAAGGGAAGAGAACGATCTTCTGGTCATGATGTCTCCCGGTAGTGTGCAGTCACTTCCCCACGTGGCCCTCGTAGTCGGGTCCGTTCAATTGAACCAGAAACCCGTCCGGATCCCAAAATTTGAACGATTCCTTCGACCCGCCGGGCTCCACCTTCAGATCGCGTTCCTTCAGTTTCGCTAAAACCGTGTCGGCGTCAAATCCCGCGATTCCAAAATCGTAGTGATCCAGCCCAACCGGCGAGCCCTTTTGCTCAATGCCGAAGAAGCTCTTTCCGACGCCCAGAATGTGCGTCTTTTCCGAGTGCTGCTTGAGCGCCATTCCAAAGAATTCCTGGTAGAATTGCGAAGTCTTGTGAACGTCAGGCACACGCACGGTCACGTGGTTCAGCGACACCGCTTTCAAGCCCTTTTCTTTCGGAGCCGCTTGTGCGCCCGTTGCCAGCGCTGCCAAGGACGCGGCGAGCTGCCGGCGGGTCAAGCGGCCGCGTTCAAAGTCGTTCAGCAGCCTTTCGATGACGAGTTGCATGAATTCCTTTCCGTGCCCGGCGTCAGAAGTTGTACTTGAGCGCGAATTGAATCTGGCGCATGCTTGCCCGGGTTGAGGTAATCGTACCAAAGGTAGCTTGCGGCAGCACGTTTGAACTTCCCCAGCCCGTGGCAGGATTGCCCAATTCAACGTGATTGGGAGCGTTGAACATCTCCATGCGGAGCTGAAGCGCATGCCTCTCGGTGAGGTGGAAATCCTTGATCGCCGAGAAGTCGAAATTCACCTGCCTCGGTCCGATCAAGTTGTTGCGCGCGCAGTTGCCGAATAGCGGCACAACGGTGTTGGTGAAAGCCGCCGGATTGAACCATCCTTTGGCAGTTGGATTGGCGAATACAGGATTCACACCGGCAACGCAATTGAGGCGGTTGCTCACCGAGAATCCCGTACCCGGAGCATCCCACGAATTCGTATCCAGCGCCTGGCCACTTTGCGCCGTTGCGATTACGCCAAGTTCCCAGTTGCCAACAATCTGATTCACTACGCCTCCACGGTTCAAAAGAGCCTGACCCTTGCCGAACGGCAACGTGTATAGCGTGGATCCCACGAAGCGGTGCGGCACGTTGAACGTGGCGAGCCCGTAGTCACAAGCGCGGCAGCGAGAGTCCTGGGCCGTGAAGTCGAGCGCGCCGCGAATCGCGCTTCCGTCATCGAGAGCTTTGGACCAGGTGTAACTGACCAGCGTTGTCAGATTGGTTCCGAAGCGTTGGCTGATCTTCCCGCTGATCCCGTTGTAGTTCCCCACACCGTCAGCCTTCAGGAACTGGATTCCGGCCGGTCCCCACTCCGGAAATGGCATGCGAGTGACGATCGGACTATTTCCAGGAAGCGGCTGGCTGGCGTTCAGCAGGTTTGCCAAGTGGCGGCTTTCGGAACCGTTGAAGCCAACCTCCAGGTTGGTCGAGTTACCGAGTGTGCGCTGGATGTTGAACACATACTGCATGCTATAGGTGGTCGGCAAACGATAATTGGCGCCCCACGTAAGGCCGATCGGAAGTTTGACCGGCAGTGAAGCCGCGTTGAGGAAGTTCGAGTAAGTGATGTTCTGCGGCACCGAGTACGTATTGTCCGGATTGTAAGAGGTCCGGCCTCCCAGTCCGCGGTTGAGATCGAAGATGGAATTCTTGCTTTCCTGCGAATAGAAGAAGCCGAACCCGGCGCGGATGGACCACTTATCCGAAGGACTCCAGGCGATTCCGAGCCGAGGCGCGAAGTTCTTGTAGTTGGTCGCAATCAACCGGTCGCCCATGCGGCCGTCCCTGGCAAGCTGGAGTTGCGGGGCTCCGGGAGTGTTGGCGCCGCTGGCGGTGGTGGTCCAAAACGGCAAATAACGGAAGTTGACCCCCTCGTAGAAATCCCCACTGCCTGTGCGCACATAGACAGGATGCTGACTCTGGTCCTGCACATTTGCCACATTCGGAATCCCGTTGGAGTTGAGCTGGACGTTCACGCTGTGCCCGGATACGTCGAGGAGCGGCTGGGCCACCTCCCATCGAAGACCTGCGGTGATGGTCAGATGCGGACGTACCTTCCAGGTATCGTCCACGTAAGCCGCCCATTCGCTATTGCGGAAATCGGAAGAAACAAGTGAGACGGCAATGATGGTTTGGGTGATGTAGTCTTGCAGAAAGTCAGCTCCCGCGTAGCCTGAACTCTGCGTGTTCGGATTGCCTGTAAATGCGCCGGTGAAGAAGAACTGACCGCGCGGAAACTCATTCCCGACCTGCGGAAACGCATTGTACCGGTACTCTCCTCCCATCTTAAGCGAGTGCTTGCCGACGATCCAAGAAAAGCTGTCGATGACTTGATAGACCTTGTCGTTGATTTGAAACGGGCTGCTGGTCGGATTGCCGAAGGTGGTCAGATTGTTGCCCAGAACGATGTTCGGGATTCCCCAGGAGTTTTTGTCAGTGATTTTGACGGGTACGCCGATCTCTTCGTCGACGTTCTCGGAGCCGGCCAGTTGTTGGGTGATGTTGTTGAACAATGAGTTGTATCCGAACCGCGCTTCGTTCACTTTATTCGGCGCAAAGATATGGACGTTGGACAGGACCCACTGGCTGGCTCGCGTATACAACGTCTGGCCGTCTGTCGTCAGTCCCGGCATGACGGTCAGCTCATCGGTCCAGCTATAGCGGCCGAACCATTGCGAGTTCGCATTCTGATTGAAGTCGATGCGCTGATTGAACTGATCCTTGTCGACCGGCGTGTTGATGGTGTATTGGTAGTTCCGGATCGGCGTACCGGGCAACACGGGTTGATTCGGCAGCGGGAAGAATTTCATCAGCAAGAGCGACGTCTTGTCGATATTGGATGCGGGAATATGATTATTCACTGCATAAGGCGAAGTCGTAACGTTGGGGGGAGTTCCGCGCCGCGTGAGGGGATCCTGCAAGGTGGTTGGGATCGCTGAGAAGTCGCCGTTCCGCATGTCCGCGGTCATCGTCGTGGCGAAGGCCGTCGTGGCCTGGCGAGACCGGAAGCCTTCAAAGTTGGACATGAAGAAGAGGCGGTTTCTGCCGTTGTAGAGTTTCGGAATCTGAATCGGGCCCCCCAAAGTGAAGCCGTATTGGTTCTGACGATAGGGCTGGCTTGCCGGCGATGGATTCGTCGCACTTCGCGTGCTCGAGTTAAAGTCGTATTGCCTGGCGTCCAGCGCATTGTTGCGCAGGAATTCGAAGAGCGTCCCGTGGTATTCGTTGGTGCCCGGTTTCGTGGAGACATTCACCTGGCCGGCTTCGCGGCCGAACTCCGCTGGATAGACGCCCGACTGCACCTTGAATTCCTGAAGAGCCTCCACCGAAGGCAGCAAGATGTACGTATTGAAGTCGACGTCGGTGTTGGTGATGCCATCCAGCGTGTAATTTGCCCAAGTGGCGCGCGCTCCCGAGAGCGACATCGTGAGGGTAGACCGCGTACCGCCCAGACGGCCGCTGGCCTGCTGCGCGGGGAGAAATCCGAAAGCAACGTTGGGAGCCAAAGCAACCAGGCTGAAAAAGTTGCGCCCGTTCAAGGGCAGCTCACTGATCCGTTTTTCCTCGATCAGCGTGCCGACGGTGGCGGTCTCGGTATCCAGGGAGTTGGCCGAAGCGCTCACTTCCACCGTTTGGGCCGCTTGTCCCACCGAGAGACTGAAGTCGACTCGCGCGGTCTGCTGCACTTGGAGTTCGATGTTCGTCTTCACAATACTCGCGAAGCCTGCCGCCGCCACCTTGACCTCGTAGATTCCGGGCGTCAGATCCGGAAAACTGTAGATCCCCGCCGCGTTCGTGGCCGTCGATCGCGCCACGTTTGTCTTGGAGTTGGTGGCCGTGACCGCAACGTTCGGCGCCACGGCGCCGCTTTGGTCCGTCACTTCGCCGGTAATGGAGCCGGAGGTTTGTGCGAGCGCCGCTACAGCGGACAAACACCACACGATTACGAACAGATGGATTGCGGATCGCCTGAGGGCTGACGCTGCACTGGCGAGACAGGTAGCTTTGCGCATATGCACCTTCAACACAGCGAGACTCGATTCAACATGGCTTGCGAACGGAAGCGTTGGCATAATACAAACTTCGCAAACGTTTGCGAACCTCAGCGAACATAACATGGGTAGGGATCACGTGTCAAGACTTTGTTTACCGATGCCTGACGCTCGAATTTGACGTAGCGCGCGCGCTTTTTGGACAATCGTAGCTTCGCAAGCGATTGCGATAATGCTTTCAGACGGGCGCACTCCTCGCGGAAATGCGCTATTGACAAGGATGCGCCGCCCGATTCATACTTGGGATCGTTTGCGAAAAATCATGCCGGTAACGATTAAAGATGTCGCGCGGGAGTCGGGTGTCAACATCTCCACAGTGTCTAGGGCGCTCAACAACAGCTACGGCGTGAACGAGCGGACGCGCGAGCACGTAGCTGCCGTTGCGGCGCGCCTGAACTATAGCCCGAATCGCGTGGCCCGCGGCCTGGTGACGGGGCGTTCGCATTCCCTTGGGCTGATTCTCAGCGACATTCGAAATCCCTTTTTCGCCGAGGTGGCCCGTGGCGCGGAAGATGCCGCGCGCGCGGGCAAATGCGATCTGGTCCTTTGCAATAGCGATCTCGATGCGGACAAGCAGATGCATTACGTCCGGTCGCTGCTCGAGAAACGCATCGACGGCATACTGATGAATTCCGTGTCGGCGCTGAGCCGGGAACAGCAAGCCCTACTGACTGCCTCGGGTGTCCCTATCGTCTTGCTCAACCGTCCCGCCTCGAATCAGGGATTCTCCACGGTCTGCGCCAACAACGAGGCGGGTGGCGCCATGGCCGCCCGTTACCTTCTCGAGCTAGGGCATCGCAAAATCGCCCACCTTACAGGACCGAAGCAGCACGGCAATTTGAGCGACCGTACACGCGGCTTCGTGCGCGCGCTGCTAGCCGCTAAGAATGCGATTCACCCGATCGTACGCTACGGAAAATTCAATTTCGCCGGAGGCGCGGATTTGACCAGGAAGTTGCTCGACGCACACCCGGATGTCACAGCGATCTTCGCAGCCAACGACGTCATGGCCTTTGGTGTTGTAAAAGCCGTACTCGAACGCGGGCTCCGCATTCCGGAAGACCTGTCCTTGATCGGCTTCGACAATATTGAATTCTCAGGCATCGTGCATCCGCCTCTCACCACCATTCATCAACCGAAGTACGAGATGGGACAGGCAGCGGTGGAGATCCTGCTGCGGATGGCGCGAGAGAGAGACAGGCAAATTCCCGAACATCGCCTGTTAGGTGTGGAAATGATCTTACGGCAATCTTGTCGGACGCCTTTGTCCGCCCCGCAAGGAAAGCGTCGTCAGGCTGGTTAGGCCTGGCCGCGAGATCCAGCGAGGTAGGCGTGGTGAAAGATCTCGCCTGAACGACACCCGCAACCTTTCCGTACCGAGTTGACCCTGGAAAATCCTTCCGGGGATACAGCATCACTGACCCTGTGCGCCTCGGCGGCGCATTCCGAGACAAATTTCATTGCCTTCCAGAACTGGAAGAGTACAGGGGCTCGCAAAATCTCTGACCACCAGCCTAGGCTGTGGTAGAGTCACTCTTCGGAAGCGTTTGCAATAACTGGGTATGCGGGTTCGTCTGTTTGTTCTGGGTTCCGCTTTGCGGGACGAACATTGCACCGGCCCGCGTATCCGCTCTGGAATCTGTGGCTCCTTTCGAAGATTTCGCAGCCGCAGTCAACCTGGACCGATTTCTGCGCGCCTTGAACTCCACCATCACCGTGGTAGCCGCCCGCCATCTCTCATTCGGCGCGCTGGCCGGTAAGCGCAGCATCGTAATTGGACAGCCACGCTTCGCTCCGCTGCTGCTCGATTTACTCGCCGCGCAGAATTTCCGGCCGCCGCAGTACGCTCCTGGCCAACGTTGGGCTGGGTTCGTGAATGCTGAGCCCAAACCGGGCGAGCCCGCCAAGTTTCCCGTTGGCGCACCCACTCTGATGATGCAGAGCGATGAAAGCAATCCGGATTACGCACTGGTCACCAGCATCCGCTTGGGCAACGGCGG
>Ga0209648_10002112_pt1 | contig 16364 bp, 14 predicted proteins | sample GraSoi2013_115cm_FD_185830 | JGI IMG/M metagenome (GOLD analysis project Ga0209648, IMG submission 185830) | Grasslands soil microbial communities from the Angelo Coastal Reserve, California, USA - Sample 9_17_2013_115cm (SPAdes) (version 2) | ecosystem: Environmental > Terrestrial > Soil >...
AGAGAGCTTTCCACGAAAGCAACTGTACTGAATCCGCATAAGTCCGAAGTCTTTCCAAGCCTCGGCCACCTGGGTACGGGCCCAATCGTCTTCTACGTCATAGATCACCATGGTGATGACTTCGCTCACATTTACCACCGAAAACTGAACGGACGATATGATCCCTTGCCGCGCAGAAAACTGACCAGCGATCTTGCCTGCATCTGGATGATCGAACGCACTTGATACTGCTGCCCTCGAAACGGCTCGCGCGACGCCAGCCTCTCCAGGATTTTCTGGCTCAAAGCTTTTTTGGTGCCCTCGTCTAACATTCCATCGTTCATGCCGACTGGTTGCGCCAAATTCGTAAAGGCGATTACCGTCCTGTCAACCACAGGTTGCCGGAATTCCTCCACCATATCGAGCACCAGCGACGGTTTACCCGGACGATCCACGTGCAAGTAGCCGGCAAAGGGTTCCAAGCCTGCATTCACTAAGGCCCCCCAAACGTGTGAGTAAAGAATTCCGTACCCATAGTTCAATAAGGAATTGAACGCATCCGTTGCTCCCTGATGTATCCTGCCGGCAAATTCCGCTTTGTTCTCGACAATGGTCTTCACTCCGTCCCAATAGAGCCGTCCAGCTACACCCTCAAGTCCCATAAGCTCAGCGCGACGGTCCTCCACACGTTCTCCTTCTATCTTGCGGGCCTGCAACTCCAGAGCGCGCAGCTTAGGGACGAGTCTTGCCACAGTTGCATAGCGTTCGGGCGCTGAGCCTTTCAGGTACTTGCCGCAATAGAGCAGCAGATGGCGCTGATTGCGGATCTTGCCTCGCACCACAAGCCGGGCAAACTCGAGACCGCGCTCGTCGTTGTAGGCCATAAGTTGCTCCCGCCGGGACGCGACGGTGGCCGTGAGGATTGGAGAAGACAACATGGCGTAAGGACGTCCCGACGATTCCGTAAAACTCAGACGGATGCCATGCTCGCAAAACTCTTTGAGCAGATCAGAAGACAGCGACACACCACGCGAAGCAACCACAACCTCGCTGATACGGAAGAAAGGAAACTCATGAGCGACTTTACCCTGAATTTTGATCTGTAATCGCTCGCTCTTTTTCCCGAGATAAATCCCAAACCCCGAAAGGATCAGCTGCGCTGCATCTTCAGTTTGGGCAATCCAAGTTTGAGCAACCCTCGGTTCAGGATCGGGGTATCCGCGGAGCCCGGTAGAATACGACAACACACCGGCTCCATTCACTGCTGTCGTTGCGGTTGAGACCGCTCCAACACTGGCTACGGCTTTCCTGGTAAGAAAGGCTCCCGATTGCAGGCGACCAGTTGCAGGAAACGCAAGGGTCACGCCTTCACCAACGGCAATCTCCCGTCCGGCAACGTTTTCCGGTAAAACGATGCCAAAGTCCGGATCAAACAGCCAGCCGGTTTCGGGAATCTCGTCGACACGCAGCGGCTCCAGCTCGCCGGTGAAGAGGTTGTATTGGGCGACGGATATTTCTGCTTGCAAGGCATCCATAGAAAACCGTCCCAGCGTCCTGGGTCACACTTCCAATCCGACACTTGTATAGGGTGCGTCTACAACATGGCACAGTAAATCCTCGCACCATTGTATTTTTTGTTTCCGTTTGAGCTCGGCAAATTTTCGTCCTGAAATAGGCACGAAATAGCGGGCACGTGCGAGCCAGCTTTCTTCCGCAGCTGCTTGGTCCTTGAGCGATTCAGGCAAGACTTCATGGCCGTCAAAAAGCTCCTCCCACTGCTGGGCCAATTGTAGATAGTGGGTCTGGTCCTGTCCGCCAAACGGCATAAAGTTTTTATCAAAATTATCGCGAATTCGCTTCGATTGGGACGAGATTTGTTGCGTCAACTCAGATTTCAAATCTTCTGGATATGAGGAGTTCAGCATCACTTGAATTTCAGCTTCAGCCAGAATGCCCCGGCGTTCTTTAACGCACTTATCCAGCACATTGAGAGTGGTGTTCACATGATTTTCTCTGTAAGGATAATGTTTTCCACTACCGGCCGGAAACTTGGCATAAACCGAGACTGTGGCTGGGGCTCCGGATTCGTTCCCATGCCGATTGCATCGGCCAAAGCGCTGTAGCAGCGATTCCAGGGGAGCCAATTCGGAAAAACATGTGTCGTAGCTTACATCCAGAGACACTTCTACAGCTTGAGTCGCCACTAAGACTCTTCCCGCGTGCGGCTGCAATTCCTTCTCAATTACAAAGCGATCTTGATTCGTGAATCTTGAATGCAAAAGCTGTAAGTCATGCACCGCTGGCTTGAGCTTGTTAGACAAGCTGATCGCTCTATTTACCTGGTTCACCACGACGAGCACAGAACTGCTCTGCGCAGCTTTCGTAATTACGTCGATTGACTCCGGGCTGAAAACGTCGTAGTTCAATAACTGAACCTGGTGACGCGGCGGGCAATCCATTACATCCCTCCCGGGATGAAACTGAGGCAATTCACCAAACACGCGATTAATTACCTCTGCCAAGTGAGAGGGCATTGTGGCAGTCATAAACAGAACTCTTGCTCCAAGCTGTTCGGTCACAAACTGTGTGGCGGCAAGTGTTAGTGCCGTAACGTCTGGCTTATATGCATGAATTTCATCAAAAATCAGCTTAGACTGGCTGAGCGATTGCATAAGGCCTTCTACACCCTTGGGTTCGAACAGCAAGCGGAGTATCTGATATGGACTGCACACTCGGAGCGGCGATACATCCAGACGAGCCAAATCCCTTTCAATACGGGCTGTTCGCACGGCTTCATCAGGTGAGTATTTCTTTTCCAAGAGCCGCTCATAAGCGGTGCGAACAGATTTTCCATGCACCATTGCTACATGCTCTGTCCACAACTCAGGCGTGTCTTTCAGCTCCTGAGCAAAGGTCTCAATGAGGCGCTTTTGCATTGCATTCATTGAAGCTTGGTACGGCAGAAGAAGAAAAGTGCGGCCTCGGAACCCTGTCTCTGCCTGTCTTCCGGACCAGAGCAATGCCGCCTCGGTTTTGCCGGTTCCCGTTGGAGCAATCAATAATGCGCTGCCTTCATGGCTGGCAAGCTTGTCTTGATGTGAATTGAGTTTTTGAAATTTGGGTTTCTTCTTTATTGCTGTGCAAACCTCAGCTACGCCTTGTACTCCCGTTCTTAAGGAATGTGGCTTTGCGCTTGCCAGATGGTCCGCCAATAACATCAAGCCACGCATTTGAATGCCACCGCGCCGAAGCTCCCACGGGATATGGCCGACTCTGCCAAAATCATCTATTTGTGCTTCAAATTGTCTTGCCAGCTTGTTAACCCGTTCCAGCGCTTGCTTCATCGCGCTGACATAGTCCAAGTTTCGATGCTCGTACAATTCGTAACAAGGGAATTCTTCCCATCCTGCTTGCCGAAAAATCTCGTCAGAGTGGACCAGCATTTCATAGAGGAGTTTCGCGGCTTGGGGCGTTACTCCTTTTGCCAACCGGCCTGCATATGACTCAGGAGATCCAAAATTCGTGGAAAGATAAAACCCTGCATTAGCCGCAGTCAGCAAGAAGAGATTCTTGTGATGCAATGCGACAGCGGCCTCGATCCACACCCGCTCTGGGATGGGGATACTTAGCCAATCAAGAAAGCACAAGCTGAGTATTTCGTGACGGTTCCCGAATGTCTGTTTCTGGCCATTCAACACGGCCTGAAAATCAACATGCACTTTCCCGAAATCATGGACTAACGCCGCATACGCTAAAGTTCGCGGTAAATTGATAGAGTCATCCGGAACGGGCCACTTCGGCCGATAGAGACGGTAATACTCCGCGATCTGCTTAACCACATCCAATGAATGGCGGAACAGGGTGGTGCGCGGCCTTGATTTGGCCAGCAGATGCTCCATTGCCGTTTTTAATTCATTGAGAGTCATACAGCACTCAAGCTATGCCTGGACCTGCGAGCTCCTGAAAAAAAAGTCCTCTGCTCAGCTTCCGCCCTGCAAATTCGCGCTGCTCAGATGGATCGACAATGAATGTTTTTGGGAGCTTGTCCCGGCTAATCGTATCTTGTGAGCCGCTATAGAGTTTCAGCGCCGGCCACAGAACCTGAAGATAGACAGCAAATTCCGGTTCTCGCTGGCGTCGATAATTCAGTGCTTTGGGCAACTGGATTGTGCTTCCGGGCAATACCCAGGGCCGCCATTCATAAGGAAGAATCGTATGCGAGAAAAAGGCTTCGTCCGATTCAGCCAGTTCCGTCCAAGTAACGTCGAGACATGTTGCCAAATCCTGTGAGCGGCCAAGAACATACGCAAACTCGGGGTTGAGAAACGCGCTGCTGAAGCGGTCCAACAACTCATCTCGCCCTTTTAAAAACAGGGTAAGCCGCGGCCGAAAAAGAAATTCCCGGCGTTGGGGGTTTGTCTGGCATTCAACATTTACCGGGAAATTCCAATTTCGATTCTTCAGTGTAAACTTGCCGCTGCCCCTCTCTATCGGCTGGCTTGTCTCAACATCGATTGCTCTCCCCTTGTGCTCGAAGATATAGGCAAACTCCAGGCCGCTGGGCTCAAACCACTCCCCCAACACGCCTGCCAAGTGCCCGTACAGGGTGGCAGGCGGTGGGACTTCATACGTCGGGAGCCGGCCAATTTGCACATGGGGATAGCGGAACGACGCTGTGATGGCCTCGGTCGTGATTTTCAAAACCTTCACGCCAGCCACTCTCCGGCTTTTTGATCAAGTTCAGCTACTAGCGCGTTGATGGCCTGCCTCGGATGAGGAAGCACGCTTGGCTGGCTCCCATTTATCTGACTGACTGTTTCTGCTAGTGCGGTCTTCTGCTGGTCATCAAGATAGCCTTCGACCGCGCCCAAATGGAATTTTGATAACAGGGAGTCTTTATATACCTCCGCAACCTGCTTCAAAGCTGCCGTATTCAATTTAGGTAATCCTTTGTTGTCCGCGCCCACCGCTGTGCCAAAGAGATGATTTCCTCCTTTCGCGACGGCAAGCATCAGTAGACGTGGCGAGACATCTGTATAGTGCAAGGCCAGTTTCGCGCCTCCGGCAATTTGGCTCAGGCCTTGAAGCAGCTGCCTCAGACGCTGTTTTCGGGTTTCAATAGGCAATTCGTATGCGCGCTCATTGTCGTACGGCTTCAATCCTTGCTTTGCCGCAAGCTCTTTGCGCACCGAATCCAGATGCTTATATCCCGTGCGATCTACATGGTAAAAGCGCCCCAGCATCCGCAGATCTACTGAAAACATCCCCATAAGAGTCGTGCGATAGAACTGGTGCTCGTGGGGCACGGGATTGCCTTCATGTCTGGCCATAACTCCGAAATCATCTGCCGGATCTGAAGCTGCAATCGAGACGAGCGTGCTCATCTTCAGTGCGGAACTGCGAGTCAAAGTTGTTTTAGTTTCAATCGGAGTCGTGCCTTTTTCTTCTCTTGAAGCTACCGCCTCAGTTTTTGTGGAGGGCGCGCGCATGTATCCGAAAATGTCATCCTCTGCATATAGAATTGGGTTCGCATCGGTGTAAGCGATTTTTTCTTCCCTGAACGTAGGCGATGGCGTCCAGCCCTCAACTCCTTGCAAAGCTTCACGGAGCCAATACCTGAATGCCTGTGCGGAAACATACGGAAATGTTCCCGCTTTCGTGCGAATTTTCTTCACTGCGACTACGTTGTCGGTTCGTGCGCCTTGCTCAGCTCCGGCATTATTCAGCGCAGACGCGGGACAGTCCACCAGCAACAACCCGGAAAGGTGTGCCATTTCGCCTCCTAATTCACTTTCTCCGAAACAGATTCCGTAGATGATGTCGAATCGGGCTCCTCAGGCTCCGGTAATTCGGCCAGCGCCGAAGAGTTTGCCAGCCGCTCATAAAGCCGAATAAGGATCAATTCCTGAACCAGCCAGTAATCCGACGCGGTACGATCATCATCGCTTTGAAGGTTCAACGCGGTGAGCACTTTTTCCCATTGAAGAGGTTTCTTCGCATCGCATAGCTTACGTTGAATATAGGAAAGAAACTGTAGAAGTTCGCCTAGTCTTAGCTTTCGCCTAGTGAGTTGTCCTGCAGCTCTAGTTTCTCCAGCGCCAATAATCAAGTGGTCAGCGATGTGGTCTGCAATTTCACGAATGGCTTCCAGTCGTTCTCGTTCCATGTCTGCCACCTTTTCTAGAAAAAGTTCTGTCACTTCGATAATTCTCGCCGCTGCTTTTTTCCCCTGTCTGCGTAAAAAAAACTGCGCTGCGACCAGCTTTGCCTTTTCCTGAAAATTATCCGACCGGAAAGCTTCGCCCAGTGCTTCATACAGATGGTTTCTCCGAGTCAAATTGAAAATCTCTGTAGAGAGGACTTCAGCCTTTCCGGCGCCTGAACCTTCAGGGGCTTCTCCCAAATTAATCTTTTTCTTGCCTTTTCTAGGCGTTGATTTTGCTTCCTGAGTTTGCCATGACCGGTGCTCGATTTCCTGGTAGGCTGGGAATGATCCCGCCTCGCGCCAGAACTCTAATAAGCCACGCGGAATATGCAATTCTTCAAAGTTCGGATCGGTGCCATAGTTGGTGGCATGTATGCCTGTAATATCTGACAGAGGCGGGGCAGGCGATAATCCCTCGTCTTCTAACTTTGCCATTGCCTCACGTGCACCCTGAAGAAGTTGCGTCTTGGGCCAGCGTAATTTTGGCAATTCTTCAGAAGACATGGCGAGAATGTGGTCAAGCTTTTCCACGAAGATTCGCGTGAGTCGCAATGTCCAAAGGTGATCGGGAGCAAACCAAAAAAGTGGACGCCCTTCAACCTTGAGTGTTGCGAAAGGATAAAAGTGGACGGCAAAGACACACCAGCCACATACAGGCAGTCCGGGAACACCTCCCGCGCCACTTGTCATTACCGTTTCGCCAGTAAGCATGGGAACATAGCGGCGATCAGCAAGGACCTTTGCCGGCCTGCCGCAAAAAGCGCAAGTGCGTTCTAATTCGGGGAATTCAGGCTTATAGCTTTCAAGTACCTTGTTCAAATATGCACGGTTCTTTTCTGAGGAAAGATCTTTTTGCGTCCAGGCACAGTTCGGCAGATGGACCATGAGATACGACTTCCAAAGTCTTTTTGTGTATTCCTTTTTGATCTCTTTTGCCTGCGCCGCCAAATCATCTACCGTGAACTGATCGCACGACTTGTGCAGGCGCAGTTCGAGTACTGCTACTCCTGCATCAACATACGGGTTTCTGGTGTACCGTATCATTTTCGACCGTGGATGAATCTGTTTTTATGCCGCAGGAAGCCCAAGAACTGTGAAATAAGCCCTAAAGCATTTCATAAAAAGCAGCTGCGAAATACCTCCAGTTCCCAGGCACACAACAAAAGAAGTAATAGTTTAAGTTCCCTCTTCATCGGGACCGTCGACTGGAAACTGGAGTTCTCATTTGGCTGAAGAGCAATATAGCATCTCTAAACCGTTATGTCCATATTATTTCTTAGGTTGTGTAAGAAGGGGTATTTGCCTGTTGACAGTAGCCGACTCGTGACGATATAAAAAGGACGCGCTATTCAACTACTTTCCCTCACTTGTTGTGGAAGGGCGCCCACAGCTCGGTGCAAGCTTTTGAGCGCCCGTTTCGGGGGCGTAGCTCAATTCAGGAGAGCAACGCACTTTGAATGCGTAGGTTGTGGGTCCGAACCCCACCGCCCCCAACTCCGGATAAAAGAGTAGGACCAATGGAATGCACATGTCAAATGAGTCGATTTCCAGGGGCCGCCATCGTGCTACAGTTTTTTCTATGGAGATCATAGTCCAATTGGCCGACGATCTAGCCCAGCACCCCAATCCGGGACGCGAGGCCCTGGAGGCTCTTGTTCATCCAAGGCTATCGAACTGGCACGCTTTCGCACTACCAAGCCAGCCAACTGCTGGGACTAACCCGATTCGAGTTCGAGGGATTCCTCAAGGACCGCAATATCTCCGAACACGCCTATGGGGTTCAAGATCTCGAACGCGACCGAGAGACTCTAAAGGCAATCGGGTGATCGCGCGTGATCGGAAGAAAATCCGATAATTCGACGCGGTAAGCGCGTACGGATTCGGAATTGCGAATATCAAAGCAATTGGATACCTTCGGCTACGGCCATTTTTCTCAGATCATCATCTGCTGTCGCCAGAGGAATTCTCTTGTGCAAAGCCAAGCTGAGATATGCCGCGTCATAGGCCGGGAGATTCCATTTTCGCGCGAGCGATTCCAACGAGACATTGGCCCACAGATCGTTGCGTTCCACGCGAATCGGCAAAGCCTGTAAGCGTTGCAAATACTCGTCGATTTGTTTTTGGGTTATCCGTTTGCGCTTGTTGCAAGCCACAAAGATGATGTTGGCGATTTCAAACGCCCAGATCTCCGGCACTAAGGCGTCGTCTGCAGCAAGTTTCGACAAGATGCGGCGGCTGTATTGAGTGTCTTCGGTTGGATCGCCAGGGAAACACCACGAAAAGGCTACCGACGCATCCAAGACAAACTCAGCCATCAGTAACGATGGCCTTCGTGCAGGAGCTTGCGGGTGATGGGTTCTCCCAGGCTGAGATGGAATTCTTCGGTGAATTCTTCCATACGGCGAACAGCAGCTTGACGGGAACTCTCACTGTAATTCTTGGGCCGAGGAAGCATGGCAAGCGCGGCATCAATGAATTCGTCCACGGAACCGATGAATCCACTCTTGATTGCTTCCTGAAGGGCGCGCTCCTGTTCCGGCGAGAGTTTAATGGTCATAACCGTCTCCAACTGATCCAAGTTTAGGCCAAGTGATTAGGGCTGTCACCTGGAATTTGGCCATCGGTAGGCGAAGGCGCTGCCCGCAACGTTCCGTCTGTTCCCGAGTTCCTGCACAAATCGACACAGGGGCTTAAAGCCCAATTTATTCTCTTGCTGATTCGGCACGACTTCGCAGCCATCGCTCCCGGCTAAACGCTAAAGTCGTGCCCTGTTTACGTGTCTTCGGCTCACAAAAAGGTTATTTTCCGCAAGCCGTGGAAGTCGTGCCCTGATACAAACCGGTTTTTGAAACATGCTCTAACCTGATCCATCCTCCGCCCCACGCCGTGTGTTTCCCCACGTGCACCAACTCCCCCAAGGCCAGCCAAGGGAGGAACTCTTCCATGTCGCCCTGGTATGCCATTTCCCCGGTAAAGCCTGACAGCTCATGCCGCTGGTGCGTCTTGGACGATGTCCGAAACTGCTCGATCCATTGGACGGTGCTAGTAACCGTCCGCACTTGTTCGGCGCGACGTCCGAGCGCGGCGAAATCCACATCCAACGGGCCTGAGCCAAAAAAAGTGCTCAGCGCGTTGACGCGGTCACGAAGTCTCTTTAATAAATGATGGAAGTCAGGCGAGCGTCTGACTGAGTTTTCGACTTTCAGCAGGGTCGGGGTGAAGAAGCGGACCTTCAACGTCATCGGGTGATCCACGGCAGGCCGGGACGGGTCCACGGCAAGCCGGGACAGGTCGGGTGATCCGGTGATCCACGGCAAGCCGGGACAGGTCGGGTGATCGGAAGGGCTGGGACCACAGCCGGGGGCGTCTGTGCCACACGATAATTGGTCGACTCGCTGAGAGATCCAACTCCCTAGATCCAGTCCTTTCGGTGAGTGAAAAACCTGGTCGACGGAATCGTAGATCGGGTGATCCGCTGATCCGGTGATCGGGTGATCGGCCTGAAGCATTGAATGAAGTGTTTCCTCTTCCACTAGTTGAAGTTCACATTTCGCTCTATTTAGTCCGAGGCCCTGGGCAGCCAAGTCCCGGAATGACAGAACGAAGTAGGGAAGATGATCGAGCGCGCGGCCAATCAGGACGAGATCGAATTGGAATTCCTCCCCTGGCTGAAATTTCGTCTTGTCATTCAACGGGGCGCGGAACACAAATGGACGCGGGATGTCCTGGTTCCTGCTTAGGCGATCGCTGTCAGGAGGCGGGGAGGGCTCGAAGATCGCCTTGTACGGGCAAGATGACGCCGACGCCAGCGGACACTCGTGAGCGCTGGCGCACTGAGGAACGCAGCACAGCCGGCGAAAGGCATGGCCGAAGGCTCCGCGCAGCATGTTGGCCTTATTCACGGTGGGAACAAACATGGGTTCCCGTGGGATGAGAGTAAATCGGAAAATCCCAACCGTGAATGCGTGACTCAACAATTCAGGAGACATCGGACCCGCTTCTGAAACGCCATACTATCACCGGACCAACCACAATGAGGCAAATCAACGTTGAATCATGGCCTTGGCGGAGGAACCACAACAGAATTGAGGCTTGGAAGATCCTCTTGCCGTCCGTCAAATTCGTGAACCTCGCTAAATCTCTCGATTTAACTGCGCTCTACAGTTCGATTCCGAACGACGAAAGGCAGACCATCCATTGGCATGAGGAGCACGGAGCGACTGTCGGATTGACTTCACATATACAGGGCGCAACAGGGCAACGCCTCACCAGCTTGTGGAAAAATTCCTTTAGCCGCACGCTTTAGGTCGCGGCTGAAGCCGCGACCTACTTCAGGGGCTATAATAAAGCCCAAATTGTTTTCGCTGATTCGGCACGACTTCGCAGCCATCGCTCACTTGCGCTCGCTCCGGCTAAACGCTAAAGTCGTGCCCTGTTAGTCGTCTTCGGCTTGCGGAAGACGTTTTTCCGCAAGCTGTCACGGCATCTCTGATCTTTTATGCGGTCTGGCCCCACTTGGCAAAAATGACTTTTACTTCTCGTTCCGCCTCCTGAGCTGCTTCTTCAGCACGAATCTCGCCCTTTGCCACCTTGGCAAACATCCGCGGAATGACAAAGGAGTTGAATGTCTCGTCTATGGCTGCGGTCGCGTATCCGGGATGACCGACGTTTTTGGTCCAAAGCAGTGTGTCCCTCAGAGCCAGATATTTTCCCTGTGGTACGGCCCGTCGGTCACTCGAGAGCTGATTCAGTAAATCCGGAACTGTCTTGGGGAAGCAGGGAAAATTACAAGACTCGCTGGCCTGGAAGACCTGCATAGATTTGCCAACCAGGTCTACTAAGAATTGTTTGGCGCCATCTTTGTTTTCCGCAAAGTCCCAGACCGCGTAACACTGTGTTATATGCGGCGGGGCTAGCGAGCCGGAACCTGCACGAAGTGCCGGGCAGAACATGATACGTCCTGATTTCTGCGGTTCTTTTCTCTCTGCTTCCCTCCCCACAGAAATCGAGTTCAGGGTGCACGAGACACCTCCTGACAAAAGCGCCTTGGCGTTTGCGGAGGCCCTCCAGGTCAAGACTTCCGGCCCTTCTGCTTCCTCATAAAGCGCCTTCACGTACTTAAGGCTCTCAACTGTGTTTTTGGAGTTGATCGCGATCTGCCCATGTTCGTTCTGAACGGCGCCGCCGAACGACCATAGGACTGCGTGCAGCGCGATATTGCTGCTCAGTTCCTGCGCCAGGCCAAAGCCGCAAGGAACACCGCTACTGTTCCGGATCATGCGGCCTACGCTGCGCAAAGTGTCATAGTCAAAAGGACCAAAGGGCAGCCCGGCCCCCACCCACGGGTCGCGCAGGCAAGCAAACGGCGCGGGAAGGTAAGAATCGGAAAATGCAAAATACTTCTTAGTACGGGGATTGAGGGTAGACTTATGGGCCAACTCGATGGCTTCGCCCCAATGGTGCCGCAGCGTCCTATAAATCTCCCGATGATCGATAACATCCTTCTCAAAGGCTGGCGGAGGGGATGGAAACATCACCAAATCGTGGCCTTTGCGGAGCGCTGCCTCAGCCGCTGCATGGTAGTGGAGTTTTTCGACATCCACGTGGTCCACGATGACCTTGGTGTCGTGTCGCTCTCCCCACTCCTTGGCCAGCACTTCATCGAACCATTTGTCATATCCTGGCACAAAATGTTTCCACTGCAGGATGCGCAGCTTTTTCCGCCCGGCCTCAGCTCGGTCTGGAAAAAGAAAAAATGGACCCGAGCAAGCGGCCAAACCTGCTAAAGATGTAGCCCGCCGCAGGAACTCGCGGCGTGAAGTCGCGTCTTTGTTTCGGCTACGCATTTACCGTCAATAAAAATAACCCTAGCCACTTCGTTCAGCTAGGGTTATTTCCTGGAGTTTGCGAGAATCAATTCTCTGTGTTCGTTGTTCCCGGGCAAAAGTCTCCGGTGTTCTTGAGGCAATCAAAATTCGCCAGAACTTCAGGTGATACCGGAGTACCGTCCGCTCTCTTTACCGTGACCAGGAAGGCGTCCTTCGAAATGGCCCCCGACCGGGGGTCAGCAATAACCGGTCAAACTACATACCTGGGATCACCGGGTCCGGGATGTTTTGCATGGGGAAGCTCGAACGTTTGGACAAACCCCGCGTCTATTAGACTCTGTATCTGTCCCAACGTTTTGAGGACGGGAGTTCCGTCCAGGCTAGTTCCATTTTGCGCGGCTAAAGCTGCTAGTGCCTGTTGTCCCGCGGGCGTCTGACTCGCGGGCGTAAAAGCCGTCATCTCGATGAGCCACAAGCCAAGCAAATTGCCGCAGAAATATGTGTTCTTGGTTTCAAAAAGGTTATCTTGCCGGCGATTTCCCGGCGGCGGCGCCAGCACGATGCAACTCGCGGCTGCCGGCGTGCCTGGTTGCGTTCCCACCGGGCAAGCGTCGAATCGCATCACGCCGCCCTTGAGTTGCCTGGGGAATATAAACGCTCGGAACGAATTGGCCAGAGTAAAAGCCCTAGCGCCGGCGGCATCGTTGGTGAAGAATCTGTCGTCCGGCACAGGAGCATTGATGCTGTAATAGATGAGATTGCCATCCTTATCGAACCCGCCGGTTGTCTGGGTGGCGCGGGTGCCGCCCATGGCGCCGCCGCGGGTGGGGTCGGTATTCGTGCTGTCTTGAACCCAATTGACAGTGCCGTTCCACTGGCTCGGAAGCGTGCCAAACTCCGCACCTGTATCGGTCCCTGCAGCAAAGCCGATTCGAGAATCTGCCCCAAGGTGATTGATTCCAGGAGACCCTATTTGACAGTTGCTCTGTGTCGCCGGATCGAAGCATATTCCGTTCTTGTTGTAGAAATCATCATTGAAGTCAAACGGCGGCGGAAGCTTGATGGCCGCCCGCACTCTGGCCGGCAGCCAGGGATAAGAAACCGACAGGGCGAACACCAGCACCAGCGCGGTGAGAATGGCTCTCGCAACCAGCAGCCCAAATTCGCGTTTGCTCATACTTCATCTCCTCGTCAGAAACTGCGCGTTTTCGGTTTTTGAGGTAAGTGTCATACCTTGTTTTTCAACCGCGATCGATCGACCCAGGAAATGGATTCGACGATCCACTCCGGATTGGCCTGGCCCGGACACGCGGCCCACAATGCCAGCGGCTCGTTGCCGTAGCGCAAGTTGCCGATATGCTGCGACTTGTCTTTGTCAATCGCCGGATCCGGATAGGTAAAGCCCAGCTTGCGCCGCAAAACTTCGATATCGGCGGTATTGCCCGTCAGGAAAGTCCAGCCCGGCTTGATCCCGTGCATTTCCCTGAATTCTTTGATCACCTGAGCCGTGTCCTCTTCGGGCTTGAGTGTAATGGAGTACATGAAAATGTCGCGTCCCACCCGGGAGCCCAACAGCTTCTGGACCTTCACCAGATTCTCAATGACCAGCGGGCAAATCTCTTCGCAATGGCTATAGAAGAAGTTGATGGTTACAATTTTTCCCTTCACCAGGTCGTCGTAAAACACCACCTTCTTGCCTTCATGCGTGACCAGAGGCAGATTGGGAAGATACCTGCGGCGAACCTTTTCCCGTCCGGAAACCGGAGCAGCAAAGCGACGGCGGGCTTGGTCTCCCAAATCCGTTTGCCGCGAAGTATCGTCGGCCCAAAGTGTACCTGCGGCGCCCGCGATTGGCGCCAGCGCGGAAAACGCCAGCAGCTGTCTTCTTGTTGTAGCGACCATTGCGAACTCTCCTTCTCTTTCTTCCGCTAAGGCGTGATGTTGGTATCGCCGTCGGGCTGGATTTCCCACCGCATCATCATCGCGTGATCCTCGTGGACGGTATTGTGGCAATGCATCGGGTACCGCCCGGTCCAGTCACGGAAGCGGAAGAACAGCTCGACCCGCTCGTTTTGACGGAGCTTCACTACATCCTTGCGGGAGACTTCGTAGTTGATAGGCGTCTCCTTCCGGTTCCGCGTAAGAATCTGATGTTCTTCAAGATGAATATGAATCGGATGCGTCCAGTCGCCGGAGAAGTTCGTCAGCACCCAATGCTCGGATGTGTTTTGTTTCACCGTGAAACGGATGCGGTTGCAATCCATGAAGGTCCCGTTGACGGACCACTGTCCATTCAAGCGATCGAAGCGGAAGTTGCGCACCACCACGGGCTCTTGAGTGGTGTCCGGCAGATCGTAGCCCCTGAAGAGAGCCGGATCTATGCTGCCATCCTCAACATGGCTATCGTCCACGTCGAACCGGAGGACAAAGTTTCCCTGCCCGGCGGGGAGAATATCGTTCGGCGGCGGAGGCGGCCCCTGGCCGGTGGTCTGAGCCAAGCGGTTTTCCAGGAAGATGGACTGGCCTCGGAACTGGCTGAAATCAACAATTACATCCATGCGTTCCGCCACGCCGATCCGCACACTCTCGGTCGGCGCCATCTTGGGCAGAATGTTTCCATCATTCGCCAGCACCCAGAAGGTATTGTGTCCGCTCAGATTGCCGAGATCGGTCAGGAAGAACTCATAGAACCGCGACGGGCCTGCGTTCAACCAGCGGAAACGATAACGGCGCGGCTTGACTTTGAAGAACGGCTGGACCTTGCCGTTTACCAAGAACGTATCTCCCAAAATCCCGTCGAGATTAAAGGTGTCGAAGAAGAGTTGGCCGTCTTCGGGATCGAAGACTTTGTCGGCGAACAGCATGGGGATGTCGTGCACCGGAAACTGGGGCAGCCGGAAACCCTGGTTCTCATGGCCGGTATCGAATTCGTTGAAGAGCAAGTAAAAACCGGCCAAACCCTTGTAGACGTTCTGCGATGTGAAGTCGACGCGGTGATCGTGGTACCACAGCGTGCTCAACGCTTCGTTGATGTCGCCTGTGCCAGGGTGCGTGGACAATATACCCGCCAACACATTGGGATAATGCTGATCGTAAAACTGGCCAATCTCAAAGAAATCGCACGGGAACCCGTCGCTCTCCGAAGGCGTATGGCCGTTGTGCAAGTGGGTGGTGACTGACGGAATCCCAAATCCGTCGTTGTTATCTTTTGGCAAAGCGTTGAAATTGCGCACCAGGACCGGCTGCCCATATTTCGCAACATAGGTAGGACCGGGAGACACGCCATCAAAACCCCAAAAGGTCTGCGTCGGAAGATCCGGCGAAACCGAGGTGTTGAACGCTTGCTGCGTAACTTGATAAAGGACCTTGGGTGGGAATTGAGTCAGGCTCTGGAACGGGCGGGTGCGCCCTTCTCCCGGCAGCGGGTTGACTGAAGGCGCGGGCGAAAGATTGTTGATAGCTTGCTTAATCGGTATGAGAGGAAGCGGCTCGATAAATGGACGCACCGGGGGACTTGCCGGCTGATCCAAGGGGAGTAACGTAGTTGGGGCCGCGGCTCTGGCGCTCAATCCGCTCTTCGCTACCAAAAGACCTGCGCCGGTCAGGAGCCCCATCCTGAACAGCTCGCGGCGACTTAATCCTGCCGCGATGAGCTCCCGCCGGTTCTTCTGCGCGTTGACCATCTCCCTGTAGCGGGCTCTAGAGACTCTCTCTCCAAACACGTTGAAATACATTGCTCCTCCTCGGTCAGAAGCTCTTTCAAAGTTGGACCTGGCTCAACCCGACTCCTAGGCGGATGCTCCACCGGAAGAGCGGCAGCCATCCAGTCACGTTCGTTTCCAGTTGTTTAGGATCGGTCTCGGGTTCGCTGATCTGTTTCGCCGACACGCGGGGAGTTGCGGAATTTCAACCCGGCCTAGAGAAATGCCAGACCTGAGCAACACAACGTTCAGCTTTGCTCCCCACTGTCATCCTCGGGGCTCCCCTGTTCGGCAGAGTCAACGCAAAAACTAAGTTAGTAACACTTAAGATTCAGCAGCTCAGGAAATCTTTCAAACTCCCCAAAACAATAATTTCGGGCAGCCATGGTACACCATCTGTTTGTGGAAAACCGGCTCTTAAATCCTGAATATGTGGCAGAAGGTGTAAACGGTGCTTTTATTTCAGCTACTTGCGGCCTTACCACTAGCCCCGGCCCTCAGAGATGCCGGTAGTGCTGTCCGTATTACCCAATAACCTGCGGCTTTCGAGCTGTGATAATTGCGTACCCAAGTTGGCCCTGGCGGATCGCGGCCAACGCCGCCTGGGCCATTTGCTTGGCCGTCGTAAGGTCGAGGCCTGGAATATCAATC
>Ga0209648_10002115_pt1 | contig 16351 bp, 19 predicted proteins | sample GraSoi2013_115cm_FD_185830 | JGI IMG/M metagenome (GOLD analysis project Ga0209648, IMG submission 185830) | Grasslands soil microbial communities from the Angelo Coastal Reserve, California, USA - Sample 9_17_2013_115cm (SPAdes) (version 2) | ecosystem: Environmental > Terrestrial > Soil >...
ATGGCCGGACGTTCGGGCACATAACCGGCCAAGGGTACAAATTGCACCGCGCAGACCACTACCGGCCCTTGGTAGCCCTTTTGCGCCTGGACTTTCTCGATGCGTTTGAAACTCAATTGCAAATCGAAACGCATGCGCCCGTCGAATACCGGGAGGGTGCGCCGGCACGCCTCGGGCGAAACCGAATCGCCGCTGCCTGAAACCCGTATCAAGGCCGCACTCATGGGATCAGTGACGCCACGCCGATGGGCGTCCGTCAGAGGGACGCGGTCAGGATTGGGCGTCGTCGGCGGATCGAGCACCAGCTCCTTGACGGTCCCGGCGCTGAGCACAATCCGCAGTTCTTCGACGCGCTTGTCATTATTGACCGTCGATACAAAGATCGTAGGTGCCAGGATGTCACTGCGCACGGCGCCGCGGGACGCGGCATTGCCCTGGCCAGTCGCAAACACCCGCAGCAAACCGGTGGTCATGCCGCTTGCCGCTGCGGTAAATTGATCGTCGCCGATGTCGATAACCCAAGCCCCTTTGCCGATTGGCACGCCTGCCAATGTCGCAACGTAGCGAGCATCGAGTTTGCCCTGCGCGTTGGCACCGCTGCCTAACAGGCAAATCGTCACGACCGCGGCGCCAGCCAGACGAAAACCAAGAGAGATCCTCGTCAGGCTCCAATGCACCACTGATCCTCTCGATCGTACGTACATGCGACAGCTATGTAGGGTAGGAGACTTTATCTCAGCGCGGATTGAGTCGATTGTGTGTTCCATCCTCGGACGGCCGGCAAGTCAAAAAAACCAAATTTCTGTCCGCTTGGCCGAGGCGCGATCGGGTGTCAAGTCCCGGTCCCATCGGGGCCCGCGCTCCGAGGCCCCCGAAAGGCCCCGGGTCCCGAACTTGACGTGCCCTACCCGAGTCATTATAGGTCCGCGGTTCAAACGAGCCAAGATTCCAAGCTATTCGCCATTGGCGGGAGCGCATGAGGCGAAGAGGTACGCCATGTCGCGGCGGTGCGAATTGACCGGCAAGTCGGCCCAGGTCGGCCATAAGGTCAGCCACTCGAACATCAAGTCCAAGCGGCGCTTCTTGCCGAACCTGATCAATGTCACAATGATCTCCGACGCCCTCGGCCGCACGGTGAGACTTCGGGTTTCGGCCAACGCGCTCCGCAGTGTCGATCACCGCGGCGGGCTCGATGCGTTCCTTACCAAAGCGCGCGAGGCCGAGCTGTCTGCGCGGGCGCTCGACCTCAAGCGACAGATTGCCAAGAAGCTTGCGCCGGCAAGCTGACAGCCGGGCGCGCCCCTCCTCGTCCCTCCCCCGCTATGCGGGCAAGGCAATCGCAATGGCACCGCGGCGCGGAGAGGTCGGAATTTGCGTGCTCTCCGCGCAAATTCTGGGTGAGTGGGCATCGTTGCACTGGACGATTTCGCGCGCCTTGACGACCGTACCCCGCGGGGATTTCGCCCATTCGAAAACCCCGCGCAGCGCAAATACTTGCGCATTCGGCGAAAAGGTAGTCCGCGTAGGGGACGTGCGGCCGTTGGAGTGCAATAGGCGTTCCCCGACGTAGCCGGAATCTGCTCTTGCGGCCTAGCGGCCTTGCAGGTTCCGTGCATTCTGGATATATTCCGGATATACGTCGGAGACCCAAATGAGCAAGTCCTCTCAGCAGCGCGCAATCGCGAACTTTCGAAATCGGCTAGCCGAAAAGGGGCTTGTCCGCTTCGAGGTGACCGGCCGCGATTCCGATCGCGATCTGGTACGCAGCGTCGCGCGCCGTCTCGCCGAAGGCGGTCCGGAGTCCGACCGGCTCCGCTCCGTCGTCAATCAGACGATCAGCGGTGGGCTGCCAAGAAAGGGCGGCATCGTCCAGGCTTTGCTGGCCTCACCCCTCATTGGTTCCGAACTCGATCTGACCCGCCCGCGTGAGGAAGGACGGAAGGTCGACATTTGATGCGTTACCTGCTCGATACCAACATCATCAGCAACTTCACCAAACCGGCCCCGTCGCCACGGCTGATCGCGTGGATGGCCGAGCAATCCGACGACGACCTGTTCATCTCCTCTCTCACCGTCGCCGAAGTCCGCAGGGGCGTGCTCAAGAAGCCCGCCGGTAAGCGGCGCGACCAACTCGACGCCTGGTTCGCCGGGCCGCAAGGACCTCAAGTTTTGTTCGCCGGCCGCATACTGCCCTTCGACGAAAAGGCTGGACTGGTTTGGGCGCGGCTGATGGCCGACGGCAAAGCGAAGGGACGCCCGCGCAGCGGCCTGGACACCATCATTGCGGCCATCGCCGAGGCCAATGACTGTATTGTCGTCACCGACAATGAGCGCGACTTCGAGGACATCCAGGTCCTCAATCCGATCCGCGGAGCGACCTGATGCTCACAAAGCCACTCTCGCGGGCGACCCTGATCACCGCCGTCGAGCTGCTGGAGCAACACACCCAGGCGCGCTTTAACCAGCTCGTTCTCCGCCTCGGCCTTGAGGCGGCTCCTATTCGTAGACAAGCTTGAACTGGAGCAGCACGGTTCGCTGCAGAATCGAAAAGTTGTCGTCGGAAATCAGCGTCAGGACGGTGTCTCCGTTGGTGTCCACATGGACGCTGAGCCCTTCCATATTATCGATCTGGTAGCCTAAGTCGGCAAAAAGCAGGTCGGTTCCGTCGACCAGCGCGCGCGGCGCAATGTCGGCAATCGCGATCCGGCGCAGCCGCATGGCGATGCCGGTCCACCAGCTGAACCGACGTTCCAACAGCAGCACGTCTCCTGACGGCGGCAGGGTGACGCTGTCGCTGATATCGAAATCGTCCCGCCGCTTGACGGAAAATTCTCCCGGTGCGGCGCCGCCGATCAGAAAGGCCTTAAGATTGCCGCCGGCATCAAGGCCGCGTTCCGAGAACCCTATCAGGGCCCCGGCGAGCTTGCTGTTGCGCGGCGCGAACGCGAGCGCCTCGAGACCCTTGTTATAAGGGAGATGCGAAATGCCCGGCGGAGCCGGGACCACTTCGGCATGGGCCAGTACGCCCTGCCGCGCGAAATCGAAACGTACGATGCGGTTCACCCGCTCGATGCCGACGTAGAGCCATCCGTCCCGTTCGGCGAGAGACTCAGTGTCGAACCATCCGCGCGCCGCGAGCGTGCGGCCGTCGGGGCCGAGCATCGGCGCCATCACGGCATCGGCAATGCCGACCGGCCGGCTCCGCTGAGAGACGATGCGGCCCGTGAGCCACCATCCCTTGTCGGTGAGAGAAACGAAATGCTCCCCGTCGGGCGCAACGCGGATTGCTGAAAATCCTCCGAATTGCGAATGGGAAGATTTCAATTCAAGCCCGCCAAGATATTCCACCATGCCGAAGCGGCGCTGCTCTGGAGCGCGGGCGCTAAAGGCAGCGATCGGCTTGGCGTCGACCACGATCTGTGCCGGCGGATCGACAGCGATGCGCTGAGCCTCGGCAGGCATCGCGATCGCACCGGCCGCGCAGGCAGCCATGGCCAACATCGAACGCCTGCTCGTTAAGACAAGGTCATGAGTCCGGCCAACCGGTTCCCCTGCCCCCTCCCTTCCCTCCCCCTCCCCCGCTCGCGGGGGAGGGAAGGCAGGGGGCCTAATCTTCTTCGGGCAATTTCCGCTCACGCGTGCAGTCGGCGCAGTGGCCGCCGAACCGGCTCAGATTTCGGTTTTTCGTCGAACAGCTCGGCGAGCTTCTCGATCATCGCGCCGCCGAGTTCTTCGGCATCGACGATCGTGACCGCACGCCGGTAGTAGCGCGTGACATCGTGACCAATGCCGATGGCGATCAGTTCCACCGGAGAGCGCTCTTGGATGTCCTCAATAACCCAGCGCAGATGGCGCTCCAAATAGTTGCCAGCATTGACCGACAGTGTGGAATCGTCGACTGGCGCGCCGTCCGAGATCATCATCAGGATCCGGCGCTGTTCGGTGCGCGCCAGCAGGCGCTTGTGAGCCCAATCAAGCGCCTCGCCGTCGATATTCTCCTTGAGCAATCCCTCCCGCATCATCAGCCCGAGGTGCCGCCGCGCCCGCCGCCACGGTGCGTCGGCGGACTTATAGATGATGTGCCGCAGGTCGTTGAGGCGGCCGGGATTGGCGGGCTTGTTTGCGGCCAGCCAGGCCTCGCGCGACTGGCCGCCCTTCCAGGCCCGGGTGGTGAAGCCAAGAATTTCCACCTTCACGCCGCAGCGCTCGAGTGTGCGCGCCAGAATATCGGCGCAGGTCGCCGCCACCGTAATCGGACGGCCGCGCATCGAGCCGGAATTATCGAGCAGCAGCGTGACCACGGTGTCGCGAAAGTCGGTGTCCTTCTCGCGCTTGAACGACAAGGGGTGCATAGGGTCGATGATGATGCGAGAAAGCCGCGCCGGATCGAGCAAACCCTCTTCCAGGTCGAATTCCCACGAGCGGTTCTGCTGCGCCATCAAGCGGCGCTGCAGACGGTTGGCGAGCCGCGCCACCACACCCTGCAAATGGGCGAGTTGCTTGTCGAGATATCCGCGCAGGCGCTCGAGTTCCTCGGGTTCGCACAGGTCTTCGGCCGCAATGATCTCGTCGAACCGCGTGACGAACGGCTTGTAGTCGGGGCCGCGCGGTTCGTTTTTGGCCCCTTGGCGCGGTCGCCACGGCTCGGCCGCGCTTTCCGAATCGCCCATTTCGGAATCGTCCGGCATATCGGCGGTCGGCGCGTCGGTTGCCTCGGCGGCGCTGTCGGGGAGATCCTCGGTCGCGGCGTCCGCCTCCTCGAGGCTCATGCGCTGGCTGTCTTCGGACTCGGCGGATTCGCCGTCCTCGCCCTTTTCGTCCTGGCGCCCTTCCTCGTTGCTTTCGTCGCTGTCTTCCTCGTCTTCCTTACTGCGATCGTCGCCCATGTCGAGCGAATCCAGAAGATCGTGAACCGCATCGCCGAACCGGCGCTGGTCCTCGATCATGTCTTCGAGACGGTCGAGGTCGCGGCCGGCGCGGCCTTCGATCCAACTTCGCCACAACTCGACGATACGCCGCGCGGCCGGCGGTGGCGCTTGACCGGTGAGGCGCTCGCGCACCAGCATCGCCAGCGCCTCTTCGATCGGGGCGTCGGCGCGATCAGTGACCTCGTCGAATTTGCCGCGATGGAATTTGTCGTCCAGCATGGCCTCAAGATTCTTGGCGACCCCTTGCATGCGTCGCGCCCCGATCGCCTCGACCCGGGCCTGTTCGATGGCTTCGAAAACGGCACGCCCCTGCTGACTTCCGGGCAGCAGGCGGCGATGGATCGCGTTGTCATGACAGGCCATGCGCAATGCAATTGCGTCCGCGTGACCCCGCACGATCGCGGCATCGGCGGCCGTCAGCTTGCGTGGCGGCTCCGGCAGCCGCGCCTTCCCCCCCGCCATCCCGGGCCGCTCGGCCGCGAACGCAACCTCAAGCTCCGGCTGGCGCGCGATGGCGCGCAGGCACCCGGTCACAGCGCGCTTGAAGGGCTCGTTCGGGGCCTCCTTGGCCGGGGTCTTGGGTTTGATGTTCGACGACATGAGATGTTCGAGGAAAGCGTTGGGTTGGTACTTTATTCTTCTAAAGGTAGCGCCTATGTTTGATCATCTCGACAGAGGATTCTCCATGGCTGAACCTGTCAACCATACCTTGCACGTGCTCCGTGAATTCCGCGAGGAGTTCAAGGCGTTCGCGGTGAAAACCGACAACTCCTTCGATAGGCTGGAGAAGAAGGTCGACAGGAACCACGAAGAACTCAAACAGCGCATTGAAAACCTCCGTCAAGCGGCCTTTGGCGAAAGCGTACTGGGCCGATATGCCGCCGCCCGAAGTTGAAGAGCGGCTTTCCGCCATCGAGAACCGCCTTTCTGCCCTTGAGCAGCACAGGTGACGATCTCCGTCGCCGGCGTACCTCAGCTCAGCGCCACATTAACCGAAGATTCCGGTAATTCCTGACCGAAGCAGCGCTGATAGAACTCCGCGACCAGGGGACGCTCGAGCTCGTCGCATTTGTTGAGGAAAGTCAGCCGGAACGCAAAGCCGACTTCCTTGAAGATATCGGCGTTCTCCGCCCAGGTGATGACCGTGCGCGGGCTCATCACGGTCGAAATGTCGCCGTTCATAAAGGCATTGCGGGTGAGGTCGGCGACCCGCACCATCTTGTTGACGATGTCGCGGCCCGCGTCGCTGCGATAGTGCCTCGCCTTGGCGAGGACGATCTCGACCTCGTTGTCGTGGGGCAGATAATTCAGGCCGGTGACGATCGACCACCGGTCCATCTGGGCTTGGTTGATCTGCTGGGTGCCGTGATAGAGTCCGGAGGTATCGCCGAGGCCAACCGTATTCGCGGTCGCGAACAGGCGGAATGCCGGATGCGGCTTGATGACCCGGCTCTGGTCGAGCAATGTCAGCCGCCCTGAGGATTCCAACACCCGCTGGATCACGAACATGACGTCCGGGCGGCCGGCATCGTACTCGTCGAACACCAGTGCGACATTGTGTTGATACGCCCACGGCAGAATTCCGTCGCGGAATTCCGTGACCTGCTGGCCTTCCCGGATCACGATTGCATCTTTGCCGATGAGGTCGATCCGGCTGATGTGGCTGTCGAGATTGACGCGCACGCACGGCCAGTTGAGCCGAGCCGCCACCTGCTCGATATGGGTCGACTTTCCCGTACCATGATATCCGGTCACGATGACAAGGCGATTGCGCGCAAATCCTGCGAGAATCGCAAGCGTGGTCGGACGATCGAACCGATAATCGGAATCGATATCCGGTACATGCTCATCCGGCTCCGCATAGGCCGGCACTTCCAGGTCGCTATCGAATCCGAACATTTGCCGGACAGATACCTTGATGTCGGGCAGCGGCGCGGCGGTTTCCGTTACGGCAGTCATCGCTCCTCCGTGTGAGAAACCCCAGCAATTTCCGGGGAATACCAGTGACCTGCGGGACCGGGCGCATGCCTTAGGGTAAAACGCCCGAAATCCACTAAGTCACGAATTTGCGCACCCCGACACACGGCGTCAGCGAGGCGCGGGCGGATCGCATGTCGGCTATCAATTTAACAGAAAGCCGACGCGGCGCGGAAGCCAATGATGATGGTTCGAAGCCGAGCTTGTCGGGCCGGTCTCGTCAAGGCCACGCCGCGATCCCCGACATCCGACCGATGTCTCTTGTGTCATCATCATGAAACACAAAGGAATTTTCGCACGAGCCGAAACCGTGCCCTCAAAAGCCCTGCCCCGGTCGAACCATGCAGATCGCGAGGGGTTTACGCGCGAGCCCGGCTCTATGAGCAGGATCCGACCTTCTTGAGGTAATTATAGGCTTCGATGATCTCTCGCAACTTATCTTCCGAGGCGCGGTCACCGCCGTTGGCATCGGGGTGATGTCGTTTCACCAATTCCTTGAATCGCGCCTTTATCTCAGGGCCGGACGCGCTGTCCTCCAACCCAAGTGCATGAAGCGCCTTGCGCTCGGCGTTGCGGACTGTTCGCCGCTCAGCCTCGGCGCGAGATTGTGCCGCACCGCCGTGCGGGCCACCGAACTCGCGCAGGATATCGAACGGATCCGCTGCGCCCACGCCAGCCTCAAAAAACCGGCCGACCCTTCCCCTTGCGCGTTTGTTGCCGCCGACCGATCCCATACGCCAAGTCGGAAGGTGCCCGGTGAGCGCATCCTTCTGAAATCGCGCGACCGCGTCATCGCTCATCCCAGCGAAAAAATTGTAGGACTGGTTATATTCGCGGACGTGATCGAGGCAGAACCGCCAGTATTCGTGTTCCCGATTGCGCCCCTTCGGCGCCCGGTGGCTCGCGCGTTCGGCGCAGTTCGGCCAGTCGCAGCACGGGCGTTCCGCCTGCAGACGGCGATCCTCGCCGGGCTTGACCCGGATGCGGTCATATAGGGGCGAGTCGAACTTCATCGCTCATTATGCGGAGGATTCTTAGCATCGCGCAAGCTTGACAGACGTGATGGGACGTGCTCCGCCTCGGCTCCGAGGGTGTCGATTGACTTGAGAATAAACGCGCCGTCAGCGCTGTGGCGTTGCTCAGATGCGTGTCACCACGGGCTTCAGATGCGTGTGCAGGAAACCATTTCACGGAAGCTCACTGAGACCTTCGCTCCGCGAAGCCTGAAGGTGCTCGACGAATCCCATCAACATGAAGGCCACGCCGGACATCGGCCGGGCGGAGGAACGCATTTCAGGATCTATATTGTAGCTGACGCATTCGAGGGGAAGAGCCGGATCGCACGCCATCGCATGATTAATGACACCCTCGCCCACGAACTCAAATCGGGTGTCCATGCGCTCGCCATACATGCAGCCGCGCCGGGCGAAGGCTTGTAGGGTCGGCAAAGGCGCATCGCGCCGAGCGGAGTTATTCGGCCGGACCGTTCATGCGCCTTTGCCCACGCTGTCCGACTTCGCCTCCCGACCGGGTGCCCCCTCCCTGAAGGGAACGAAGCATCGTGAAAAGCGAAGGACGATGTAGGGGCGATCCTTGGGGCGACCCTACAGCAAGCAAGGTCGGAGGACGCCGGCTTGTGGGCGCCCTCTCGACTAGCCTCAAGTCTCCGGCAGCCCCGCCTTGCGCAGCACGTCAAGACGGTGCTCCGCATCCTTGGGGTCCTTGTAGGGGAGAATACGTTTGTGGCCTTTAATCGTGAAACCGGGGTTGATCCGCAGCACCTCCGCCGCCTCTTTCCTGGCCTCCTCAATTTGCCCCAGCTGCGCATAGGCGGACGCGAGCCAAAGATGGGGCCACTGCAGATTGGGTAGGCGCGATGCGCATTCGCGGAACAAACGCACCGCCTCCTCGTGGCGCTGGAGCATGTAATTGGCCAAACCCATCAAACCTAACGAGTAGAAGGGCGGCGAAAAAGGATCGAGGCGGATGTTTGCCTCCAGTATCTCGATGGCTCTTGCGGGCTCGCCCGCATAGATCAAGACTTGGGCGACTCGATTGTCGATGAAATTGGGATTGAGCGCGAAGGCGTGCTCGAATTCGGCGATAGCGGCGTCGTGCCGGCGCTTGAAAAGCAAGACATGCCCAAGGTCAGCGCGAGCCTGTGGCAGGCGGGAGTCGAGACGCACAGCCGTCTCCGCCAGCTCAAGCGCGCGTTCCAGCGCAGCGGGATTGAGGTAATCGCCATCCAACGGTTCGTAATAGCCATAGAGGTAAGTCTGGGACAGCGCCGCAGCGGCGCGCGCGTAATCCGGGTCGATCGCCAGGGATTGTTCGAGCAGACGCCGTGCCTCATAGACCGGCGCTTTCGTGCCTCTACGCCGATGTGAGAAAAAGGCTTCTGCGCCGCGCAAATAGTGGTCGTAGGCCTCCCAGGCAGCGGGAGGTTTCAACAGCGCTCGCTCAGTCTCGGCGCGCTTCACATGAGCTGCGAGGACCGCGACAATCGCGCGCACCACCTCATCCTGGACCGCGAAAACGTCGACGAGTTCACTGTCGTACCGCTCCGCCCAGCGGTGGGTGCCCGTCACGGCATCGACGAGTTGCGCGGTGATGCGGATACGGTCGCCGCTGCGCCTGATGCTCCCCTCCAGCAGGTAGCGAGCGTTAAGCTCCAGGCCGATCTGCCGGAGATCGATCGCCTTGCCCTTGTACTGGAAGGCCGAATTGCGGCCGATGACCATGAGCTCGGAGAATCGCGACAGCTCGGTTGTAATGTCCTCGGTGATGCCGTCGCTGAAATAGTCCTGCTGCGGGTCGCCGCTGAGATTGGCGAATGGGAGGACCGCGACGGAGGGCCGATCCTCCACCCTACCCTCCTCCGCAAGGGGGGAGGGAGCTGCCGCTGCCGAGTTCGCCGTGAAGCATAAGACCGGCGCTGTGAACCGGTAGCCGCGGCGCGGCACAGTCGCGATGAGGGTTTGCTTGCTGTCAGCTATGGCTTGACGAGCCTCGCTGACGCAATGCATCAATGCGTCGTCGGTTACGATCACGTTCGGCCAGATCGCCCGTATCAGTTCCTCCTTGGTTACAAGACGGTCGGCGTTTTCAATAAGATAACGCAGCACCTCGAAGCTTTTCGGACGCAGCGGAATCTCACGATCTGCGGCCCGCAGCGAGTTGTGGGCGACATCGAGCGTATATCCCTCGAATTGAAACATCTTGAGGTCGCTCCCCGATCGTCACTTCCGGGGCCGGTTAAATGACATGCATTGTCAGACAGATTACAGGCGTTGTCAGCGAAATTACAGGGTTCCGTCAGGACTTGCGGCCTGCGTTCGCAGCACAATCGGCGCCAGTTCCTATCGCGTGCTGCATCAGGGCCACATCATGGATCGACGAATTCCTACGCAAGGTTCCCTACGACGGGGTCCAGGACTGTGCCGCAACGCTTTATCTCTGCTCGGGCGAATCCTTCGGGGAGCAAGGCATGAGTATCCCCGGCTGATTCAGCGTTTGTGCCAACGCGGAGACCATGCGCGCATTCGATTAACCGATGAGTGAGCCAATCATCCAATCCAAGGGCAAACATCATGACCAGCTCTGCACCCACCGCGCCCAACCCGATGGTCTCCGTCGACCGCAGGCGCAGCATGTTTAAGTCCGTCTGCGGGGCCGTACTTGGTGTGGCAATCGTCGCGACGGCTGACTTCGCGCTCGCTCAGCTTACTCACGTGGACTTCCTGCGGACCGCGGCGAAGGAGTTCGCGCAGCGGTCTGCTCTTCTTGCCCAAACGGGCGACCGCGAGGGCGCAGTGGAGGCGAGCCGCAAGGCGGTTGATGCCTATCGCCGCCTGGTGCATGGCAGCGCGGTTCATTATGAGCCGAGTCTCGCCGCGAGCCTGCACGATCTTTCGCTCCGGTTGAGCGAAGTGGGCGACACCGCAGGCGCCCGCGCGGCCATCGAGGAAGCGATCGTCATGCGGCGTCGCTGGGCGAGGTTACGGCGCGCGTTACGCTGAAGCACTCGCGCAGAGCCTGGCGCTGCTCGCCAGCATCGAGAGGGCCGCGCCTGCGAGCGTGAAGACGGCGAACGCCGTGCGCTGAGGCAGCCCACGTGCGCGACACGCAAAGAATCCACCCGGTTGCGAACGAGATATGGAGGCACACCATGAAACTTCCGCGCCGAACATTTCTGCAATTCGCGGGGGCCGCCGTGGCCGTGCCCGCGTTTTCATACATCGCAACGGCCCAGACCTATCCGACGCGCCCCATCACCATGATCGTGCCGTTCGCGCCTGGCGGGCCCACCGATGCAATCGCGCGAGTCCTCGCCGAGCGGATGAGAGGGTCGCTTGGACAACCCATCATCATCGAAAACGTGAGCGGAGCCAACGGGAGCATTGGCACTGGTCGGTTTGCTCGCGCAAGGCCCGACGGCTACACGATTGACCTCGGTAACGCGTACGCGCATGTGCTGAACGGCGTTCTCTATTCGCTTCCATACGACGTGTTGAATGATTTCGAACCCATCTTGCCGCTGGTCACGAGTCCGGTTGTTCTTTTTACGAGGAAAACGATGCCGGCGAAGGACCTCAACGAACTGATCGCCTGGCTGAAGGTCAATCCCGACAAGGCGTCCGCTGGCTTCCCTGCCCTCCCAATCACCACCATGCTCTTTCAACGAGAAACCGGGACGCATTTTGCCTTGGTACCCTATCGTGGCGTTGCCCTCGCGGTGCAGGACTTGGTGGCTGGTCAGATCGACCTCTTGTTCAGTACGCCGGAAGCACTGCCGCTGATGCGGGCCGGCAGCATAAAGGCATATGCGGTGGCAAGCGACACGCGCTTAGCGTTGGCGCCCGACATCCCGACCTTCGGCGAGATGGGGCTGCCCGCGGTTTACTTCCCGGCATGGTTCGGGTTTTTCGCACCCAAAGGCACGCCAAAGGACATCATCGGCACGCTCAACGCAGCAGCCATGGAGGCACTGGCCGATCCGATGGTGCGATCCCGTCTCGCTGATCTCGGCATGGAGATTTTTCCGCGCGACCAGCAAACGGCCGAGACGCTCGGCGCGCGTGTGAAGGGGGACGCCGAGAAGTGGTGGCCGCTCATCAGGGAATTCGGGATCAGGGCGGAATGACCTTGCCATTCCGCTTCCGCCAGCTGCCGAACAGCCAAGTCCCGTAGACCCCGACTAATACGCATGCAAGGCCGAGCCAAGTCAGGGCGTAGCCGAGGTGATTGTTCGGCAGGGTCGGATGCAGGCGTCCGGTCCGAGGGAGGCGGCCCGGCGGATCGGGGCTTTCCAGTTCCAGATAGAAGGGCGCGACGCTGACGCCCTTGGCGGTCGCGATCGCGTTGGAGTCGCGGGAAAACCAGATGTTGCGGGTCGGATCGCCTGCGGGCGTGAATATGCCCGGCGGCTCCGGCCAACGCAGCACGCCAACCAAGTTGATCGGACCCACAACCTCGCCGTCCGGGCGAGTCGCCGGATCCTGCTTGCCGTCCGGCACGAAGCCGCGATTGACCATCACCAGGGCGCCGTCTGCGAGCCGTGCGGGCGTAAATACCCAGTAGCCCGGGCCGCTGGTCGCCTCCCGCAGGCTTGACCCGTTGGTGTAGACCAGGGCCTCCCGGTCGTTGAGAAACTCTGCCGTCACGGCGACCTGCAGGAACTCATCCTCTGCCGCCCTGAGCCGAGGCCACGTTGCGGGCGCAGGAAGCGCCACTGGGGGCGCTGACAGCCGCTGCTCAATCGTCGCGATCAGGCCCTCCTTCCACGCCTTGCGATCCAGTTGCCACAAACCGAGCGACAGCAGGACGGCAAACGCTGACGCTGCGGCAATGCTCGGGAGCAGCACACCACGACGCAGGTTGGCGGCGCCATTCATCATCATGCGCCGGGTTTGCGTTCAAGCTGCCCCTCGGCAGCCTTGTGGTGATACTGCAGTGCGATGAGCAACCCCTTCATCGGACGCAGCGGCCCCAGCGTAGTGAGCAGAATTAGCGGCCCCCACAGTGCGGCATGGAGCCAGAATGGCGGCTGATAGAGCGCTTCCACGATAACGGCACCGCCGACAACGATGAAACCCGAGAGGAGTATGACGAACACTGCCGGTCCGTCGCCGGCGTCGATGAAGCCGTAATCAAGCCCGCACACGTCGCAACCGGCCCGCAAACCGAGGAAACCACGGAACAGCTTACCCCGGCCGCAGCCCGGGCACCGACACATCAACCCGGCAAACAGCGGCGACACCGACGGACGGGACGGCTGATCCGACATGATATTCCTCGCAAAAGCAAAAAAGGGGCGACCTCGATCGCCCCCGCCTGAAATGCACGAATAGGGTGGGTTGAGCCACCGGGTCCGGCCTCTGGCCGGCCCGATGGCAAGCTCCGGCCGGACCCGGTGGCTCAACCCATCCTACGGGGTCGTGGACCTCAATGTCCCGCCGCCTGCGATGCGCCTTGCCCCCATACATATATGCAGGCGAACAAGAAGAGCCACACGACGTCAACGAAGTGCCAGTACCAGGCGGCAAATTCAAACCCCAGATGCTGCTTGGGCGTGAACTGCCCGGCCAGGGCACGAATGAGACACACGATCAAGAAAATCGACCCGATGATGACATGGGCGCCGTGGAAGCCGGTCGCCATGAAGAAGGTCGCGCCGTAGATATGGCCGGCATAGTGGAACGGCGCGTGCATGTATTCGTAAGCCTGAATGCCGGTGAACGACAGGCCAAGCGCGATCGTAAGGACGAGGCCCCATTTCAGGCCATCACGGTCGTTGTGCAGCAAGGCGTGGTGCGCCCACGTCACCGTGGTGCCGGACGTCAACAGGATCAAGGTATTGAGCAGGGGCAGGTGCCAGGGATTGAAGGTCTCGATCCCTTTCGGCGGCCACACGTGGCCGATGAAGTCGGCGCGCATCACCTGGTGGATATCGGTCGGAAACAGCGCGGTTGAAAAATAGGCCCAGAACCATGCCACGAAGAACATCACTTCGGAGGCGATGAATAAAATCATGCCGTAGCGGTGGGAAATCTGGACCACACGGGTGTGATGGCCTTGGTGCTCGGCCTCGTTCACGACATCGCGCCACCATGACAGCATGGTGTAGAGCACCCCGATGGCGCCGAGGCCGAACAGGTACGGCGCAGCCGCGAAGGAGTGATGCATCCAGGTGATCAAGCCGACCGCGAGAAAGAAGACCGACACCGAGCCGACCGCCGGCCAGGGGCTCGGATCGACCAGGTGGTAGTCGTGTTGAGGTTTCGCGTGGGCGTCGGCCATTTCCGTCTCCGTCTCGTGCTCCGAACGCAGCGCCGCGCGGCGCAGCGCCCTTATTGTTGCCTCGTCATGTCTTGCGCTCGCTGCCCGCCGGGCTTGCGCCGCCTTCCCTCACCCGACCCTGCTCCGCGTCTTCGAGGTGCGGGCGGGACGCCCGCGCTCCCAGGGGAGGTGGGGGCAGACGCAGCGGGAAGAACGTATAGGACAGCGTGATCGTATTGAGGTCGTCCTGTTCGGAGTCCTGCATCAGGACCGGATCCACGTAAAAGACGACCGCCATTTCGCGCTTCTCACGGGGTGCGAGGCGCTGCTCGGTGAAGCAGAAGCAGTTTATTTTCGTGAAATATGCGCCGGCCGTCGGCGGCGCCACGTTATAGGCTGCCTGTCCGGCCGTCTCTCGCTCCGACAGATTGGTCACCTTGTAGAAGACGGTGACCACCTCACCAAGCCGCACCTCAATCGAGGTGCGCTCTGGCTCAAACCGCCACGGCAGCCCTGGCCCCACATTGGCGTCGAATCGCACGATCATCTTGCGGTCCGACATTTGCGCCGGCGCCACAGCGGCGACCTGCGGAATGCCCCCGAACCCGGTGGTCTGGCAGAACCAGCTGTAGAGCGGCACTGCCGCATAGGCCATGCCGACCATGAATGCCGCGAACGCTCCGCACGCCGTCGCGATCAAGATGTCGGATTTCGGATGACGGATGACAGACGGGTGACGGATCGCGCCAGGATTGGCGCTTCCTCCGTCGTGTTTTGTCTGTCGTCCGCTATCCGTCACGTTCTGTCGTCCGTCATCTGTCGTCTGCTCAGAGCGGCCGCTGCAGCACGCCGGGACCAAGCTTGACGATGGTGACCACGTAGAAGAGAAGCACAAGCGCCCCGAGTGCAAGGGCGATGGCGATCGACCGGGCGCGGCGACGGCGCTTCTGCTCGTCCGTGAGTACGATGCCCGTCTCGTTGTTGTTATCGTCCATAACCGGCATCTTGCTCCTCACAGCAGGACGCGCCCCGGTGCGCCCAGCAGGTCATCGATCAAAAGTACCGCAAATAACACGAACAGGTACAGGATCGAAACACCAAACAACCGCTTGGCGGCACGCAGGCCCTCGTCTTCGTCGCCCAGAGCCATGATGTGCAAGGATAGCCCGATCATCGCGGCGCCGGCCACGATCGCGGTCACGCCATAAAGCAGGCCCGCATAACCGAGCAGCCACGGCGAGGCGCCAACCGGCGCCAGCACAATCGAATATAACAAAATTTGCCGCCGTGTCTCAGCGCGGCCAGCGACCACCGGAAGCATCGGGATCCCTGCGCGTGCGTACTCCTCCGCGCGCCACAGCGACAGCGCCCAGAAATGGGGCGGCGTCCAGAAGAATATGATCAGGAACAACAGCACGGATTCAAGGCCGATCGTGCCGGTTGCGGCGGCCCAACCGATCATCGGCGGGAACGCGCCGGCGGCGCCACCGATGACAATGTTCTGCGGCGTCGTACGCTTGAGCCGCATGGTGTAGATCGCAACGTAGAAGAAGATCGTGAAGGCAAGGAGCGCGGCGGCGAGCCAATTCGCAACCAGCCCGAGCACAGCGATCGAGCCGATTGCGAGCGTCATACCGAACGCGAGCGCCTCCCGCGGCAACACCCGACCGGCCGGTATCGGCCGCCGCGATGTCCGCCGCATCACCGCATCGACATCGGCGTCATACCACATATTGAGGGCGCCGGCCGCGCCGGCCCCGATCGTGATGCACAGAAGCGCCGCGAAGCCAAGCACCGGATGAAGATGTCCGGGCGTCACCATCAGGCCGACCAGTGCGGTGAACACCACGAGCGACATAACCCGCGGCTTCATCAACGCAATGTAATCGCCGACCGATGCTTCACTGATAGCAAAGCCCGCAGCGCGGGGATTCTGATCAACGGCAGTGATGTCTGTCATGCGTTATCTGTACGGACCTTCGCAACGTAACGTACTTCCTGTTTCCTTCTTCAGCGTGCGCCGCCAGTGCCGACCGCGCCGGCGATGTGGCTCGGGGCCGCCACCCCCTCCCTATCCTCCCCCCGCTTGCGGGGGTACGGAAAGGGCCGGCGGGCTGTCTCACTTGACGAGCGGCAGTACGTCGAACTGGTGGAACGGCGGCGGCGAC
>Ga0209648_10002116_pt1 | contig 16346 bp, 20 predicted proteins | sample GraSoi2013_115cm_FD_185830 | JGI IMG/M metagenome (GOLD analysis project Ga0209648, IMG submission 185830) | Grasslands soil microbial communities from the Angelo Coastal Reserve, California, USA - Sample 9_17_2013_115cm (SPAdes) (version 2) | ecosystem: Environmental > Terrestrial > Soil >...
AGGCCTTGAAGAGGCAACATCCCGACGCCGAAAAGCAATCCAACGGTTACCGGCAACTGGAGATGCAGGTGCGCAAGGGGATTCGCGAGGTTGACGATGTATTGCTGGTATCCCCCGAAGGCTACCAGCCGCCGCTGCAGCTCGTCCGCCACGATCTCGTTGGCATGGATGAAGAGATGCTCAAAATGCTTTTCCCTCGCCGCCCTGGGGACCAGCACGCGGCAGCGCCTCCCGCGGAGAAACAACCATGAGATTCAAAATACAACTTCTTTTCCTCGCTTCCTGCATGCTGGCCGCGCCGCCGCTCGTTCGCGCGGGGACGGCGCCGCAGAAGGACTATCTCTCGGCTGTTGAATCGGACAAGATTCGCGATGCCGAAACGGTCAACGAACGCATAAAGCTATTTCTCACCTTTGCCGACGATCGCTTGAAGAAATTCCAATACGAACTGGAGCATCCCTCCTCCAACCGCCATGGCGACATGCTGAATTCGCTTCTGAATGCTTACGTCGGCTGCGTGGACGACGCCGCGGACCTCATCCAGTTGGGGATTGAAAAACAGGACAATATCCGCCAGGGCATCGACATGATGACGGCGCGCGCGAAGGAATTTCTCGCCGTGCTGGAAAAACTGTCCACCGGCGGTCCCGATCGCGAGCTTTATAAAGAGACTCTCGACGACGCGATCGAGGGCACTCGCGATGCGATGAATGACGCGGAAAAGGCGAAAAAGAAAGTCGCACCTCCGCCGGTCCGGCGGAAGAACTAATTCTTGAGGAATCCGAACAAAGCGATGAAATCGCGCCGCCGCAAGACTTCGCTGGTCCCGGGAGGCGGGCCACTTTTTCAGCGCGTGTTTACGCGGCTGGGTTGCGATGGCCGGCCGCCGCGCTTCCGCGTGGAGTTTTATCCCTATTCCAGCCTGGTGCTGACGATTCGCCGGCGGGAGGAAGTTGTTTACGTTCGCTTCTCCGATCTCTTGCAACGGGCGCCGCTGGCCGTCCTGGAAGGCGCGGCAGCGCTACTGCTTGCGCGCGTGTACCGGCGCAAGGCCTCCGGGGCCCTGGTCGAACCTTATCTGCAGTACGCGCGTTCCGATCGCACGCGCAGCCGCATGAACCGCATGCGCCGCGGGCGTGTTCGCCTGGCGGCGACCGGCCCGCGCGGCGACCATTTCGATCTGGACAGGCTTTTCGATGAGCTCAATGGAAAATATTTTGAGGGGAAGTTGCAGCGCCCGCACATTGGATGGAGCACGCGGAACTGGCGGCGGCAGTTTGGTTGCTATGATCCCGGACCCAATCAGATCTTGCTGAATCGCCGGATGGATCGCCCGGAGGTTCCGGCGTGCGCGGTGGAATATGTTTTGTTTCACGAGATGCTCCACGTGAAGCATCCGACTCGCCGGTCGGGCTGCACCATGGTCTCTCATTCGCGGGAATTTCGAGAAGAAGAGAAACGCTTTGCGGAATTCGAACGTGCGCGCCGCATCCTGGACCGCCTCGCCCGCTGATGCGAGAGTCCGGGGCATTGCGGGGCTTCACCGCTTTTTATCTTTTTCAACTTCCTTGTAGAGCTTGTCGATTTTCTTGCGCACTTTGTCGCCGTCTTCGGCATGCGGAAATAGATCCAGATAGCGCTGGTAGGATTTGATGGCTTTTTTCTTCAGGCCTTTCTTTTCCTGCGCCTCCCCCAAAAAGCGAAACGGAATGGCATAACCGGGTTTTGCTACCGTGGCGTCCTGAAAACGATCGATGGCCGCATCCCAATCGCCCTTCTTCATGTAGTACTGGCCGACTTCGAGATCTTTTTCCGCGCGTAGTGGATCCCAAGCTGGCTGGTCGGGTGCGTTTTGCGTGGCGCTGTCTTTCTTTTGCTTGCCGGGGGCCTTCGGTTTCATGTCGTCGTTGGGCGGGCCGGCAGGTTTTGAAGAGGACTCCGGTTGCGGATCCTGCGCGTGCGTCTCCGATGCCGCAGAAAGCAGGAAAATTGCGGCGAGAATTGGAATTGCGCTGCTGAGTCTCATGCCCTTCACGGAGATCTCCCTGTACTCCGATTCGGTCTAGTATGATGGAAGTTGTCTACTGAAAACAGGGTCCTCCAGGCGCTATTGGGCCAGTTACCCCTGCTGCTCTGATTCTCAGGGACCGATTGGAGATTTTGCATTTAGTTTTCCTTACTTATAACTGAAAACTTATAACTGAAAACTGTTCCCATGGAACCCCGCGAAAAAGCCGCGCAGCTTCCGGAAAGGCCCGGAGTCTATCTATTCAAGGATGCCGCCGGAACGGTCCTTTACGTTGGCAAGGCGCGCAGCCTGCGCAGCCGTGTGCGCTCTTATTTCCTGGAATCGCGCTGGATCGACGCCAAGACCGGGTCGCTGGCGCGAGAGATCGCCGATCTCGAAACCATTGTGGTGGGCAACGAGCGCGAGGCGCTGGCGCTCGAACACAACCTCATCAAGCAATATCGCCCGAAATTCAACGTCGTGCTTCGCGACGACAAAACATATCCCTATATCAAATTCACGGCGTCGGAAAAATACCCTCGCGTGTACTTCACGCGGCGCATCAAAAAAGATGGCTCTCTCTATTTCGGCCCGTATTTTCCTTCCAGTCTTGCGCGGCGGATTTTGCATTTTGTTCACAAGCGCTTCCTCGTTCCTTCCTGCACGGTCGATCTGACGCGCAGCCACCCGCGGCCTTGCCTGCAGTATTACATCAAGAGGTGTCTGGGGCCTTGCGTGGCCGGGTTGACGACCGACGATCGCTATGCGGAAGCCACGCGCGATGTGCGGTTGTTTCTCGAGGGGCGCCGGCACGATTTGATCAAGAGCCTCGAAGAGCGGATGGCGGCAGCGGCGGAGAAGGAGCTGTTCGAACAGGCGGCCGCGTACCGGGATTTGTTGCGGACGCTGGAAGATATCGAAGAGCGCCAGCGCATTGCCGCGGCACAGGGTGATGACACCGACGTCCTTGCGTACTACGCCGAACCGCCGCTCGTCGCCGCGGACCTCTTCCATCTGCGCGGCGGGCGTGTGGTGGATCGCCGCGAATTCTACTGGGAAGAGCTGGAAGAGTTTGATCCGCAGGAGTTCGTGCCTTCTCTTCTGAAACAGCTCTACCTGGAGGCGGAATATCTGCCAAAAGCGATACATGTCTCGGCGGATTTTGAAGATCGCGAACTGCTGGAGGCGACTCTGACCGAGCGCGCCGGCCACAAAGTGGAAATTTTCACGCCGCAGCGCGGGACCAAGCGGGCTTTCCTCGACCTCGTGGAGAGCAACGCGAAGCATTCATTCGAACAGCGATTCCGCGTTTTGAAGCCGACGTCGAAAGCGATTGGCGAGGCATTGCAGAATGCGCTCAATCTGGCGGAAGAGCCGCAGCGCATCGAGAGCTTCGACATTTCGCACATCCAAGGAACCGATACGGTCGCGTCCATGGTGGTTTGGGAAAAGGGGCGCATGAAAAAATCGGACTACCGCAAATTCATCATTCGCGGCGATGAAGGGCGCGGCGAGGGAGGTGCAAACGGAAGTGTTCCGAGGCAGAACGACGACTTTGCCAGTATGCGCGAAGCGGTCGGGCGGCGGTATCGGCGCTTGCAGGAAGAGAAAAAAGAATTTCCCGGGCTGATTCTGATCGATGGCGGCGTCGGACAGCTTCACGCTGCGGCGCAGGCCCTGGAATCGCTCCAGATTATCAATCAGCCGGTCGCGAGCATCGCGAAAAAAGAAGAGATTCTTTACGTTCTGGGGCAGGAAGATGAACCGATTGTGTTGGAGCGGCATTCGCCCGTGCTTCACCTCATTCAGCAAATCCGCGATGAGACCCACCGTTTTGCGGTCACTTTCCACCGGCAGCGCCGCGGAAAGCGGCAGACCGAAACCGCGCTCAGCGAAATCCCCGGTGTCGGTGTGAAGACAGCGCAGAAACTGTTGAAGGAATTCGGGAGCGTCGCCAATATTCAGCAGGCGGGGTTGGAAAGATTGAGCAGCGTTATTTCGCGGAAGAGCGCCGAGAAAATACTCAGTCAGCTGGGCGCTTCGAAATCGCAATAACCGCTTTGTCTCCGCATGCCGGTTATGGTGTGTTGTATGCTTACAACTGCTATGCTACGGTTGCTGAGGAGGTTGCTATGGCGGACAATGTTGGTTCCAAGGTGACTTATTTCCTGGTAGGGCTGGGAGTCGGTGCGCTGGTAGGTATTTTGTTTGCCCCTAAATCCGGAGAAGAGACACGGGATTATTTGTCGAAGAAGGCGGATGAGGGCAAGGATTACGCCCAGAAAAAGGCCCGCGAGCTGCGGGAACGCGCCGATGAACTGATCGAGCGCAGCAAGGAAGTGGCGGTGCGGAAGAAGGATTCCATCTCGGCGGCTGTGGAAGCCGGACGCGAAGCGTATCTGCGCGAATCGAAGTCCTGAGGGCTCGGTAAGGCGGTAGGACGGGGTTCCGTCTCGTAGCGGGGCGGGTGGGGCACCTATGCAATTCTGGGTCGAATTTTTCAGCATCATCGCGGCGATCGCGCTTGTCGTGCAAGTGGTGATCCTGACGGCGTTGTTCTTTCAGCTTCGCCGCACGACGGAAAATGTGAATCGTCTGGTGGGCGATTTGCAGTCGCGAGTCGGGCCCATCCTGACGCGCGTGCAAATTCTTCTGGACGACACGCAGCCGAAAATCTCCAGCATGGTCAATGATGCTTCGCACATCGTGTATTTGGCGCGCGGGCAGGCGCAGAAGATCGACCGCGTGTTCACGGATGCCGCGGACCGGCTTCGCGGTCAGTTGGTGCATGCGGACCGCATCTTGACGGGGACGCTCGAGGCCGTGGAAGATGCGGGCGCGAAGTTCAAGCACAGTTTCTGGCGGCCGGTGCAGAAGGCTTCGGCGCTGGTGCAGGGAATTAAGGTCGGGCTTGATCTTCTGCGGTCGCGCCGCGGCCGCTCGCGAGGCGACGAACCGCGCGAACAGCAGGAAGAAGAGCTCTTTATTTAGTGAGTTTTTAGTTGTCAGTCCTTAGTTCTTAGTAAGAGAAGAACTTTTTATTTGAGCTTGCCCGCAAGAAGCTTCATCCCTTAACCGGAAGTTTGCCGCCAGAAGCCTCTAGCAGCAATCGCAAACAGAATCAGGCCAATCGCTAACGCCGGGAGCGCAATTGGCGCTACAACTCGCGGAAAATATTCGGTGACGAGAATACCCATCGCAAACGCGACCAAGACTCGCCCCAGGATAAAGAACCAGATCTCGCTACCTGTCAGATTCTGAACTTTCTTTGCATTCCAATTGAGCATAGATGCCGATCCTTTAGCGGATCCAGCCGCCGCCGAGGACGATATCGCCGTCGTAGAACACGGCGGCCTGGCCGGGGGTGATGGCGCGTTGCGGGGTGTTGAACGTGACGCTCGCGATGGTAGCGTCGAGCGGCTCGATGGTGGCGGGCGCGGGCTCGTGCTTGTGGCGAATTTTGGCGAAGGCGCGAAGCGAGGCGGACGCCTTATCGCAGGAAATCCAATTGACGCCTTCGACCTCGCATACCGTCTTTCGGAGGACATCGTCTTCGCCTACAACGACGCGGTTCTTCTGCGGATCAATCGAGAGGACGTAGAGAGGCTTGCCGGCGGCGAAGCCGAGGCCCTTGCGCTGGCCGATCGTAAAATTTTGAACGCCGTTGTGGCGCCCGACCACGTCGCCGTTTTCGTTGACGATCTCTCCCTCTCCGTTTTGCAAAGAGATTCCGCGCTCTTGTGAATACGCCCGGATGAATTGCACGTAGTTGCCGGTGGGCACGAAGCACAATTCCATGCTTTCCGGTTTTTCGGCGACGGGCAAATTCACGCGGCGGGCCAGAGCGCGGACCTCTTCCTTGGTCAATTCGCCCAGGGGAAAATCGCTGCGCGAAAGCTGTTCCTGCGAGAGGCCCCAGAGAAAGTAGGACTGGTCCTTGGTTTCGTCGCGCGCGCGCAGCAATTCCCAGCGGCCGGTTGCGTCGTTCTTGCGAATGCGCGCGTAATGACCGGTGGCGAGACGCTCGGCGCCGATCTGGCGCGCCATGCGCAATAGCGGCTCAAACTTTACATCCGTATTGCAATTGGTGCAGGCGATGGGCGTGCGGCCGGCGAGATACTGGTCCACAAAAGGGCGCACAACGCGCGCCTCGAACTGCTCCTCGAAGTTCACCACGTAATGCGGAAAATTCAGGTGTTGCGCAACGGCCTTGGCGTCATACAGGTCATCGAGCGAGCAGCAGCGGTGTTGCGCGGGGCCCTCGCCCTGGAGTTCGGGGAGGCGGCGCTGGTTCCAGAGCTGCATGGTGAGGCCGACGACGGCGCGTCCCTGCTGCTGCAAGAGAGCAGCGACAGCGGAGGAGTCGACACCGCCAGACATAGCGACGGCGATGAGGCCGCGCTGAGTTTCGGCGCGCTCGGGGAGGGTGTCGAATTGTGCGGCTGCGTTCATGGTGACAGTTTCATTGTAGCCGATTCAGCTTGTTCGCGATGGAGTAGCGGGTTTTTCTCAACACAGAGGTCGCAGAGTGCACAGAGGACGACGGGAGAAGCCGGAATGTGGCAGAAGAGAAATGATGGCTACTCATGGGTCGCAACCTTTTGATAGGTAGGAGAGAGTTCGCGGAGCTGGGCGACGGCGGCGGGGACCACGTTCAAGGCGAAATCAATGTCTGCGGAAGTCGTGTGACGGCCGAGGCTGAAGCGCAGGCTGGCGCGGGCTTCTTCGGGTGGCAAACCGATGGCGGTAAGAACGTGGGATGGCTTGACGGCGCCGGAAGAGCAGGCGGCCCCGGTGGAACAGGCCAGACCTTTCAAGTCGAGGGCGATGAGGAGGGCTTCGCCTTCGACGCCGGGGAAAACAAGATTTGTGGTGTTAGGAGTGCGGGGTGCAGCGCCGGCGTTGACGCGCGATTGGGGAACGCGGTGCAGCAGACCTTGCTGTAATTTGTCGCGGAGCGTGGAGACGCGCTGGGCGTCTTCCGCGAGGGACTTGCGAGCGATTTCCGCCGCTTTGCCTAGACCTACGATGCCGGCGACGTTTTCCGTGCCGGGGCGGAAGCCGCGCTGGTGATGTCCGCCATGGAGAAGCTGGCGCAAACGCGTTCCGCCGCGGACGTATAGCGCGCCGATTCCCTTTGGTGCGTACAATTTGTGCCCGGAGAGGGAGAGGAGATCGACTCGCGAGGCATTGACATCAATGGGGATTTTTCCGGCGGATTGCACGGCGTCGGTGTGCAAGTAGACGTCGGCTTCTGCGGCGACGCGGCCGATTTCTTCGAGCGGCTGGACGGTGCCGAGCTCGTTGTTGGCGTGCATTATGGTGATGAGAATGGTTTCCGGACGGATGACGCGGCGCAATTCATCGAGGTCAATCCGGCCTTCACGATCGGTGGGCAGATAGGTGACGCGCACGCCTTCCTTTTCGAGTGCCTGGCAGGCGTTGAGAACTGCTTCGTGCTCGATTGCCGTGGTGATGATGTGCTTGCTAATTTCGGCGGAGCGCACAGCCAGGATTGGCTGTGCCACAACCCCGAAGATGGCGTGGTTGTCGGATTCGGTGCCGCCGCTGGTGAAGACGACTTCCTGGGGGCGGGCGCCGATGAGGGCGGCGACTTCTCCGCGGGCCGTTTCGACGGCGGCGCGAGCGCGCTGGCCGGGAGTGTGGATAGAAGCGGCGTTGGCAAAATCCGCAGAGAAATAGGGCAGCATAGCGTCGAGCACTTCCGGCTCGACCGGCGTGGTGGCGTTGAAATCGAGATAGACGCGGTTCATAAGGCTACCCATAGGATACTACCAATGGGGGAAGTGCGAGGAGTGGCCCATTCCCCACACTCCATTTTTTGCGCAAAGAGTGCGGAAGCGCTTGAAAAGAAAAGAGTTGAGTTTTTGTTGAGTGCAGAAAAGCGCAAAAGAGTGCGTAAGAGTTTGGAAGGAAAGGGAATAGGTTGGACGGAGACGGGGGTTGAAGGTCCAAAGTTGAAAGTTGCGAGAAAAGGATAAGAAGGATTTAACGCAGAGAACACAGAGACCGCAGAGTGCACAGAGCGTAAGAAACGGCTGACGCCAGCACGCAAGTGGGTTGACGGCCCGTTGGCGGGCACACAGTTTGGAGTTCCCCTCACCTGCATTCGGGGCGCACCAGAATAGGAATTGTTGGTATACACCCCGGCAGTTTTCGTAAGAGTGGCAACTACAGGACTTACAGGATACGGAACTTGGAAGAAGGTACGGAAAACCGAAAGTTGGAATGCTTGAAAGTTTGCAGGTTGAAATGCGGAAGAGAGGAAGGGGCGAGGAGAAAGGAAAGGAAGGATAGCGCCCTTCGCTCCTAGTGGTTTGGGATTACGGGATCGCCGGAGATGTCGTTGATAAATCACGACCCATGCTAGCATGAATTACATAGTGTGTCAAATACTATTATAGTACTAGTATTTAGCGAGTTGACATCTTTTGTTCGAAAGATTTTGCAAAGAGAAGAAAACAAAGGGGTAGAGCTCACTGTGCATCGTGGGAACGGTTTGCGGGAGAGGTTCGAGTGAGAGTAGGGGAAAGGAAGCGTCAACTACCCCGCCCTAGCACAACTCCCAAGAACGGGGCACCCGCTATCGACCGGCGAGCACTTTGGGTAATTCCCTGAAGCTGAGCGTTTTCAGAAGGGCTTCCTCGGATTCAAACAGGGAAAGTTCATTCAGATTGTATTCATCCAGGAGCCGCAGAACTTTCATCCGCTCTGATGATGGAATGTTGAATTTCCGATACATGCCCTGATGATGATTGCTGCGCTCGAATACCTCGGAATACCGCGCGAATCGCCACTCATTCTGAAAGGAAAGGCAAAGCGTGTAGTCGCTTTGCTGTAGAAAGTGCCTACGGTGCGTCCTGAGGTAGGGCCCAAGACGAAATATGTTTGGGGCGAGATTTGTTCTCGACGTGAAAGGTTCCTCCCAAAATACGAAGATCGATGCGCATTTCACGTAATCCTCCGCCGCGTTGCAGAACGCGAAGTACGCTGCGACCCGCGAGGAGCGACTCCAATCTAAAAGTGGCGAGGGAAAACCGTGATGGCGCAGATATACCATGTACTCATATCCCGGCCACCTGCCAGGACGCAAATAGTCGTAGTCTTTGACTCCTTCGGCTACTTCCGGGTACGTTGGTATTGCCCACTCTTTTCCAGTGAAGCTTTCGATTTGCGGTTTCACTCGGTCTATCAGATTGTAGTAGTCTTTGAATAGCACCTCGCCTTGGGTGTTTCGTTCAAGCGTCGTAGCGAGCGGCCAACAGGCATTTCCCTGTCCACGGAACCACAGTTTCGATTCGGCTCCATCACCGGTTTTGGATTCACCCCGTAGCTTTTCCAGCTTATCCTCGAATTCCTCCCAACTCTTCACATCAATTTCTTCAAGCATCTTTGTTTTCAGCCCTCATTTCAGTGAAGTCGCAATTTCATCTAACTTACTCTTGGCCGCCCGCAGATCGTCTTTCATTCGGAGGCCCAACTGTGCCGCCGCTGGCACCTTCGCAAATTGAAGAAACCCGGCAGTTCTGTCAGCCTCGTGGTCCATCATCCATGAATACATGTCCAACTGTTCTTTAAGAATCGGTCTCGCTCTTTCACGGTTGGGCTTGCACAAAATGTTGCCGTACATATCGAGCATAGCTTTTGCAGCGTGGAGTCGGTCCTCGGCGGTTGTTGCTACGGAGTCTAAGAACTGTACTGCTTGCAAGTCTTCGCCATGGAGGGAATCTTCGAGCGCCCTGAAATCCTTGGAATAATTGGAAAAGATACCTACTTGGCTGCCAAGGTCGTGCTGTGAGGAATCCGCAGCCTGAACACCGGGCAGGTTGGAAAGGGCAGCCAAGAGAAGACCGCCAAGAATCGACGCCACAACCACCGTATGTTTTCTTTTCATGGTTCCCTCACGCGCGGGATTCTATCACGCGCGCGTGGACGCGGCCGCAGATCTCCACCCAGCAACGGCATAGACCGCCAGGACGATTGGGGTTCGATCGGGCATTCATATCGGCAGGATGAAAACACTTTGACAGGGCGCGAAGCACCTTTTAGACTGACGGCATGGAAGTAAAACTTTCCCCCGAACTGCAAGCCAAGCTGGAGAGCATTGCCGCCCAGCAGGGGCGCGATAGTGCGTCACTGGTGCATGAAGCGGTAGAACGCTTGGTTGGTTACGATGAGTGGTTTATCCGCCAAGGGGAAGAAGGCTTGTCGCAGATCGACCGCGGGGAAGTGCTAGAACACGACGAAGTTGCCGCTCGAATGGAAAAGCTCATCGCCGAAAAACAACGCCGTAGCTAATGCAAGTCCGCTGGACCACCGCTGCCGCGAGTGACCTGGAAAACATCGCAGATTACCTCTTTGAAAAAACGCCGGAAAACGCCGCGCGCCTGATACGCGAGATCTGCGAAGCGGTTTTCGCGCTGAGAATTTATCCAAACCGAGGCCGCCCCGGCAAGAAATCAGGAACGCGCGAACTGGTGCTCCCCGCACTGCCATATATCGTCGTGTACAAGGTCACGGGCGATGTTCTTCACATTGCTCGTATTCTGCACGGCGCCCAACAGTGGCCGCGATGAAGCAGGGAATCAGTACATCGGCTCTACAGGAGCGGCTAGGAACCGACCTGTCCGTGAGTTGCCGCTATTCGGATTGCTTTTTGGGGCGCCAGTTGACGAGGTTGGTGGTGTAGAGGGCGATGCAGAGGAGGTTGGCGGGGACGAAGCCGAATTGGGCGGTGCGGATGCCGATAACGCAGACGACGGCGCTGTTGATACTGGCGACGACCCAGCCTTGCCAGAGTTTCTTGCCGATCAGCACGGTGGCGAGCACGGTCAACACGCAGGATAGATAATCGAGTCGAATGAAGTGGAGCACGTTCAGCATTTTGTGTATATAACCCAGAGCAAAAAACCAGCGAAACGGATTGCCGGAATGCTCTTTGTTTTTAAGACTCTCTTTCTCTAGCTGGCTAGGCCGATTGCTTCGCTGCTACCGAGATTCGCGGTGCCTTTCGAGGCCGCGCATACACTTGGATGCGAACGATAAGCGCAATGCCACACGAGCAAAGTGCAATTGAGCGGCCAACCGCATCGCGGCATTGGGGAAAAGCGCGTCTTTAAGGGGATTGTAAGTCTTTACGCGTTAGGGAGTTAGGGCAGGGATAGCGAACTGCACAGGACAGAGGGGTGAAAGCCAAGGCAAATCTTGAACACTCTGAGACAGCCTGTGTCAGCTTGAAACACTTCCGAGGGTGGGTGCGACAGGGGCAGCCTGAGGCGAGGTTAAGCAGTACAGACGAAAAATAAGCTAAAGCGCGACGATGGCAGAGATAGACGCGGCGATTTGAATGGTTCCTTGAGGGGAGAAGCAACATCGGTTCGTGTTAGAGTTCCGGGCTACAGGAGAAAACGGTGGCGTACGCTGACTTGCGGGAGTTTGTGAGGAAATTGGAGAAGGAAGGGGAGCTGAAGCGGATTCGCGCGGAAGTTGATCCCGTGCTGGAGATCGCGGAAGTGACGCAGCGCGTTGCGCGGGCGGCCGGGCGAGAACCGAACAGCGTTGGGCCGGCGCTGCTGTTCGAGAAGCCGAAGGGGTCACGGCATCCATTGCTGATTAACGCGTTTGGAAGCGTGCGGCGGATGGAGTTGGCGTTCGAAGTGGAAAGGCTGGATGACGTGGCCGAGCGCATCCAGGGATTTTTGAAAATGGAGACGCCGCAGGGGTTCTTCGACAAAATCAAAATGCTGCCGAAGCTCGCGGAGCTCGGATCGTTTTTCCCGAAGAGCGTGAAGAGCGGTCCCTGCAAGGAAGTCATACAGAAGGGAACTGACGTCAACCTTTTCGACTTCCCCATTCTCAAGTGCTGGCCGCAGGATGGGGGGCGCTTCATCACATTTCCACTAGTGATTACGATGAATCCGGAGACCGGCAAACGAAATGTCGGGATGTACCGCATGCAGGTTTACGACGAGCGGACGACGGGAATGCATTGGCAGACGCAGAAACACGGAGCGGAGCATTTTCGGCGAGCGAGAGCGAAGAATCCCGACGGGAGAATTCCCGTGAGCGTGGTGATTGGCGCCGATCCGGCGACGGCGCTGGCGGGGATGCTGCCGATTCCACCGGACCTCGATGAGATGATGTTCGCCGGTTTCTTGCGGCGCGAGCCGGTGGAGATGGTGCCGTGTGAGACCAATGATCTTGAAGTGCCTGCGAACGCGGAGATTGTGCTGGAGGGCTACGTCAATCTGAATGAGATGCGCACGGAGGGGCCGTTCGGCGACCATACGGGATTTTACTCGCTGGAAGGGGAGTATCCGGTTTTTCACGTGGAATGCGTTACGCGGCGGAAAGAGCCGATTTATTTGACGACGGTGGTGGGCCCGCCGCCGCAGGAAGATTTTTATATGGGATACGCGGTGGAGCGCGTTTTTTTGCCGGTCATGAAGATGCAGTATCCGGAAATTGTGGACGTGGCGATGCCTGCGGAGGGAATTTTCCATAACCTGATGATCGTGGCAATTCGAAAATCGTACCCCGGACATGCGCGGAAGATCATGAATGCGATTTGGTCGCTGGGGCAGGCGATGTTCACGAAGGTAATCGTGGTGGTGGACCACGACGTGAATATCCACAACTACAGCGAGGTGGTCTGGAAGACGCTCTGTGCGCTGGATCCCGAGCGGGATGTGCAGTTTGTGCTGGGTCCCGTGGATACGCTGGATCACGCGGCGCGGATGCAGGACTTCGGATCGAAGATGGGGATCGATGCAACGCGCAAGTGGGAGTCGGAAGGATTTGCGCGGCCGTGGCCAGATGAAATTCTGATGGACGAAGCGACGAAGAAGAAGGTCGATGCCCTGTGGAAATCGCTTTCGCTGGAGAAGACGTGAGAAGAATTTTGAGGCGGAGAAGCGTCGCTCGCATTGGGTGAACGGTGCGAAACTCCAGTCGGCACGCGGGAACAGAGGAAAACAGATCTGCAAGCTGAAATTAACAACGCGGATTGTTCATGTCGGGAGGCTGACTTCAAAGAATAACCGTCCCTGCGGACAGGGCTCAGGAAGGGAAAACCACAAGGCATTGCGGTAGCTGAGTACGTCCACCACAATAGAGCCGAGTACTGCCGGACAATAACCCAAAACTGCCTAGAACTACCCGTATTGATAGGACAACAGACGTATAGATTCCCTTGACGCTCGGAGTGCGAGAGTGTCATAAAGCTCCCACGGGCTGCATCCCCGGCAATCCGCAGCGCAAGGCGGGAAGCAGCGAACGGTCGGGATATTGGGTGTTCCGGATGTCGGGGTGGGTTCCTCGTGATCGAATCGCGCGAAGTGATGAATGTACGGCAGGCGTCGCAATATCTGGGGATCTCGCCGGATACGCTGTACCGTTACATCACGGAAGGCGAAATTCCCGCGTTTAAACTAGGCAACCGTTGGAAACTGCGTAAAACGATCCTGGACCGCTGGATGGAACGCAAGATGAGCCAGGCGACCGCGAGACGCCGATAGGCTGGCGCGGGGAACAGGCACGTCGGCAAGAAAAGGGGCCGCGACATGTTGGGAATGGGAAAAAAGAGCCGGCAACTCGTGGGACTGGACATTGGGTCCAGTTCGATCAAGGCCGTGGAATTGAAAGCGACGAAAGCAGGCTATGAACTCGTGAGCTTCGGAATGGAAGCGCTGGCACCGGACACGGTGGTGGACGGCGCCATCATGGACGCGCCGCAGGTGGCGAATGCCATCAGCAAGATTTTCGACGCGCAGCGGATCAAGACGAAAAACGTGGCAACCTCGGTTTCGGGGCACTCGGTGATCGTCAAGCGCGTGCCGCTGCCATTGATGACCGAAGACGAACTGTACGACCGAATTCCGTCAGAGGCCAGCCAGCACATCCCCTTCGACATCGCGGACGTGAACCTGAGCTATCAATTGCTGGAGTCGATGGACTCGCAGATGGACGTTCTGCTGGTGGCGGTGAAGAAAGACAAGATTCTGAATCACACCAACGTATTGGCGCAAGCAGGGAAGACGCCAGTGGTGGTGGATATCGATGCCTTTGGTTTGCAGAACTGCTTCGAAATCAATTACGAGCCGGATGCGGGGCAGACGGTGGCGCTCCTGAACATCGGCGCGAGCGTAATGAACATTAATATCGTGCGCGGGGGCGTGCCGTTGTTCACGCGCGACGTCAGTGTGGGCGGCAACCAGTATACCGACGCGCTGCAAAAGGAACTGGATCTCAGCTTTGAAGATGCGGAGCGCCTGAAGAGGGGCGATTCGCTGCCGAGCGTGACGGACGAGCAGAAGCAACAGATCCTGCGCAGCGTTTCCGACATTCTGACGCTGGAAATTCAAAAGACCTTTGACTTCTTCCGGGCCACCGCCAGCGGCGAGAATATTCAGCGAATCGTAGTGGCGGGAGGCACGGCTCGTGTTCCGGGACTGGTGGACTTGCTGCGGGAAGAATTTGCCATGCCGGTGGAAGAATTGAATCCGTTCCGCAAGGTGCTGATCGATCCCGGCAAGCACAGTGACGACCAGATTCGCGAAATGGCGCCGCGGCTGGCCATTGCCGTAGGTCTGGCGCTGAGGAGCTTCGATTAGCCATGATCCGCATAAACCTTCTTGGACAAATTCGACCGAAGGCGGCACGGCGTCCGGTAGATACGGGGGCGGCGCTGCCGGTAGTATTCATCGGCGCGGGACTGGTTCTCGGCGCCCTGGTTCTGGGATTTTTCTATTACACCTGGGAGAACCAGCTCAACAAGGAAAACGCGGAAATCAAGCGCCTGGCGGCGCAAAAGGCGGATCTGGAGCAGACCAAGCAGCAAGTCGAAATGTTCGAGAAACAAAAAGTGGTTTTGCAGCAGAGGGTCTCGACCATCGAACAGCTGCAACGCGACCGTACCGGCGGGCAGGAATTGCTGGACATGGTCGCCAACACGGTGTCGCGGACCGAAAACCTCTGGCTGAGCGAGATGGTGCGCAAGGGCAACACGCTTTCGCTGGAAGGCTCGTCCGCGTCGATCAACGCGGTTGCGAACTTCATCACCGCGCTGAAGCGCTCGGGTTACTTCCAGAAGGTCGAGATCAAGGAATCGAAGCAGGACGACAAGAACACCGGAGTGCAGTCCTTCACGTTCCAGATTTCAGCTGAAATCACACCGCCCCCCGCAGTGCAGACACGGCCGGCCAATGCGCCGGTTGCGGCTGCGAAGGCGCCGGCGAAGAAAGGATAAGAGGGCGCCATGGCGAATCCATTTCGAGATATGTCGGTGATCATGCAGGCGCTGGTGGCGGCGGCAGTAGCCGTGGTGCTGGTTCTGGTGGGCGTATACGTGCCGGGTTCTCCGATCGCTCGAGAACGAGACGAGGTGGACAGCGCCGTCCAGAAGCGCACGAAGCTCAACCAGGAAGTCACGCAACTCCAGGTATACAAGCAGCGCTACGGAGAATTGAAGCAACAAATGGACGCGCTGTCGAAGCAACTGGATACGCTGAAGACCATCGTGCCGGAAGAAAAAGAGACTGATGAGTTTATCCGTTTGTTGCAGGGAGCGGCCAGCGCATCGAACGTGCAGATTCGGCGCTTGACGTCGCAGGCGATCGTTCCCAAGGAATACCACTATGAGATGCCCTTTGAGGTGCAGGCGGACGGCCCGTACTTCAATCTGCTGGATTTTTTCGGGAGGCTGGGCCGCTTGTCGCGAATCATCAATGTCGGGGATCTGACATTTGACGATCCGGATAAGCCGAAAGGCGCGAAGTATCCGATGCGTCCGGGAACAACGGTTTCTGCAATTTTCACGGCAACAACATTCTTCACCAAGCCCGCCGACACCGGTGCGGCTCCGTCAGCCGGAGCCAAGCCTCAAGCCGGCGCGGCTGGGAAACCCTGAGCGGGAATGAGCGAACTATGCGTTCAGCGATAACTCTCGGACTAGGGATTTTGATCGCAGCAGCAACGCCCGGCCTGCGGGCGCAGGTGAGCCCGTCAACGCCCAACAGTGTGAAGTCCGCACTGGGGGGCGGGGGCAAGCCAGCGCAGCAAGCGGCCAAGCCAGCAACACCAGCTGCGACCAAGCCTACGCCACAAACGACCAAGCCAGCCGCACCAGCTGCGGCTAAAACGGTCGGCAAACCCGCAGGCAAGCCTGCTGCGGCACAGCCGGCCGTGAAACCCGCTGCGAAGCCCGCCGCTAAGGCAACAGGCAAGTCGCCTGCGAAACCGGCAGTCAGGGCGGTGGAAAAGGCTGCGACTCCGGGCTCTGCACCAGCGGCGGCGGAAAGCGAAGTTAAGAAGGCTCGCA
>Ga0209648_10002117_pt1 | contig 16342 bp, 19 predicted proteins | sample GraSoi2013_115cm_FD_185830 | JGI IMG/M metagenome (GOLD analysis project Ga0209648, IMG submission 185830) | Grasslands soil microbial communities from the Angelo Coastal Reserve, California, USA - Sample 9_17_2013_115cm (SPAdes) (version 2) | ecosystem: Environmental > Terrestrial > Soil >...
CGCCCTGGCCCTGAACGCGGTCGTGTTTGTGATCGTGATCCCGGGGACGCTGGTGCTGCATCTGCCGCTCGACCCCCGAATCGGCGCGGTGATGAGCCAGCTCGGGGCCATGCTCATCGCGGTCGCGATCGGGGCCGGGGTGCTGAAATATCGCCTCTACGACATCGACCTCGTCATCAACCGAACCGTCGTCTACGGCCTGGCGACGCTGCTCGTCGCCGCCGCCTACTTCGCCCTGGCCACGACCGCAAGCGCTTTGATCGCCCAGCGCTTCAGCGTCGGCGTATCCGTTGTAGCTGCGGTGCTGGTGGCCGCAGTGTTCAGCCCGCTCCGCGAGCGGCTGCAGGAGACGGTTGACAGCGTCATGTACGGCGACCGCCATCGCCCGGCGACCACGATCACCCGGTTGGGAGGGCACATGGCCCGGACCGATGCGGCCGGCGGACTGCTGCCGGGACTCGCCGAAACGATCGCAAGCTCTCTACGCGTCCCTCACCTGGGAATCGAAGTCAGGCGAGAGGGCGTCGTCACCATGAACGCCGTGTTCGGATCGGCCAATGGTGTCGAGCCGGCACGAGTGCCGCTTAAGTTCCGTGGCGAAGAGATCGGTCAGCTGTGGCTTTCACCACGACGTGGTGAAAAGCTGTCCGGCGCAGACCTGAACATGCTGGCCGACCTGGCGCCGCACGTCGCCCTCGCCTGCAAGTCACTTCAACTCATGGATGAGCTCCAGGCTTCCCGCACTGAGCTGGTGACGGCTCGTGAGGAAGAGCGTCGAAAGCTGCGGCGCGACCTGCATGACGGCCTCGGCCCAACGCTGGCGGCTATCCTGCTGCAATTGGAGGTGGCCGGCGAGGCGGCGCACGCCGATCCGTCGGCGCTGGGAGTGCTCATTGCAGAGCTCAGGCTGCAGGTCCAAACCACCATCGGCGAAGTTCGCCGGATGGCCTACGAACTTCGACCTCCCGCTCTTGACGAACTAGGTCTTGTGTCGGCCGTCCGTCAGCGCGCGGCGCAATTCTCGGGCCCGCTCGCGACTCGGCTGAACGTCAGCGTCGAATCGAACGGAGAGTTCGACCGGCTGCCGGCCGCGGTGGAGGTGGCCGCCTACCGGATCGCCACAGAAGCTCTGACGAACGTCGCCAAGCATGCGCAGGCGCGAACATGCGTCATCCGGCTCGGCTCGATCTCCGGCGAGGTGGAGGTGGATGTGGCTGACGACGGCAACGGCTTGGCATCATCCTCCCAACCTGGAGTTGGAATCGCCTCGATGAAGGAGCGTGTCGAGGAGCTAGGTGGTTCTTTCTCGATCGGCCCAGGCCCGCGGGGCGGAACGCGTGTTGTGGCGCGGTTGCCGCTCGCGGCGGTTTGACGTCGATGGACGCCATTCGCATCCTGATTGCCGATGACCATCCGCTGTTCAGAGACGGCTTGCGGAGCCTGATCGGTTCATTGCCCGGCGCCGAGATCGTGGGTGAGGCTGACACCGGATCCGCCGCCATCGAGCTCAGCGCCCAGCATCAACCCGATGTCGTCGTCATGGACATCCACATGCCTGGCATCAACGGCATCGAAGCCACCCGGCGGATAGTGGCCGACAGCCCTCACATCGGTGTGCTGGTGCTGACGATGTTCGAGGACGACGAGTCGGTGTTCGCCGCCATGCGCGCGGGGGCGCGTGGCTATCTCCTCAAAGGCTCGAGCCGGCGCGAGCTCCTGCGCGCGGTCGAGGCGGTCGCCGATGGCGATGCGATCTTCAGTCCCGCCATCGCCGGCCGCATCCGGGACTTTTTCGCGGGCCAGGTAGGCACCGCCTCGCGCGCGATCTTCCCGGAACTGACCGATCGGGAGCGCCAGATACTCGACCTGATCGCCAAGGGAGAGGCCAACCCCGTGATTGCGCGCCATCTCTCGATTTCGGAGAAGACGGTGCGGAACAACGTCTCCAACATCTTCAGCAAGCTGCAGGTCGCCGATCGCGCGCAGGCGATCGTGCGAGCGCGCCAGGCGGGCATGGGCTGATCCCGCGCTCGCGCGGGACACAATCGGGGCCGGCGCCTCGTGCCTTCGGGACGGCGGGACCGGCAACGTGAAGGCGTGCCGTTTACCGTCTTGACCAGGAGCAACCAAGTGAACCCATCCGCGTCGCAACGGACCCAGAACCTTTGGCAGCGTCTCCCAGGACTCTCGCAGCTGACAGTTGGCCTGCTCGTCGTCAACGCTCTCTTCTACATCGTCGTAACCGTTCTCAACGGCGGCGTGATCGTGCCGGTGGTGGTCCTTTTCGCGCTCGACACCGTCATCGCCATCGCGATCGTGGCGACCAGGGCACGATGGCTGCTGATCGTCGCGGCAGTCTATTTCGCCCTGGGTGTGCTTTCGGGCGGCGGCCAGCTCATTCATCCTTCCGGGCAAGCCGACGATCTGGTCAACGCTTCGATCCTCGTGTCTCTATCCGTGGTTGGCATTGCGAGCGCCATCGGCGCCGCGATTCGCGGCTCCCGCCGCGATGCGCAATCCGCTACATGACCAGCCAACCGCAAAGGGAGCCGAGTTGGTAGCCCAAGCGCTCCGCTATTCGAACCACCTGGACCAACTCGGCAAGCGACTCAAGGGCGGGATTGCGGCCCCGGCAGTAACGCTCGCGGTCTCAGGCACGCTTGGATTTGCCGACGCGAGGACGCCGCTTAGGGGCGGGCTGCACGCTGGGTGACGGTTTGGCATGCGGAGTGCGCACTCTTCGAGCCTCCGTGCCGGGCACGGCTTCGTCGACAACGGAACGGACGAGCGTGCGAGCCGCCCACTCGATGACCTCAATTCCTTGTTCGGGAGTCAGTTTGGCGAAGTCTGTGAGGGGAATTACCGGGTCGATGCCCAAAACCATCGTCAAAGCGCTGCCGAGCCGTTCGAGCGCGGTGGCCTCGACCTTGCCCTTAAGTGGCTGCAGGGCTTCGGCGATCCACCGGATGCGATTACCGGGACGCCGGACTCCTGTCTCGGGGTCAAGGGATAGGCGGAGCATGGTGCGCAGCGCCGGCTCGTTCTGGAAAGCCCACTCAGCCACCTGCCTGGCAAGAACGCCTACGCGTTCGACCGGATCGGTCGTTTCGAGTGTGGCTTTCTCGAACATCGCCACCGGTCCCTCTGGAGCGAACATTCGCATACCGGCGAGCAGGCTCTCTTGGGTCGGAAAGTATCGGTAGGCCGTCGCTCTCGAGACCTCACTCACCGCGGCGACCTCGGCGACGGTGGGCTGGCGGCCTTGCCTTACGAGCTCAGCGGCCGCTTCGAGCAGCGCTTTGCGCGTGCGGTTCTTCTGCCGGTAGCGCGTGCCGCTGCCGGAACGCTGTTCGGTTATTGGGCTCCGACGCTGGCTCACCAACCACCACTGTACAACACGTCTCGTTATGAGATATGATGTCTCATGACGCAGTCCCAATCTTGATGCTCGAGGAGAGGCAATGAAACCACCGGATATGGACAGGCTGATCGAAATCCACTTAGCGGCGGAAAAGGCTGCCGACACGGCCGGAGCGGTTTCCGTTTACACCGACGACGTCGAGCACGACGTGGTGGGGTTTCCGGACGGTCCGGTGCATGGCAAGAATGGCGCTCAGCACTTCTACGACTACCTTACTCAGCAGATTCACACCGAGGAAATGCAGCCGATCCACAGCTATTACGGTGAGGACTTCTGCGTGGTCGAGCACATGTGGACCGGCACGGTGCCCGGGACCTTTTTCGGCATCCCCGGCCACGGCCGGAGGATCTCCCACCGGCTGTTGCATATCTGGGAGTTCCGTGAGGGCCGCATCAGCCGCGAAAACGTCTGGATCGACGGCGGCAGCGTTATAGCCCAGCTCACCGCCTCCACCACCGCACATCAAACGAAAACAAGCTGATGTCTCGCACCATCGCTCCCAGCCAATCGGTCGTCCAGGAAGGGCATGAGGCGTCGATCTACGCCGACACCTATGGAAAGCTCCCGGCCCAGAACGTGGCGCGCGCCACGGCCTTTTACGCCGACAAACTTGGCCTGAAGCCGTATAAGGAGCGCGCCGACCACCTCTGTGCAAAACGAGGGCATTGAATCGAGTGCGAATGCCCAGTTTCGGCACAGTCGAGGCCCATCCCCCGGGCTCCGCCAGGAGTAGCCCCGGCTGAGTAGCCCCGGCGGGATTCGAACCCGCGATCTCAGCCTTGAGAGGGCTGCGTCCTAGTCCACTAGACGACGGGGCCACGCTCCGATGGTGGGCGGCGTTGGGTTTGAACCAACGACCTCTTGCGTGTGAGGCAAGCGCTCTCCCGCTGAGCTAGCCGCCCACGGGACTGATCATTCTACCCACCGCTCGATTCTGCTCTCCGCCCCACTCCCCAACCCTCTCCCCGAGGCGGAGAGGGGGATACGATCATCCTGTGGCGTCCGACACCAAGCCGCTCCACGAACGTCGCTGCGTCGAATGCGAGCCGGGCACACCCCCGCTCTCGAGCCACGAGGTCGGCCAGCTGCTGGAGCAGCTCGACGGCTGGACGGTCGAAGACGCCGACGGCCACATGCGACTCACGAAGCAGTACAAGTTCAAGGGCTTCATGCCGGCCGTCGAGTTCGTGAACAAGATCGCCCCGATCGCCGAGGCGCAGGGCCACCACCCCGACCTGCTGGTCAGCTACGGCTCGGTGACAGTCCATCTGTTCACCCACGCCGCCGGCGGCCTCACCGAGAACGACTTCATCCTCGCCTCGAAGATCGACCACATGCTCACCAAGTCTTAACGGCCTTTCCTTTGCATTGTCGTTGCCCCCGTGTTAGCTTCTTCGGGCTCAATGGCCTACATCCTCTGCTGGCTGCTGCACCGTCGGGAGCGAGAGGTACTGCTGCAAGGGGTCCTGCCCTGGGGGATCGATGCCGTGGTTTTCTGCTGGCGCTGCGACCGCATGCGGGGCCGCGCGGTACGAGTCCTGCAGCTGAACCACACGCACTCCGGCTGGTAGCCGGTCCGGCTCAGCGCCCGAGCACGATCGCGTGGTAGTAAGCAGGTAGCAACGTACGGCGCGGGAACTCCTGCGCCGCGAGGTCTCGCAGCGTCGGGTCGACGTTCCAGCTCACGATGACGACTTCCGAGCATCCCTTCAACTGATCGGCGGTCGTGACGACGGTGAACGCCGTCGTGTAGGCGACGAGCACCGACTCGTCCGAATGGATCACGCAGGGATTGCCGCCGCCCGCTCGCGAAACGTCCACGGCCTTCGCAGCCTGGGGCAGGGCGAGGGGGTCCTCTGTGTAACCGGGTACCTGGGCCGCGATCGCAAAGATCGCGCCGGCCACCACGACCGGCGCCAGCACCCACCAACGCTTGATCGCGGCTGCCATGAGGTAGGCGACGCCGGGGATGAGAAAAATGAAAAAGCGCGGGTACAGGTAGGCGGGCTGCAGGACGAGCCAGAGGATCGCGACCACCACGGCAACTACTGCCACGGCGGCCCACACCCGGGGCTCACGCCGCGCCGCCCACAGGCCCAGCCCCGCTGTGCTCAGCCACAGACCTAGGGGCAGCAACACCGGCGCGCCCACAAGAAAGAGGACGAGGTAGAGGGGAAAGGCGGGGTTGAACAGGCCCGGCGGAAAGCCGTGCTGCACGAACTCCATCACCTCGATGTTGGCGTTGGCCGCCACGCCGATCGCCAGGGCCGCGATCCAGGCGGGCACTAGTCGTGTGAGATCGACCCGCGACCTGCGCACCGCGATCCAGGCGACGTGAACTCCGAGCACCACGATCACAAACAGGTGGGTTGCGATCGCCAGGCCGAGCAGGAGGGCGTATGCAACCCGAGCCCCGCTCCCTAACCGAATTTTTTCAGGGGGGACTCCCCCCTTCGGGCGCCGGGCCTGGCGGAGCCAGTTCCCGGCGCACCCCCCTGCCTTCAGGGAGAGGGAATTCACGAGCAGCAGCGTCGACAGGAGCGCCAAGAAAGCGGCCAGGCTGTAGCCGCGCAGGTCGCGGCTGTTCTCCACGAACATCGGATTGGTCGCAATGAACAGCCCGGCACATGCGCCGGCGAGCAGCCCGAACCGCCTCGCCAGCACCGTCGCCGAGACCCCAACCGTCCCGCCGGCGGCCAGGGCGGGCACGAGCCGGTAGACCACCTCGCTCCGAGAACCTGTCAGCGAATAGATGACATGGCTGATGAGCGAGAGGAACACATGGTCATTCGAAGCGATGCTCTTGAGCGGCATGCTCGGCATTGCCGAGTGGACCGCGAAGGCGTCGATGAGGTTGGGAGTGGCTACGAAATTGCCGAAGGTCGCGGCCGCGTCGTATCCGAATGACCGGCCGGAGCCGATCAGATACGCGGCCGTGGTCGCAATGCCGAGGGCGGTTCCGACCACTACCGGAACATTGGGGTGCGACAAGGCCCGCCGAAGCACGGCGGGAAACTCTACAGGGCTGTAATCACACCTTCACGTCTTCTGGTTCTGGGACCACGTCTTCGCCGGTGTACGCGGACGCCTGCATGCGGAAGAGGCGGGCGTAACGGCCGTTGAGCTTCATCAGCTCCGCATGCGTACCTTCTTCGACCAGACGGCCGTGCTCCAGAAACACAATGCGGTCGGCGCGGCGAACGGTCGAGAACCGGTGCGAGATGTAGACGGCGGTGCGGCCTCGCGTGAGCGAACGCAGCCGTTCGAACAGGTCGTACTCGGCCTGCGCGTCGAGCGCGGAGGTGGGTTCGTCGAGCAGGAGGATCTTGGCGTCACGCATGAACGCGCGCGCCAGAGCGACCTTCTGCCACTCACCTCCGGAAAGATTCACGCCCTGGTCGAACCACTTGCCCAGCGCGGTGTCATAGCCGTCCGGAAGGCCGGAGATGAGCTCGGCCGCGCCGGCCTGGGCGCCCGCGACTTCGATCCTCTCGCGGTCGTTGATGTCAGTGACGTTGCCGAGGCCGATGTTCTCCGCTGCGGTCGCCTGGTAGGTGACGTAGTCCTGGAACATCGCACCGATCTGGGCGCGGAGCTCGTTTGCATCGAAGTCTTTGATGTCGATCCCGTCGATTAGAATCCGACCCGCGTTGGGGTCGTACAGGCGGCAGATCAGCTTGAACAGCGTGGTCTTGCCGGCGCCGTTCCGGCCGACGATGGCCAGCGTCTCGCCCGGCTTGACTGTGAAGCTGAGGTCGGTCAGCGCGTTGGCCTGGGCGCCGGGGTAGGCGAATGTCACGTTGTCGAAGCGGATCTCACCGCGCATCGGCTGCGGGACCTTCACCGGTGAGGGCGAGGCCTGCATCGACGGTTTCGTCTCCATGAGCTCGAACAGGTTGTTCAAATACAGGTTGTGCTCGTACATCCCCGAAAAGCCGGCGAGAATGCCCTGGATCGAGCCCTGCACCGAGGATGCGGCCGTCGTGTACAGCGTGAGGTCGCCCAGCGTGAGCCGGCCGGCGATCGCCTGCAGTGCCACATACAGATAAGTGAGTGAGGTGGCGATCGTGCTCAGGTTCCCCCACGCGAAGCCGGTCATATAACGCCGCGCGACCTGCGCGCGCTGGGTGCCGTAAAAGGCCTTGGCGATGAGCCGGTAGCGGTCGATGAAGTACCCGCCGAGGCCGAAGAGCTTCACCTCTTTGGCATAGCTGTCGGTGGTGACGAGCGTGACCAGATAGTTCATCCGCCTGAGGAGACGCGAACCCCAGCGGGCGATGTTGTAGCCGCGCCAGCCATAGCGCGTGTCGGCGATGAACGCCGGAATCGGCGTCACCAGCGCGAGCAACGCGAGGAGTGGGCTCACGACGAGCAGTACCGCGACCATGGTCACAAACGTGAGCAGCGTTTGGACCAGGCCGAACGCGGTCGAGATCATCATCACCGGCCGGTTGATGGAGTCGGTCTGCGCCCGGCGGAGCAGGTCGTACGAGGCCGGGTCTTCGTAGAAGGCGAGGTCGAGCGAAGCCGCCTTTTCCATGACCATCAGCTGGATTCGCATCTGGACGTCGTTCTGGAGCAGCTGCTGCGTGATGTTCCGCAGCGTCCCGAGCAGAGCCGTCACGGCAAAGAGCGCCAGCTGCAGCACTGCGAGCCAGACGATCCACTGGACCGCGGATAGCACCGGTGGCTGCCAGAACAACAGCGAGCCCGGGCCCCCGATTGCTTTGAGGGTCAACCTGTCCGGCTGGTGAAAGTTGTTGATGCCGATGCCCTGCACGACCGCGTTGGTCAGGAGCTTCGCGGTGAAGGCGGCGGCCGCGGGGATCACTCCGGCGATCGCGGTGGTTATGAACAGGGCCAGGGTGGTCGCCGGGCTGGCGTCCCACACCAATCTGAGGACGCGTGGCAAGGCGGACGAGGTGCCGGCGACAGACTGTTTGAAGTTCAGCCATCTGCCCCGCAGGTCCTTGGGGCCTTCCGGGACAGGCGGGAGCTCAGGCTCGGCGTCCCCAGTCAGGCCGCTGTTGGCCGGGCCCGAGTCGGCCTGCTTCCGCCGGCCCAGCCACCAGTGGATCATCGGCGGCCCGCTTCCCGGCCCAATGGTCGACATCGTTATTGCAGCTTACCCACAGAAGGCGGAACCACTCGTTCCGGGGTTATTGTTGCTTTTCGTCATTTGCTGTGTAATATTGTAATCATGGATACGAAAGAACTCGATTCGATCAAAGGTTGGTTTGCCGGAAGGCTCCCAGACGGCTGGTTCAAGGGAGCAGAGGTCACGGTCGAGGACGACCAGATCGTGGTCCTGGGCGCGCTGCCCGAGGTTGATCTTGGCACCACGCCGGAACAGAAGGAAGGCGCCGCCGCGGGGCGCATCGCCCGCTTCCGCGAGGAGACGCGCGGAGAGCGGATCGGGATCGCCCAGGAAGCCGAGGAGCGCTTTCACAAGTACGTCACCTGGGGCGCGACGATGGGCGGCGTCACCAAGCGGTTCAACCCGGGCGGTGGCGGCGGCCGGTCGTCCGGCGATCGCCGGGTGATGATCGGTCGGTGGTTGCGGCGTCGTGGCCGCGGTCGCGGCGCCGGCACGCCCAGCGCGCCCTCGTCGACTTCGCAAATCTTCTAATCGGCTCAGGCAACTCACGCCCCTCTCCCTTACCCTCTCCCCGAACGGGGAGAGGGACAGAGGGGTGAACACATCTAGGCTCGAGGCTTTCTCTGACGGCGTCTTCGCCGTCGCCATCACGCTGCTGGTCCTGCAGTTCTCCGTCCCAGAGGTTGCATCGGGGAAGCTGCTCGCGAATCTCCTCGGCCAGTGGCCGCAGCTCGTCACCTACATCGCGAGCTTTCTGACCGTGGGCGTCGTGTGGGTGAACCATCACACGATCTTCCGAAATCTGAGAACCGTCGACCGCACGATCCAGTTCATCAATCTGGTGCTGCTGCTCACCGTGGTCCTGGTGCCATACCCGACCGCGCTGCTCGGCCGATATCTGAACTCCGGCCTCGACGGTTCGGTGGCTGCCGCCTTCTACGCGGTGGTCATGACGGTGATGGCCATCGCATTTCAATGCCTGGTTGCATGGGCGCTCACCCATCCGAAACTGCTGCGACCCGAGGTCCAGGGTGCGCGCGTGGGGACTGCGCTTCCGCGTTTCGCGCTGGGCCTCGTGCTCTACGCCGCGTCGATCGGACTCGCCTTCGTGAGCACGTGGCTGGTGGTAGCCCTGTATGCCTTCAACGCCATCTACTACGCGTTCAATCAACTCTCGTGGACCGAGGAGCGTAAGTAAGGGCCGAGTAAATGCTGCCCAGGAAGCGGCTCGGCACCGTGCTCAGCAGCCGTGTGCGCTCGAAACCCACATCAGCGGCCATCTGCATCCATCGTTCGTAGGAGAACGGGTGCGGCACCCACGGGTTGCCGCGATCGGAGCCGTACTCCACGACGATCAGGCTGCCGCCCGGCTTCAGCATTTCGTGGACGCGTGCAAGCACAGGACGTTTGTCGCGCACGAAATGCAACGAGTTGGCCATCACGATTCCGTCGAGCGAGCTCAGCGAAATTGGGCGTGTGAAGTCCGCGACGACGACCTCGAGCTCCGTCCCTGGAAACCTGTTCCCCATCTCGACGGCGAGCCCGCGCATCGAGCCGGCGTCGCGGTCGACCGCGGTTATGTGTGCACCCGGCCCCAGCAGGTCGGCGAGCGCCAGGGTGAAAGCGCCCTCACCCGCTCCGAGGTCCGCCCATGTCCCGCCCTTGGCAGCGACTCCGTTGCGCAGCAGGCCGACCAGATCAGAGTGATTCACGACCCTGCGCGACCAGCTCGCGCGCCTTCGGCGCGACGTTTTCGAGGAATTCCCTCAACTCGGCTTCGACGTCCTCTTGCGTCTCGCCGATGACGAACGTGTCGAATCCGTGCTCGAGTGCGAGCTCGGCGATCTCACCTGCTGCGAGGTTGGCCGCGACGTTGAGGACCCGGCGGATGACGGCCGGATCGCGACCTGCTTCGCGCGCGGAATCGTCGATCCGGGCATTGGCGTCGGGCATGGCTTCCGGCTTCAGAGGGCCGAGCGATGGCACCCAGCCGTCGGCGGCCTTACCGACCAGCCGGAGCATCCTGGGCTTGTAGGCGCCGAGCCAGATGCCCATCGCGTGCGCGGGCACCGGACCTGTATTGAGGCCGGCGAGCTCGTAGAACTTGCCGTCGAAGCGGACGCCCCGCCCCCCACTCCACACGAGCCGGATGACCTCGATCGCCTCTTCGAGCGCGCTCACCGCCTCGCCTGGCGTTCGCGCCGGGCCGCCCATCGCCTTGATCGCCTCCCAGAAACCGCCCGCTCCGAGTCCGAGCTCGACCCGGCCGCCGGACAGCAGGTCGAGTGAGGCCGCGGCCTTGGCCAGCATCGCGGGCGGCCGCAGGGGCAGGTTGGCGACATCGGGGAAAACTGAAACACGCTTGGTGCGCATCGCAATCGCGGTCAGCAGAGTCCAGACGTCATAGAAGCGACGCTGGTAGGGGTGGTCCTGGGCGCCGATCAGATCGATGCCGAGCTCTTCCGCGCGGACCGCCAGCTCCAGCGGCCGCAACGGCCGCATCGAGTCGGGAAGGACGAAGTAGCCGAACTGGATCGGCCGCCCGTAGTCCATATGAGGCTAGAAGGTCGTTTCGGGCAGGCCTATTTCAGACCCCGGCTCCGCCGGCGAGGCGGCCTCCGTCAATTGAAAGGACCGAGCCCGTGATGAAAGAGGCCTCGTCCGAGCACAGCCAGACCGCCGCGCGCGCCACCTCCTCAGTCCGCCCCAGCCTGCCCAACGGTATGAACCGCGCGATCTGCTGCAGCCGGTCCTCGGGCAAGCGGCTCATCTGCTCGTTGACGATCGGCCCCGGCGCGATTGCATTGACGCGGATGTTGCTCTTGCCGTAGTCCAGGGCCGCCGACTTGGTCAGAGCCACGACCCCATGCTTGGCGGCTGAGTAGGGACCCATCCCTGGCGCGCCCTGGAGTCCCGCGGTGGACGACATGTTGACGATGGCGCCGCCGCCGCCGGCGAGCATGGCCGGGATCTCGTATTTCATGCCCAGGAAAGCTCCATACAGGTTTGCCCGCAGTCCCACCTCGAAGTCCTCGAGTGAGATGTCGGCGAGCGGCTTGGGCATCTGGCCCGCGCCCGCATTGTTGAACGCCACGTCAAGCCGTCCGAAAGTTGTGATCGTGCGCTCGACGAGCCGCTCAACCGATTCGGGATCGATGACGTCGGTCGGTATCGCCAGCGCTCTGCCGCCGGCGGCATTTATCTCATCGGCGACGGCTGCGAGCGCCTGGGCGGTTCGAGCCGCCAGCACGACGGCGGCCCCTGCCGCGGCAAATGCGCGGGCCGCCGCGGCTCCGATGCCTCGGCTCGCGCCGGTGACGATCGCGACTTTGCCGTCGAGCAACCTGCCGTCGCTCAAGCGGTCTTAGCCTGCGGCGCGCCCAGTCGCTTCATGCGCCGCGCAATGCCTTCACCGGTTCCGATGGTGGCCAGGCCAACCATTAGGTGCACGACCTGGATGACCCAGTGCCAATTGTTGTCGAGCAGGTTCGCCTGGGTCAGGCCGAGGATGGGCGCGATCAAGCCCCACGCGACCGCCGCCGCCACCATGCCCTTCGGGACGCCTGCTCGTGCTCCAAAATAGGCCAGCGTCCACAGCGACAGGACGAGAACGAAGCCAAGGAACTCGTGGAACGGGATGATCCCATCGGCCCGGCCGGTCCAGAGCGCCAGGCCTAGCAAAATGACCAATAGACCCGACCCACGCAGCGTCATGTGGACCACCGTGATTGCCGTCTTCATGCCAATTCCTCCCCACCGCCGCCCTTCCAAAAGCGGTATTAGTTGAATAGGTTCAACTATACAACCTCCTCAATGATCGGAATTGTTCCAGCTAGAATTGAGACATGCCCCGAGTATCCGCGGCCAAGCAGGATGCGGCCGCCAAGGCCTGGCGGTACATCTTTGATTACATCGTCGCCACCGCGCCCGAGCGCGTAGCGGTGCTGGACCGGCTGGGCTTGACCCCCGCCGAGAGTCGCGCCCTCCATAGCCTCGATCCGCAGGCGGGCCGGTCGATGCGCTCTCTGGCGGACGAGTGGATGTGCGATCCGTCCAACGCGACCTGGCTGGTAGACCGCCTCGAGCACCGGGGTCTGGCCCGGCGAATCGCCCAGGTCGGCGACCGGCGCGTGAAGTCAGTCGTGCTGACCGCGAAAGGCAAAAGGATCCGCAGCGAGCTCATTGCATCCCAGTACACGCCCCCCCGCGACCTGGTGGCGCTGCCGCAGCGCGACCTCGAAGCGCTCGGCGCGGCGGCGAGCAAACTGCCGGCCCGGCGTCGCCTAGACGGCGGGGCGTGATTATGCTCACGCAATGGGAACAGAGCAGTATCACGAGCCGCCGGGGGAACTCAGCCAGGACATCAGGACCTTTGCCCGCATGGCCGCATCGCTGCAGGAGGAAGCGGAGGCGATCGGCTGGTATGAACAGCGCATATCGCTCGAGCGCGATCCCCAAGCCAAGGCGATCATGGAGGACGCCCAGGGCGAGGAGTTCAAGCACTTTGCGATGGCGCTGGAATTTCTGTCCCGTCGGAAACCGAAGTGGCAGGTGGTGCTGAAGGACGTCCTCTTCAAACGGGGCGACATCGTCGAGCACGGCGAGGAGGCCGAGGAGGACGAGAAGAACGTCTAGGCCGCGACCCCTTTCACGATCGCGCGCACGGCCTCGATCTCTTCGGGGCTGACGGTGTGCGCCATGCCCGGATACAGCCGCACGCTCGCTTCCGCCCCCATCCGCTCATAGACCTCGCCGGCCTCGATCACCCTCTCCTTTGGAATGTGGGGATCGACGTCGCTGCAGCCCAAAAAGACCGGCGTCCCCTGGAAATTCCCACGATAGTCGCGCGGTGAACCATCCGGCCCGATCAACCCGCCGCTAAGCCCGACCACGCCGCCATATCTGCGCGCGTTGCGGGCTGCAAACTCCAACGTCAGGCATGCGCCCTGAGAGAAGCCAAGCAGCACGAGCCGGCCGGCCGGAACCGTCGTTTCGACTTTGGCCACCAAGGACGACAGGACCTGCAGCGCCGAGCTGAGATAAGGCTCGTTGGCCTCCAGCGGCGCGGTGAACGGGTAGGGGTACCAGGCTGAACCCGCAGCCTGCGGCGCCAGATAAGCGACGCCAGGGAACATCACTTCAGCGGCGATGGTCATGATGTCGGCCGCGCTCGCACCGCGACCGTGGGCCAGGATCATCGCCGCGCGCGCCCGCTCGAGCGACTCGCCCGCGTGGAGCACGGGTTGTCCTTCGTGTGGGCCGGCCATGGACATGGTCTCGAAAGTAACGTATTGCGTGAGGTGACGGCCGAGACCGGGTCTTTCAACTACTCCAATCCGCGAGCGATCCACTGGGGCGCCGGCTCGCTGGACCAACTGACGCCGGAATTGAGCCGGCTGCAAGTCACACGCGTTGCGCTCATCACGACGCGTTCTTTGCTTGCCGAGGAGAAGCTGCTCGGACGGGTCCGCGGTGCGTTGGGCACCGCCGAGGCTCCGGCCACAGAGGTAATCGGACAACACGCGCCGATGTCGGAGATCGAGGATGCGATCGCGCATACGACCGAGATCGGCGTCGACGGCATCGTCAGCTTCGGTGGCGGCAGCGCCATCGACGCAGCCAAGATGATCGCCGTCAGGCTGGCCGATCGACACGGCCTTGCATACCGCGGTCTTCCCCACATCGCCATCCCGACGACGCTCTCGGTGGCCGAGCTCGCGGGCGGCGCCGGCTACACGGATGCCGCGGGCGACAAGGCGGGCATGCGCGACGTCCGGCTCCTGCTCGATTCCGTGATTTACGACGCCGAGCTCACGCTGGCCACCCCGATGTCCCTGTGGCTGTCGACCGGGATCAGAGCGCTCGACCACGCCGTGGAAGGATTCCTTGCCGGCGGGTCCCATCCGTTCTCGGATGTCATGGCCCTCGAGGCGGTGCGCCGCCTGTTCGCGACCCTGCCGCGCGCCAAGGCCAGGCCCGACGACCTCGGCGTGCGCACGGAGAACCAGCTGGCGGCTTGGTTCTCGTTCATGCTGCCTGGTGCGTCGGCAAGTGGACTGTGTCACGTCATGGGCAAGCAGATCGGCGCGCGGCATGGCATTCCGCATGGCGTTACGTCCTGCCTGCTCATGCCCCACGTCATGCGATACGTGGAGCGGACCAAGCCCGAACGCATGGCTGAGCTGGCGAGGGCCACGGGGTCGGGCCGGGACGCGGCCGTCGACGTGCGCGGGCTGATTTCGCTGCTGGGATTGCCGCAACACATCGCAGAGTTCGGGATCGGCGAGCGCGAGCTCCGGAGGGCAGCGGACGACCTGGCAGACAAATACCCAGCAGAGGATCTGCTCGAGATTTATCTGGCGGCGCTCTAGGAGGAACTTCTAGTGGCGGCGCGGCTGCGCACGCATCATCCAGGTGTCCAGCCGCAGCGGCCGCCCACCGACGGCCAGCACCTCGCGCCCTGCCGCCAGTAGGCCAGGGTCGACCCCGGCCTCGGAGCGGACCTTCAGCCAGCGAATGCCCGACAGCACCTCGCTCGAAAAGTGAAGGACCGGTGCGAAGCCCGCCCGCGGAATGGCTTTCTCAGCCGGGACGGCGACGCTGCCGATCCAAAGCCGCGACAGCCCCTCCGTCTGCGCTCGCGCGGCGAAGCCGGCCACCATCGCCCCGAACACTCCCTGGCGCCGGTGCGGCGGCAGGGTCACGCAGTTCCAGACGTAGGCTTCGCGCTCGCCCGGCCTGATCTCGAGGTCGACCTCGCCAATCCACTCGGGACCGCTCGAAAGCCAGCCGTAGCCCAGCAGTTGGTCGCCCGCCCAGGCGCCGAAGCAGCGGCAGCCGCGTGACAAGCGCGCGGCGACGAGGTCCCCCTCGGGGCCCATCGCTTCTGCTAACTGCCGAGAGGTAGCGGCAGTGACCTCATTGATGTCTGGGCCTCCCCGCCCGCCAGGTAAAGCCGCTAGCGAGGAGGCCCAAACGGTGGAACGGATCAGAAGGAGAAGAAGAGGTGGCGCACCTTGTGAATCACCTCGGGGTCGCCGGAAGCTGAGCCGCCTGGGAACCGTCCGAAGAACGTCAACACATGGTCGGCCGCGCTGTCGAAGTGGAACAGCGCATCGCACCCCTCGAAGTTTCCTTTCTCGGCCTCCGAGGACCACTTTCCGTCCTTGACGGTGATGCGCCATTTGCCGCCCCACGGACCTTCCGTTTCGATTCCGTACTGAGTGTCCACTCCCGCCGCCACCTTCTGGTCGACCGTGTACATCCAGAAAATGAAGGAGTAAGGCAGGATGAGCCCCGCCGTCGCTTCGTCGATGGTCGCCAGCTTGTTGCCGAGGCCGTACTCGATGTCGTAGGGGTGGACGCCATAGTCCATGATCTGGAAGGTGCCGTAGAAACCGGCCGGCACCGGCCCCGCGAACGGGTGGTAGACCATGAACCCGGTCCACTCCTCCGGCGTGAGCGCCTGGAGGATGCCGTCGAGCTTCTCTGCGTCCTTCTTGAAGCGCGCGAGCGCCTCTTCGCGCGGCAGCTTGCGAAAGTCGAGGGCATGGTCGTTGAGCGTCTCGCCCATCACCGGTAGGCCGAGGGCCGTGCCTTCCTTGCCCGCCTTGGCCGCATCCCAGTTCTTGAAGTAACCCTCCATGACGTCGATCATGTGGCCGACCAGGTCGCGCGTCTCCCATCCGGTGCAGCGCGTCATGACGTTCCAGTTCTTCGGATCCGAGACCAGACGCGTGAAGTTGGCGCGGTCCCTCCGCATGACGCTCATGACCGTGTCCTTGCCTTCCGCCGACATCGGGTTCACCGGTGCGATCGTTGCG
>Ga0209648_10002118_pt1 | contig 16340 bp, 17 predicted proteins | sample GraSoi2013_115cm_FD_185830 | JGI IMG/M metagenome (GOLD analysis project Ga0209648, IMG submission 185830) | Grasslands soil microbial communities from the Angelo Coastal Reserve, California, USA - Sample 9_17_2013_115cm (SPAdes) (version 2) | ecosystem: Environmental > Terrestrial > Soil >...
TCGACTACTTTATCGCTGTATGCCATTAGCTGTTGCTCCTTGCGAGATTCACGAGATTCCCGAAACCCGCGCTCTTGACGGCTTTGTCCGTGAGCGAAACGTTCGGCACGGAAGCCGAGCGGCCCGCAGTCAACTGACGAAGAGCGTCCTTGATGAACTCCGCGCCGAGCCCGAGCATCTTCAGAAAGGCGCGGACCTGCTGAAGCTCGTGGAAAGAGCGCTCGCCGGCGACGGCGGCCTCTTCCCCTTCTCCGCCGTAGGGCACAAAGGTGACGCGGAAAGCCGCGCCGGTGCCGCCGATGGAGCGATGAATGCGAATTGTACCTTCATTTGCCATGTTGTCTGTTCCAGTCCTTTTAAGCTGTTTGCCATTTCATTTTCGAGATGTCGATTCCCTCTTTGGCCATTTCGTAGAGAGGAGACAGTTCGCGCAGCTTGGTAACGACCTGCACCATCTTGTCGACGACGTAGTCGACTTCCTCCTGGGTATTAAAGCGCCCCAGGCCGAAGCGAATCGAGGTGTGGGCGAGGTCTTCGCCGACGCCTAATGCTTTGAGTACATAACTAGGCTCCAGGGTTGCAGAGGTACAGGCGGAACCGCTGGAAACCGCAATGTCGTTGATGCCCATGAGGAGAGATTCGCCTTCGACATAGGCAAAGCTCATGTTCAGGTTGTTCGGCAGGCGGTGCTCCATCGAGCCGTTGATGAAAACCTCGTCGAGCTTGGCTTCCAGGCCCTTGCGGAGCCGCTCGCGCAAGGCGAGCAGACGCGCCGCTTCCTCCGGCATCTCTTTCTGCGCGATCTCGCAGGCCTTGCCGAGGCCCACGATGCCAGGAACATTCAACGTGCCGGAACGCATGCCGCGCTCGTGGCCGCCGCCGTCGATGATGGCGGAAAGCTGAACGCGGGGATTGCGGCGGCGAACGTAGAGAGCGCCAACGCCCTTGGGTCCGTAAATTTTGTGGCCGCTCATGGCCAGCAGGTCGATGTTGTCCTTCTGCACGTCGACGGGAACCTTGCCCACGGCTTGCACGCCGTCCACGGCGAAGAAGATGCCGTGCTCCTTGGCGAGCTTGCCGATTTCGGCGATCGGGTTGATCACGCCAATTTCGTTGTTGGCGTACATGATGGTGATCAGAATCGTTGTGGGCTTAATGGCCGCCTTCAACTCCTCAATGTTTACGCGCCCGTCGCGCTGGACCGGCAGATAGGTGACTTCGAAGCCGTGCTTCTCGAGGTTCTTGCAAGTGTCCAGCACGGCCTTGTGCTCGATGGCCTGGGTGATGATGTGGTTGCCCTTTTCGCGGAACATCTCCGCGATGCCCTTGATCATCAGGTTATCGGATTCGGTGGCGCCGCTGGTGAAGATGATTTCCTTCGGCGTAGCGTTGATCAGCGAAGCAATCTGCTGACGCGAAGTTTCCACGGCCTCTTCGCCGGCCCAGCCGAAGGAGTGGTTGCGGCTGGCGGCGTTGCCGAACTTCTCGGTGAAGTACGGCAGCATCGCTTCGACGACGCGCGGATCGACCGGCGTGGTCGCGTGATTGTCCATGTAAATCGGCAGCTTGACGGCCATATTCCCTCTTCTCCTAAGTCCTTAACTCTACGAGCGCACGCTCGTGCGGCTCTTCGCTCATTTGAGAAATCGTGACAGTGCTTAACACATTCAAAATGCTTTCGTTCACACGGCGCAGCGGCTCGCGGACCGAACACCTCTCCGTGGCATCGCAGTTCCCGTGGCTGGTAACACAGGAAGTGATGAGCACGGGCCCATCAATGGCGGAAATCACATCGAGGGCGCTGATCTGCCCCGGCTCCTTGGCCAACAGGTAGCCGCCGCTGGAGCCATGCTTGGCGGCGACGAGCGAGTGATGCGCCAGCTTTTGCAGCACTTTGGCCATCAGCGTCGCGGAGATGCCGTACTCCTCGGCAATTTCGTTGGCACTACAAGCGTGTTGCTGGCGGTGCATCGCCAGGTGCTTGACGGCAATCAGACCGTAGTCAGCCTTTTTGGAAAGCTTGAACATTGTTTGAGAGACTTCTAAACGCTCCTTAATATGCGACTGATTCGGTCGCACATGAAGTATAGGCCCAGAGGGGTGCGAAAGTCAACTCCAAGGCTGCCTAGATTTTCATACAACTCCTGTGTTTCTAGCAACTTATAGTAAGACCAAAACAGTCTTATTTGCAATCGAATTTCTGACAACAGTCCTTTGGTGGAGCGAACAGTTGAAATTCCATTGTGAAGTGCGATTGGCTGTGATTGGGTTCGCGACATAGTATAGCCTAAACCTTCGATGGGGGAGAGGGATGCTCGGATACATCAGGAGACGGAATCAGTTGGGAAGCCGAGCCGTTTGCGGGCTGATTCTGCTGGTCCTTTTTGTTGCAGCACTAGCGCGGGCGCAAGGACAAGAGCGGATGCAAGGACAAACGCCTGCGCCGAACGATCTTCCCAAGCGCACTCCCGGTAAAGTAAGGAAGAAGCGGCCTCCGGTGCGGACCTTTGTTCTGGTCGGCGCAGGGGACATCGCCAGTTGCAAGGAGCCGCAAGGCGCGCGGGCGACGGCCAAGCTGATCGAGCAGATTCCTGGAACGGTGTTTGCGGCAGGCGACCTGGCATACGAAAAGGGGAGCGCGGCAGACTTCAAGAATTGCTATGACCCAGCCTGGGGCCGCTTCAAAGAGCGAACCAGGCCGGCGCTGGGAAATCATGAGTATGCAGATCCAAAGGCGTCAGGCTATTTCCAGTATTGGGGCGCGCAAGCGGGGCCTGCAGGCAAAGGCTACTATAGCTACGACCTGGGCGACTGGCACGTCGTCGTGCTGAATACCAATTGCGATGCCAAGGGATTGGGCGGCTGCGCGGCCGGCTCACCAGAAGAGACTTGGCTGAAAGAAGACCTGGCCAAGCATCCTCGGGCTTGCATACTAGCGTATGGCCACCATGCGCTCTTTAGCAGCGGTGTCTTCAAGAAGCATGCGGTGCATCCGGAGTTGAAGCCGCTGTGGAACGACTTGTACGCCGCTCATGCCGACTTAGTTCTTGCAGGACACGAACATTCTTACGAACGCTTTGCGCCGCAGGACCCCGAAGGCAAGGCCGACCCCGCGAATGGAATCCGCGAAATCGTGGCGGGGACTGGAGGACGCAGCCACGACCTGCTGGGCTTTGCCACGCCAAATAGCGAAGTCCGCGAATGGGACACTTTCGGCGTGCTGAAGCTAACGCTTTCACCCAGGAAGTACAGTTGGGAGTTTATTCCCGAAGAGGGGAAGACGTTTCACGATGCAGGGAGCGGCGTCTGCCACAACTATCCCACCGAATCGAACTAAGCAGCTGATACTTCAGCGCAATTTGGGACTAAGGCTTGGGAGCGGAGCAGGCGCCACCCGCGGCGGCGGCTTCTATTAGTTTTTGCACGGCGGGGGCGGGGATCAGCAGCAACTGTGCCTTTGGTTTTTTCACCTGATCGATGAGGGCGAGCTGCTGCTCTTTCCATGAATCGGGAGCGGGCTGCGCCTTTACGATGGCGTCGAGGGCGGCGAGCCCTGCCGTGCCCAGCGCGGAGAGATCCTGCGAGTTGGCGATTACTTGCTTCACCAGGAAGGAGCGTTGCGCGAGGGGCTGGAGAATGGCGTCGTTGTCGCGCCAAGATGTGAGTTGCGCGCGGAGGCGCGCTTCGGCTGCCGGATCGTGGCAGGCGGAGGCGACGAACTGATCGACCAGTTCGCCGAAGCGCCTTCCCGCGTCGCTTTCGAGAGAAACCGCGTCCACGACGCGATTCAGCGGCGTGCTGCTGGTAGGCACCGCCGGAGCTGTCTGTTCGCGCGTGTAGTCTTTCACCGGCTCCATGACTTCCGTAAGAGTGTGCAGGGCGGCAAATTCCGCCGGCGACGCGGAACCGGCGAGACGCTGCAGCATGTGAGGCAAAGCGGTGCGGTGCGTGAGTCCCAGCCACTCCAGGCGGACGCTGACAAAATCCAGCCGCACGTACATAGAGGCGGGGTCGCGGACTTCCTGTGGAGACCAAAGACGTTCCGCAATGGCCGCGTTTCTTGGCCAGATGCGCGAGTCTATGTTTTCCGGACTGACGTACTCGGCCCACATGCACGATTCACCACCCAGGATTCGCTGCTTTTCCTGCGTGGAGAGACTTGCCGCGTCGCCGCTCATGGGGTCCACCGCGTAGTGCCGCGCCGCGGACCATCCCAAATCCAGGTAGTAACCGTTGGAAAGAATTCCTCCATAGCCTTGCTTGGCTGCTTGCGCCAGCGAAGCTTGTCCGCGCCAGGATTGGATCACAATATCCTTCGGCACTCCCGGCACCAGCACCTCATCCCAGCCAACCACGATTTTCCCGTGCTTGGTCACCAACTTCTGGACGCGCCCGCTGAAATAGGCCTGCAGCGCTTCATTGTTCTTGATCCCATGGGCCTTCATGAACGCCTGAATCTTTGGATTCGCGTTCCACTCTTTGCCGTTTACCTCGTCGCCGCCGATGTGAAAGTAGTGATCCGGAAAAATCCTGGCCATCTCGGCGATCAAATCATCGAGGAACTTGTAGACTTTCTCGTTTGTGGGGTCCATTGCCGGATCGAAGATTCCCCACTTGCGCTCGATATCGTACGGTCCTTTTCCACTGGCCAACTCGGGATGACCAACGAACCACGCGGTGCTATGCCCCGGCATATCAAACTCCGGCACAACGCGAATTCCGCGGTCCCGCGCGTAGGCGAGCAGATCGCGGATTTCATCCTGCGAGTAATAGAGGGAGTCGGAACCCAATTCGTGAAGTTTGGGAAATTTCCTGCTCTCGGCGCGGAAGCCCTGGTTCTCGGAGAGGTGCCAATGGAAAACGTTCATCTTCACGGCTTCCATGCCGTCGATATTCCGGCGGAGGACATCAAGGGGGATAAAATGGCGGGCGGAATCGATCATCAAACCGCGCCAGGGGAAACGCGGCTTATCTTGAATCGTAACCGCTGGAGCGGCAAATCCGGCGGGGGAGACATCCACCAATTGAAGAAAGGTCTGGAGACCGTGCATCGCGCCGAGAGGCGTTGGCGCGGTGAGCTTCGCGCCAGTGGCGGTGACTTCCAGGACGTAGCTCTCGTCCTCGCCGACGTCCTGAATTTCCTTGCTCGCGTGATCGGTCTGAATCACGAGCGTTGCTTTTGCCGTCTTGACCGGCTTGAGGAAGAGCGGAAGACCTGTCTGACGCGCGAGTTGCTTCAAGAATCGCTCGCCGGCACGCTCCAGCCGCGGCTCGGTATGGCCGGTGAATGCCGCCGAAAACGACGAGTCCACTCCGAGGCTCCCTATTCCAGGCTGCGCGCTGACGGGAAGCGGCATCAGATTCAATCCAGACTGTTGAGCTATAGTCATCGCCGGGTACAACAAGATACAAAGAACAAGTGTGCTAAGGCGTTGCAACTGCGCATTCTGAGCCATTGTCCGGAAAATCCTCCCACGCAGTGTTCCAAATCGTTGATGACTGCTATGTAGCACCAGCTTCCGCATACTGTCATATCTTCGGCGTCCTGCGAAGAGGATTCCTCCCGCGGCCGAAAGAATCCACTTTGGCCTCCCGCTAAGTTTGCAAGCTGCGGTTCTCCCCGCCTGAGTTAGAATGAGCGGAGACGTGCGGCGCGGATGACCCCACGATGAAGACTTCGATTGCTATCTACCCCGGTTCGTTTGACCCGGTCACCAACGGGCACCTCGACCTCATCGAGCGCGGGGAGAAGATGTTCGATTTGCTAATCGTCGCCGTGCTGCGGAACGCCGAGAAGGAGCCTCTGTTTTCCGTGGCCGAGCGCATCGAAATGCTGCGCGATGTAACCAAACAGTGGACCAGCGTGGAGATCGATGTTTTCGATGGACTCCTGGTGGAATATGCACGGAAGCGCGGTGCAGGCGTAATTTTGCGCGGAATCCGCGCCGTTTCCGATTACGAATATGAACTGCAGATGGCGCTGATGAACCGGAAACTTGAGCCGCGGCTTGAGACGGTTTTCATGCTGCCGGGCCTGTCGTACAGCTACTTGAGCTCAAAGCTGGTTCGCGAAATTGGGCAGCTCGGAGCGTCGCTCAAAGGTCTCGTGCCGGAAGTGGTTGAGCAACGCTTGCGCGCCAAGGTCTTGTAGGGGATTTTGAACTGAAGATTTTTCCCGTATTGGGTGGTCTTCAGTTTTCAGTGGTCAGTTATCAGTGGAAGAGAGGCTCTCGATCATCGGGATCCACGTCGAGTCTTTGTCGTTTCTTGATAGTGAACTGTCCACTGTAAACTGTGAACTTCTAAATTCCTTCGAGGAGCCAAGGTGCAACTAACGGACCGGATCAATCGCATACAAATTTCGCCGACCGCCGCGGTGATCGCTGAGGCCGACAAGCTGAAGTCGCGCGGAGTCGATATCGCTGACTTCGGTCCCGGAGAGCCGGACTTTCCCACGCCGGACCACATCAAAATGGCGGCGATCAAAGCGATCGAGGAGAACAAATCGAAATACACGCCGACGGGGGGCATCATGCCGCTGCGCGAAGCCATTTGTGCATGGCACAAGCGCGAACTCGGCTCTTCGTACGAAGCAAAAGAATGCGTCGTAAGTGTGGGTGGCAAGCATTCCATCTTCAACGTGATGAGCGTGCTGATCCAGCTGGGCAACGAGGTCATCATTCCCGCACCGTACTGGGTGAGCTTTCCGGATATTGTAAAGTACGCAGGCGGGACGCCGGTATTCGTGGAGACGAAACCGGAAGATGGCTTCAGTGTGAAGGCTTCCGCCATCGAAAAGGCCATCACCCCGAAAACGAAATTACTGATTCTGAATTCACCCAGCAATCCAACGGGCGGTGTGGTCCCGCCAGATGAGTTCGAGCGCATTCTCACGGTCTGCAAGAAGCACAGCGTCTGGCTGATGGGCGACGAGTGCTATTCCCATTTTACGTACGAGCCGCACAAGCCGTACTCGATCGCCAGCGCGGCGGGCTCCAGAGAAAACGTAATCATCATCGGCTCCGTCTCTAAGACCTTCGCGATGACCGGCTGGCGCATCGGCTACACGCTGGGGCCGGAGGCGTTGATCCAGGCACTCATCAAGTTGCAAAGCCAATCCACTTCGAACGCTACATCAATCGCGCAGTACGCCGCGTTGGAAGCGATGCGCGGGCCGATGGAGACCGTGCCGGTTATGCTCGCGGAGTACGCCAAGCGCCGGAACCGCATGGTCGAAGGATTGCGCGCCATTTCCGGCGTGACCTGCGAATGGCCCGGCGGCGCATTTTATGCTTTCCCGAACATTTCTGCACATCTCGGCGAAGGCAAGCACGCACATGCCAAATCTTGCACCGAGCTTTCGAAGTTGCTGCTGGAAAAGGCGCGGGTCGCACTGGTCCCGGGCGAAGCCTTTGGCGCGCCGGGCTACCTGCGGCTTTCCTACGCCACTTCCATCGAACGGATCGACGAAGGGCTGCGCCGCCTCGAACGATTCTTTTCGCGCGCTGAAGCTGCGTCGTAAACAGTGAAGCCGGAACCCTTTCGCATCGAGCCCACTTTCGTTCCGCGCATTTGGGGCGCGCGCTCGCTCGCCCCTCTTTATCCTGAAAAATCAAATTTGCCCGAACCCATCGGCGAAGCCTGGCTTACCGGCATCGATTGCAGGATCGCCACCGGCCCCTTCGCTGGAAAAACGCTGGGCAAAGCTTGGCGCGAGATGCCGCAGGAATGGCGGGGCACAAAGCTAACCGCCGCAGCGGACTTCCCCATTCTCGTCAAATTCATTTTTCCCACTGACAAACTCTCCATCCAGGTGCATCCCGACGATGCCTACGCGGCGGCTCATGAGCAAGCCGCGGGCGGTCACGGCAAAACGGAGATGTGGCATGCGGTCTACGCAGAGCCGGAAGCGCGTGTCCTGATCGGACTCGATCCGAAGGTCGATGAGAAGGTATTCATTGAGGCGATTAAGAATCGCACTTTAGAGGACCTTTTTGTCCACTGGCGCGTTCAACCCGGGGACACGTTTTTTGTGCGCGCCGGGACTCCCCATACGATCGGACCCGGGATGGTGCTCTGCGAAATTCAGGAGTACTCCGACCTGACCTATCGTGTTTACGATTATGGCCGCGTCGACGCCAAAGGGAGTCCGCGAGAATTGCACATCCAAAAAGCGCTGGATGTGATTCAGTTTGGCCGGCCCATCGGCGCAAAGACACATCGAATTCGCTTGCGCGCGCAGGGTTCAGAGGTTTCACTCCTTGCTGCTTGTCGCTATTTCGCCGCTGAACGATGGAAAATCGCTGCGGCCACGGAGGTCCTTACAAATACCGAACATATTGATCTGTTTGTCGTGCTTACCGGCGATGGAAATCTCACGTGGGGATCGGGCTCGGCGAAATTTCAAAGCGGTGAATGCTGGCTGATTCCCGCGGGGTTGGAGAAACTTACGGTGGACTCCAGAAGTGCTTCGAAGATTCTGAGGACCTACGTTCCGGATATGGCGGCACTGACGGCTCGTTTGAAGGAAAAGGGTCTCGGGTTCCAGGAGATCGAGAAAACGGTCTTCGAATAGGTCGGAAGCCAGTCTATGGCGAACGATAAACTCATTACGCATGCGGTGATCCTTGCAGGAGGGCGCGGCACTCGTTTCTGGCCGCGCAGCCGCACGCGGACTCCTAAACATCTCTTGAACATCGTGGGCCAGGACACGATGCTCCAGCAGACCGTGGCGCGTTTGAAGCCGCTGATGGGCGCCGCGCGCATCTGGACGGTGACAAATGCGGAACAGGCTGCCGCCGTCCGCAAGCAAGTCCCAGCGGCCGCGCGCAGGCGCGTGCTGATTGAGCCGAAGGGGATGAACACCGCGGTGGCGATTGGTCTCGCGGCGATTCACGTTCGCTATGCGGCGCGCGGCGACGCGTTGATGGCGGCGCTCCCCGCCGATCATTACATCGAGCGACCGCAAAAGTTCCGGGAGATCGTGGGCGCCGCCCTCGACGTGGCTCGCGAACCGGGACGCATGGTCGTGCTGGGCATCCCTCCCACCAGGCCGGAGACAGGGTTCGGCTACATCGAAAGAAGCGGTGAACCGATTGAATCCAAAGGCTTCCCTGTTTTTGCCGTGCGGCGATTCACGGAGAAGCCCGAACTGAAGCTCGCGCGAGAATACGTTGCTTCCGGTAACTATCACTGGAACGCGGGGATGTTTTTCTGGCGCGTTTCCACGTTCCTCGAGAATCTGAAAAGCTTCTTGCCAAAAACGCACGCCGCTCTGGAAAAACTCGCTGAATTCATCGGAACCAGGAATTACAATCGCAAGCTGCGCGCCATCTATTCGAAGCTCGAAAATATTTCCGTGGACTACGCCGTGCTTGAGCCTGCTACGCGCGTGGACGGACCGCCGCGTGTGTTTGTGATTCCCGCCGAGGTGGGCTGGAGTGACATCGGCTCCTGGGCGGCCGTTTATGAACTGCTCGCGAAGGACAGCGGCGAAAACGTTATCGCCGGAGACGGCCACACACTCGATGCGGAAGGCAATTTTCTGTGGAGCCCGTCAAAGTTCGTGGCCGCGATTGGCGTGCGTGATCTCGTCGTCGTCGAAACGCCAGATGCGCTGCTCATCTGCCCCCGCGACCGGGCTCAGGACATCGGCAAAATCGTGAAATGGCTGGAAGAGAAAAAACTAAGAAAGCTCTTGTAGGGACTACCATCTGAGACGGTCCGCGCCCCGGGAAGCAGGCCAATCCGGCTTTTGGCAAAGAGTTCGCATCGCGTATACTTTTTCTCGACACTCATGACCTCGATCAAGTTCGGAACCGATGGCTGGCGCGGCATCATCGCGGAGGATTTTACTTTCGCGAATGCGCGCGTCGTGGCGCAGGCCATCGCACGTTACGTCGTGCGCTCCGAGGACGCGCGCAAGGGCGTCATCATCGGCTACGACCATCGCTTCGCCTCGGACGGCATCGCAGCCGCGGCCGCCGAAGTGGTCTGCGCCAGCGGCACTCCCGTTTTTTTGACGGACAAGCCCTGCCCCACGCCGGCGGTTTCCCTGCTGGTGCGGCAGAGCGGAGCGGCGGGAGGCTTGATGATCACGGCCAGCCACAATCCCTATCAGTGGAATGGCATCAAGTACAAGGCGAGCTACGCCAGCTCGGCATTGCCTTCGATTGTGGCGCAAATCGAGAATGATCTCGCTGTCGTGCAGAAAGAAAACGTCCCGCCGCTGCCGCCGCGGAAAAACCTGATTCAGCCTCTCGAACCTCGCGCGCCGTATCTCGACGCGCTCGAAAAACTGGTGGACTGGAAGCGCTTGCGCGATGCGAAATTCCGTTTCGTGTTCGATCCCATGCACGGATCGGCGGCAGGTTTGCTGCCGGAGCTCTTCCAGCGCAACGGAATTCACTGCGATGAAATTCGCGGCACCCGCGACCCGCGCTTTGGCGGCGTGCATCCTGAGCCGATCGAGCCGCATGTCGAGGCCTTGCGCCAAGCGGTGCTCTCCGGCAAATTCGATGCGGGATTGTGCGCCGATGGCGATGGCGACCGCATCGGGGCGATTGACCGCGACGGTACGTTTATCAACCCCCATCAGATTCTTGCATTGCTCGTCTGGCACCTGGCCGGGACCCGGAACTTGCCCGGAGATATCGCCAAAACTTTTTCGGTAACAAAACTCATTGACAAGCTTGCCGCGAAATTCGGCCGAAAACTCCACGAAACACCCATCGGCTTCAAATACATCTGCGAATTGATGCTCGAACAGAACATTCTGATAGGCGGCGAGGAAAGCGGCGGCATCGGTACCAACCTCTACCTGCCTGAGCGCGACGCCACGGTTTCCGCGCTTTTCCTTGCGGAATTGATGGCCTGGCATGGCAAATCGCTGGGAGAAATGCTCGCGGCGCTCCATGCGGAATTCGGCGAGTATCATTACGGCCGCGCCGATCTCGATCTGAAACCAGGCCAAAAGGAAAAAGCTATCGCTCATTTTTCCAATGGGAAACTCAGCCGCATCCTGGATCTGCCGCTGGCGCGCCAAGAAGATATGGACGGCATTAAGCTCTACTTAGGTGACGCTGGATGGGTGATGGTTCGCGCTTCGGGGACCGAGAATCTTTTGCGCGTTTATTCCGAGACCTCGAAACCCGAAACGACGCGCCGCGTTCTCGAAGCCGTAACGCAGATAGTTCACAATCTCTAGGTGCTGCCATGAAAACAATCAATCTGAACGAAAAATTCAGGCTCTTCTCCGACTACTGCAACCCTCGGATTATTGGCGAGATAAACGACTGCCACGTCAAAGCGGTGAAGTTAAAAGGCGAATTCATCTGGCATCATCATGAGAACGAAGACGAACTATTCCTGGTCGTTAAAGGCAGTTTGCGAATGAAGTTCCGCAGCCACGAAGCCATCGTCAACGAAGGCGAATTCATCGTCGTGCCGCGCGGCGTCGAGCATTGCCCCGCCGCTGACGAAGAAGTCCATATCATCCTGATCGAACCAAAATCGACGTTGAACACGGGAAACATCACTAACGAAAGGACGGTCGCCCAGCTCGAGCGCATCTGACATTTGCTCTCGCGACGATCTGCGACCAGCCATGGAACACCGCTTTTACACGCTCGACGTTTTCACCAACAACCGCTTCGAGGGCAATCCACTCGCGGTATTTACCGACGGCGACGGACTCTCAGACGACCAAATGCTCGCCATCGCGCGCGAAATGAATCTTTCGGAGACCGTTTTCGTTCAAAAGCCGACAGAAGAAGAGGCGCTCGCGCGGTTGCGCATCTTCACGACAAAAGAAGAACTCAAGCTGGCCGGTCATCCGGTGATTGGAACCTGGTTCTTGCTCGCGGAACTGGGCGTCGTTCCTGCACAAGACGGCGGCGTCCACATCCTGCAAGAAACAGGAGCGGGCATCTTGCCGGTGGAAATTCGGTTCAAAGACGGCCGCCCGCAGCGCGTCACCATGACTCAGAAAGAAGCGATTTTCAAACCCGCGAAAATCAACAAGAAGAAGCTTGCCATCGCTTTGGGAATTTCGCCGAAAGATTTCGACCCGAAAATGCAGCCTGAATTTGTGTCCACCGGCATCTTCAACCTGATGGTGCCGCTGCGCAATCGCGCGGCGCTGGGCAAAATCGCCATGAACATGACCGAACTTCGCCGCCTCCAGGGCAAGAGCGCGACCATGGCTTACTGCTTCGCTCTCGGCCCCAATGGCAGAGCCTTCTCCCGTGGCATGCTGCCCTGGGGGCTCTATGAAGATGCCGCGACGGGCTCCGCAGCCGGTTCGCTGGGCGCGTATCTTGTGCGCAACGGAAAATTGGCGCCGGGCCACACGCTTAGTATTCTTCAGGGCGCGGAAATGGGCCGCCCAAGCCACATCGAAGTGGAGGTCACTCAATCGGGAAAGAAACTAGTCCCCCGCGTCAGCGGCGCAGCCGTGAAAGTTTTCGAAGGCACGATCCGCGTCTGACTTTGGAGTGCGGGAGCTGTGTTCCCGCTATTCTGTATTAGATTCGCAAGCTGAATAGCCGAAAACGAAGAAGGCCGTTCGGGACCTCCGAGCGGCCTTCTTTGCTTTTTTCCGAAGCGGATAACAAAAACTGACAGCTAAGGACTGCCCTTAGTGTCCGCGCTTGTCGCGGCGCAGATCCTTGCGATCCTTGTGCAGGTCTTTTTTATCCTTGTTGATGTCCTTTTGGTCCTGGTTGCGATCTTTGCGGTCCTTGGACAGGTCTTTCTTGTCGTGGTTGATATCGCGCTGATCTTTGTTGCGGTCCGCGCGGTCCTTGTTCAGGTCCGTGCGATCGTGATTGATGTCCTCTTGATCCTTGTTCCGGTCGACGCGATCCGAGTGCAGATCCTTGCGATCGGTTTGCACCTGCGCGCTGTTGACGCCGTATTTCTTGTCGTCCCGCGCTAGTTGATTCTTGTCGTGATTGATATCGCGCTGGTCCTTGTTGCGGTCCACGCGGTCCTTGTTCAGGTCCGCACGATCATGAATGATGTCTCGCTGGTCGGCGTTGCGGTCGGCGCGGTCTTTGCCCAGGTCCCGCTTGTCGTGATTGATATCGCGCTGATCGGCGTTACGATCCGCGCGGTCCTTCGCCAGATCTTTCTTATCGCTACGAATGTCTTTCTTGTCGTTCTGGATGTCCTGCTGCTGCGGGGTCGGATCCTGGCTCTGGGCATATGCACCACCGGCGAGCAAACCGGCAAAAGCAATCGCGAGCACACCTCGACGGACTATGAGTTCTGCGTTCATAAGTCTTCTCTCCTGTTAAGTCGTTGCTGGAATTACCATCACACTTACAAATCGAAACACCTGGAGCGCCGAAAAGTTTCGCCACCCAGGCAGAGGTTGTTAGGGAAAGAGTTGCAAGCAGCCAGAGATACTGCAACTAATTTATTTTCAATGACTTATGGACAGCGTCGAGAACCCCGTTCACAAACGCCCCGGACTCTTCCGAGGAAAACTTCTTCGCCAGATCCACCGCTTCGTTCAGGACAACTTTGGGCGGCGTGTCCGCGCCGTTCATTTCATGAATCGCCAGCCGCAAGATGGCGCGATCGATGGCCGCGAGCCGCTCGAACCGCCAGTTGTCGGCGTGCTTGACGATGATTGCGTCGAGCGCGGTGACTTCTTTCGCCGCCCCTTCAAAAAGTTTGTTCGCGAAAGCGCGCGTCTTGTCCGCAGCCTTCGCGCTTTTCCAGAATTTCGTTTCCAGCTTGGTGAACTCCTGCTGGCTCATGTCCCACTGGAACAGCATCTGCATCGCAAATTCGCGGGATTTTGTGCGGAGAGACACGTTACTTGCGCCGCAGCTTTCCAGCAGCGGCCGGCTTCGAAGAAGTAGCGCGAAGCTTGCGCGACAGTTGCGCCATTTCGATGGCGGCGAGCCCCGCTTCGAATCCCTTGTTCCCGCCCTTGAGTCCGGCGCGGTCAATGGCCTGCTCCAGTGTGTCGCACGTCAGCACGCAAAACATAATTGGCAAGCCGCTGTCCATCTGCGCGAGCTGCAATCCTCGTGCAGTCTCCGAGCACACGTAATCGTAATGTGTCGTCTCGCCGCGTAAAACACACCCGATGGCGATCAGCGCATCGTACTTGCCGGTCGCGGCCAGTTTTTTCGCTGCGAGGGGCAATTCGAACGCCCCCGGAACGTGCACAACGTCAACATTTTTGCTGGCCGCACCCGCCCGTTCCAGAGCATCCACCGCCCCCGCAAGAAGTCGCTCCGTAATAAAACTATTGAAGCGGCTCACCACAATGCCAAAGCGAAAACCCGCCGCGCTCAGTGCGCCATCAATCTTCCCGGGCTGTATTTTCTCCGCCATCGTCAATCACGCCGATCCCTACTTTTGTCCTTTACTTCCTCTACCTCATTTACTTCCTCTACTTCCCCTTGAATTGCGGCGGCCTCTTCTCCAAAAATGCCTTCGTGCCTTCGCGCATGTCTTCCGTCGCGCAAGCCACTCCGAAAAGCGTCGCCTCCAGGAACAACCCTTCCTCCTGCGCCATTTCCACGCCGCGTTCGATCGCTTCCATGGTGAATTTCACGGCCAGAGGCCCGTTGGCGATAATCTTCTTCGCCATCGCTTCCGCGGCAGGAATCAGCTCTGCAGGCTCGTGGATATGATTGACCAGGCCGATGCGCTGCGCTTCTTCCGCTGTGATCATTTCGCCGGTAAGGCAAAGTTCGTGCGCCACTCCCTTGCCACACAGCCGCGCCAGCCGCTGCGATCCGCCATAACCGGGAAGAATCCCGAGTTTCACCTCCGGCTGTCCAAGTTTCGCCGTCTTGCTGGCAATTCGAATGGTGCAGGAAAGCGCCAGCTCGCAGCCGCCACCGAGCGCAAATCCATTGATCGCGCAGATCGAGGGCTTGCCCATCGTTTCCAGCAAATGGAAAACGCCCTGGCCGAAGAGCGAGAATTCCTTGCCGTTGACCGGTGTTTGCAGCGCCAGCTCGCTGATATCCGCGCCTGCGACGAACGCTTTTTCTCCCGCGCCCGTAAGGATCAGTACGCGCACGGCCTGGTCCTCGCGCGCGTCGAGCAGCGCATGCTGCAACTCTTCCACCGTCTTGCGGTTCAGCGCATTCAGCACCTTCGGCCGGTTGAAGGTGATGTACGCAATCCCGCCTTTCTTCTCGTACAAAATATTCTCGTAGGCCATCTCAGCTTCTCTCGCTCCGATTCGCATTTTCTCTTGTAGGGGCGCAGCATGCTGCGCCCCTACTCAGCACAAACTAAAATTTTATCGCCTTCGGATTCTGGGGATCCGAGTAGTCATAGAATCCCCGCCCCGACTTCCTCCCATTCCACCCCGCCAGCACCATGCGCTTCAACAACGGCGGCGCCGCGAATCGCCGTTCCTTGAATTCATCAAACATGATCTGCGAGATATAATAGGTCGTATCCAACCCCACAAAATCCAGCAGCGTCAGCGGACCCATCGGGTGCCCGCAACCCAGCTTCATCGAATTATCAATGTCCTCGATGGAGCCAACGCCCTCTTCCAGGGCGCGGATCGCGTCCAAAAGATACGGCACCAGCAATCGATTGACGATGAAGCCAGTGCTGTCTTGCGCGCGCACCGGCGTCTTGCCGAGCTTCGCGCCAAACGCCACCATCTCTTCGTAAACCGCAGGCTCCGTCGCAATGGTCCGCGCCACCTCGACCAGCTTCATCACCGGCACGGGATTGAAGAAGTGCAGCCCCACGAAACGTTGCGGCCGCTTCGTCGCCGTAGCGATTTCCGTGATCGTCAAGGACGACGTATTGCTCGCAAAAATCGTCGCCGGCGGACAAATCGCATCCAGCGCCCCAAAAAGTTCCCGCTTCGCCGGAAGCTGCTCGATGATCGCCTCAATTACCAAATCACAATTTTTCAGGTCATCAATGGAAGTCGTCCCCTTCAACCGCCCCCGAATCTCGCCCTTCACGGCGTCTGTGATCGTGCCCTTCTGCACCAAACGATTCAAATTCTTCTCAATGCCCTTGATTCCCTTTTCCACCAGCTCCGCGCTCACTTCCCGCACCACAGTTTCGAACCCCGCCGCAGCCGCCACCTGCGCGATCCCCGAACCCATCAGCCCACACCCCACAACACCCACTTTTCGAATCGCCATTTTTTCCTCTTGGAAATGCCGCCTACCGCGCCGGCAGGAGGAGCATGCCATCTTGCGGACCGTGGGGGCACGGCACATCGCGCCCTCTTCGTCTGCGCCCAAATTCTACCAGAGACGAAGTTCCTTTACGTCCTTTACTTCCCTTGCCTCATTTACCTCATTCAATTCAACGCTTCCAAAATCATCGCAATC
>Ga0209648_10002121_pt1 | contig 16331 bp, 14 predicted proteins | sample GraSoi2013_115cm_FD_185830 | JGI IMG/M metagenome (GOLD analysis project Ga0209648, IMG submission 185830) | Grasslands soil microbial communities from the Angelo Coastal Reserve, California, USA - Sample 9_17_2013_115cm (SPAdes) (version 2) | ecosystem: Environmental > Terrestrial > Soil >...
AGACTGTTTAATTTGTGGCGGCGAGGGCTTCAGTCTTGCGCGATGCTTCCCATAACTCGATGTAGGGCCGCAGGTCCAGCATCATGCGCTCGAATTGAGGCAGATCCAGCGACTGGGCGCCATCGCTGATGGCTCTTTCGGGAGAGGGATGGACTTCGACGATTAATCCGTCGGCGCCGATCGCTACGCCGGCGCGTGATACCGCCGGCACCAGGCTGCGCTTTCCGGTGGCGTGGCTCGGATCCAGAATAATCGGCAGGTGCGTCAATTCGTTCAGCGCGGGAATGGCCGCGATGTCGCAGGTATTGCGCGTGGCGGTTTCAAATGTGCGAATTCCCCGCTCGCACAAAATCACGTCGGAATTTCCGTGCGCGACCACGTATTCCGCGGACATCAGCAACTCCTTCATCGTGCTGCTCATTCCGCGCTTCAGCAAAACGGGACGGCCGCACTTTCCCAGCGCTTTCAGCAGAACGAAGTTCTGCATGTTGCGCGCGCCCACTTGCATCACGTCGGCGTATTCGGCAATCAGATCCACATCGCGATCGCTCATCACTTCCGTGATGATGGCGAGTCCCGTCGCTTTTTTCGCTCTCTGCAAAAGCTTTAGCCCTTCCACTTCCAGCCCCTGAAAATCGTAAGGTGACGTTCGCGGCTTGAACGCGCCGCCACGCAGCATTTTCGCGCCCGCTTTCGCGACACCTTCCGCGGCTTGCATGATTTGCTTTTCCGATTCCACTGAACACGGTCCGGCCATCACGATAAATTCGCCGCCGCCAATTTCCAGTCCGTTCACGCGCACCTGCGTGCGTCCGGCACGAAATTCCTTGCTCACAAATTTGTACGGCGCGGAAATGCGCACCACTTTTTCCACCTGCGGCATGGCTTCCACGGACTCGAAACACGCGGTAACATCGCCCACCCCGACGACTCCGATCACGACGCGCTCCTCTCCCTCGATGGAATGCACTTTGTATCCAAAATGCTCAACCTGATTGCGAACTTCATCGATTTCCTGGCGTGTGGCGTGCAGTTTCATCGAGATGATCATGGCTGTCCTCGTTCTGCCGGTCGTCTTTTTCAGCGCGAAGAAATCTTTTCCGTGATTCTCCCCGCGAATTCCTGCGCCGCAAAAACTCTTGGCGGAAAATAAAAAACCCACTCGGCTGCGAGTGGGTCGGAATTTTTCTTTACCGCTGTGATTACAAATTCGCCCCTCGCCCCCTATTTAGGTGGAACCCAAAATCGAAACCAATACGAGTAGGCGTTGCGAATCATAGACCCTAGTCTAGTAAATCCTCATCGTGGAAGCAACCCGAAAATCCGCTTAACAAACTCATCGCCGGCCGCCGCACGCAAGAGGCCCGCGCGTCACTATCGCGCTTGGCTGCAGCCTCGAAAGGTTAGCCGCGGACGCGGATGGCGCTGAAGCTTAGGATTACATGGCCCCCAGCGGTCGGGCGGCCAAAACTCATCATGGGGCGAAAGCGGGAAAACAGGAGCATCTGATCGAGCTGATGACGCAAGTCGACGCTCTTGGGTCCCGACAGAATTTGATACGCGACCATTTGCCCGTGCTGGTCGACAGTCACGTCAATCAGCAAGCCGTGCGGAAGTGAAAGCTCCACGTCATGCTGCTCGGGCGCCCAGGAGGATGGGTAATCGGAAAGAGTGATCAGTTCCGCCGGGCGGAGGATATTCAGCGGCACGTCATTGGGCACGGCGCGAACAGTGATTCCAGGAACGATCAGTTGCAAGACCAGGGCAAAAACGACAATCGCGGAGAAAAATCCGCCCGTGGCAGGAACGGTAAGCGGGCGGAAAACGTTGTCGAGCAGAAGTTCCGCCCGGTCGCGGATTCTGCGCATGCGGCTGGAAAGATCCTGGGTGGGAACAGCCTGCGCGGCGGCCACGCGAATGCGCACCGCCAAATCCGCGGGCGGCACATTCTTGGGCACGCGCGACAAAAGCATGGAGAGCTTGCGGTAGCGTTGCAGTTCTTCACGGCAAAAACCGCAGGCTTCCAGATGCTCGCGAATATGCGCGCGCTCTTTTACAAGCGCGGCGCCAGTTACCGCATCGTCCAGATAGCCCGCCAACTTGGTGCGCACGGTGTTGCACTTCATAAGAGTTCCCCGTTTGCCGCTTGCTGCAACATCCCTGAATTTGGTCCTGAACCTGAGCCTAAACTTTGGCCTAAATGGGAGCCCGAACTTGCACCAGTGTTGCGGACGACCTGGTGTTCATGGGACGTGTCCGCAGGCGCGGGGGTTTCCCGCTGGCTAATCAAAGGCTCCAGAAGCTCCTTCAGCGCCCGCCGTCCCCGCAGAATTCGCGACTTTACGGTGCCGACGCTGCACTCCAGCACCTCGGCGATTTCTTCGTAGCTCAAGCCCTCGAGGTCGCGGAGGATTACCGCGCCGCGAAACACTTGCGGAATCTCCTGCAGCGCCTGCTGCACAGCCTGCTGAATTTCGTGCGCGGCAAGCTGATCGAAGGGCGTCGCGCCCAAATCCTCAATTTCAATCGCGCTGTGCCCTTCTTCGGGCTCCGCATCGATGGAAACATTCTTTTGCAAGTGGCGCTTGAACCACCGCTTGTGGTTCAGCGCTTCTCGAATGGCGATGCGGTACAGCCACGTTTTCAGCGAACTACCCTGGCGAAAGCATCTGATTCCACGAAACGCCTTCAAGAAAACTTCCTGGGTTCCGTCCGCCGCGTCCGATGTGTCTCCCAGCATGCTCAAGATCAAGTTGTAGACCGGGCCGTGATAATGCGTGACCAGCCAATCAAACGCAGTCTCCGACCCGGCTTGCAGCTCGGTGACCAGCTCCGATTCATCGCGGCCCCAAGCTAAGGCGCTGGCCCAATCGGACACGGACGGCCTTTCCGGCTCGCCCCATCGCGGCGCTCGCGAAGCCTGCATGGGCTCGAGCGTCAGCTCTAAGGGGTCAGTCGAGCCTTCACGACTGAGTTCTGCACCTAAACTCGGGTTGGGCATCGGTTACTTCCTGCTGCCTTTTCAACCCGGTGTCCAGCTTATAGTCTTTAGACACCGGTAAGGGCGGTTGTGTTTCCGCCCAGACGCACATATTACACCCCCTTCGCGCGGCTGCAATGGCACTCGGGTCGTGGTACCAAGGGCCTTGCCCCAGTCGAAATCAGAGAGGTAGGTAACGCAAAAGTGAATCCGGCAGCGGCTGCGGTGTTACGGCACGACTAGACCCAAAGGGCCCCCGCCATACCTACGCGGGCGGCTGGACCAGGGTGGACGACTCGAGAAGGGCCTCAATACGGGCAAGGAGTTTTGCGAGACCATCGGACTTGGAGACGATGGCAGCGATGCCCAAGGTTGCGGCGAGCGGTTTACCGAGAACGTCATCAAACATCGTGTACACGACAACTGGGATGTTAGGCATTCTGCCTTTGATCAAAGAAGCGACCTCGACGCCATTCATGATAGGCATGGAGAGATCCAGAAGAACGAGATCGGGACGTAGCTCGGTTGCTTTTTCGAGGGCTTCGAGGCCGTTGGCAGCTTCACCGCAAACTTCCAAACGTGACTGGTGCTCAAGGAAAGTGCGAACAGCATTCCGTACGGAGACTTCATCTTCGACAATGAGGATTCGTTTGGGCATGCGAAACGGCCGAAACATAGCACGTTGCGGCGCGGGAGGGAGTACAGCAATTACTGTATTGGGGTGATAGCATAAAGAGCCTCGCGTTGCGGAACGCCTAGCCTATTAAGCCAAGGGTTGAGGACCTCCCCGAACCTCGGATATAGGTAAGTAAGGCCGGCGCGTCCCCCCAAAGCTTTTGGGCAAAACGGCATTTGTTCCCTTTTTGGGACAGTACGAAATGGAGTCTGTCCAAATGTGCTCAATCATGACAGTTTGCAAGCTCCTTCCTTCTTGATGTCATCGCGCCATTACCCTCTTAAACGCCCCACCGGCGCTGCGAGGAGCCAGCCCATGACTCGTTTCCAAAAAGACCGCCGATTGGCGGGACGGTACAAAGTGAAAACGCCGCTACGCGTGCGGCTGTGGAAATCGGCGGTACCGGAGCAGACGGCGGAATCGGTGAACCTTTCGCAGCGGGGAATTTATTTTGCGATCGACTCCCTGCTGCGACAAGGGGAGACGGTGGAAGTGTCTTTCAACATGCCGCAAGAAATCATCGGAGAGGCAACAAGCGAGTGGCGATGCACAGGCCACGTGGTACGCGTGGAATCCCTCAAAGATCCCGGAGGGAAGCTGGGAGTGGGAGTGCAGTTTGATTGCTACGAGGTGTCGAAATCGACGCCGGCCGATGTGGCGACAGAGCCCGGAGTGCCGCGGAGAATGATGTCGCCCACAGCGCCCACCCGAAGCATGACTCAGCCATGGGAAACCAAGCGATTATCGTGGACGATGAACCAGCCACATCCTAACTGATCGAATAGCGTGCAGTGAGACAATATTTGTCACTCCGAGTGACACTCGGTGTCCAGCCAAAACTCATTCAAAACGGTAAATACCTGATTATAAAAGCCTTGATCAGCCAGGAGTATGGGCGAACAAATGCTCCGGTCTATGCTGGGCACATGCCCGCTGTAACTAGGGTAGATGGCTCCGTCAGCGCACATCACCTGGAGCTTTGAAAATGAGGCGTAACCAAAGCGGGTTCTCGCTAATCGAGTTGCTGATCGTCGTGATGATTATTTTGGTCATCGCGGCCGTCGCAATTCCGAACCTTTTGCGATCCCGCATGAGCGCGAATGAAGCCTCGGCAGTCGCCTCGATGCGCACCATCGTGACTTCGGAAATCATCTATTCCACAACGTACACGGTCGGATTTTCCGGAGATTTGCCATCCCTCAGCGATGGCGGCACAGTCGCAAACTGTGTTCCGCCGGCGGTTCCGGCGTCAACCTCGGCCTGCCTGATTGACACCGCTCTTGCGACCGGAACAAAGAGCGGATACCTCTTCACGTATGTACCGATAGGGAATGGTGGTTTCAACGGAGCTTACACCCTGAACGCCGATCCACTCACATCGGGAAGCGGTCAGCGCCATTTCTACACCGACGCAACCCACGTTTTGCGAGTGAATCCTGCCGCCGTCGCATCCTCATCCGATCCGCCGCTGTAATCCCCCCTTATTCTGAGAGAACCCCGGTAACAGCTTCCGCCTTTGGCAGCGGTCGGACGGACGCGCGATCCTCATTGCGAAAGCCAGCCCAGAAAAACACCAGTACTACCGCCGAAGCGATTGCCGGGACCATCCAAATGGCGCGCCAATCGTGAAGGACTCCCCCTGCCGGTGCGGACTTCGCATAGACGTCCACGATTCGGCCGCAGATCCAGGATCCGATGAACATACCGATTCCGTATGTGATGAACGTGATGAGCCCTTGCGCGGCGGCGCGTAACGCCTGCGGCGCTTTTTGGTCCACGTACACTTGCCCAGTGACGAAGAAAAAGTCATAGCAGATTCCGTGCAGGATGATTCCCAGGTAGAGCAGCCAGACCAGGCTGCCGCTGTTTCCTGCGCCAAAGCAGATATACCTAAAAACCCACGCAAACATGCCAAGCATCAAGGTGTATTTCACGCCCAGGCGACGGAAGAACCACGGCAGCGTGACCATAAAGAGCAATTCAGACATTTGCCCCATGGTCATTTTCCCGGCCGCGTTCTGGACACCGATTTCGTTCAGAAACGGATTCGTGAACGTGTAGTAGAACTGCAGCGGAATGCAGATCAAAAAGGAAGCGAGAGCGAAAACAGAAAAGTTTCGGTCCTTGAAAAGATTGAATGCTTCAGCCGGGAAAATGTTGCTCAGCTTAAATCCGTGCGAGGAGCGAAGCGGAGGCGTGTGCGGGAGCGTGAGACTGTAGATGGCCATCACGATTGAGGCCGTAGCCGCGACGCGAATGGGAACCGCGGTCGACTCCACGCCCATGTAGCCGACAAGGAGCCCGGCGACGATCCAACCGGCCGTACCAAGCACGCGAATCGAACCGAAATCCTGTTTCGGATCCTTCATCTGCCGAAAGGCGAGCGCATTCGTCAGCGCCATGGTCGGCATGTAACAGAGCGAGTAGATCAGTAAGACGAAATACATTGGACCGAACGCCTTCTGCGTGGAAGCGAGCCACAGCAGAACTCCCCCGACGCCGTGCAGCGCCGCGAGCAGCCGCTGATTGGCGAACAGTTCGTCGGCCATCAGCCCGACAAGAAATGGAGAAAGCATGGCCCCGAGAGCGGTGGTTCCCGCGGCGAGCCCGATCTCTTGCCCAGAAAAGTGCAAGTGCTGTCCGAGCCAAGTCCCGAGCGTCACGTACCACGCACCCCAAATGAAATATTCCAGGAACATCATGACGGACAGCCGCGCTCTCATCTGAAAGATCATCAAGTCACCTTTCGGAACACCGATTCACACAAGTAGCGACCAAAATTCTTCGACCAAACTCTTCTGCGCTCACCGCGGAGCAGCTTGCGCGCGTGCGGGGCCATTCAGCCACAGATCGATGGGCTTCTTAACGCCGTGCGGCGGCTGGTACGGCATCGAAATCTTGCGCCCTTCGCCGGCGGACGCGTAGCCAGCGTACAACGCGTGCAGCACAGCCAGCCCATCTTCGCCCGTAGCTTGCGGAGTTTCCTTGCCACGAGCGCAACGGGCGAAGTGCGCCAGCTCTTGCGGCGTCCCGTAATTCCAGAGTTCCTCGAAAACTGGATACGTCCAACCCTTTGTAGTTGGCGCTTTCTCTACAGCATAGCCGTAGCCGTTTTCGCTGTACGTGGGCAGCGCATTGCCCATGTGCAGATTGGCATAGGTCACCCCCGCCTCGCCGAAAACTTCGATCCGATCGTCCATGCCACCACGCCGCGCCCAACTGTTTTCGACCAGGCCGACAGCGCCGCTGGCGAATTCGAGGATGCACAGCGAATCGTCTTCGGCTTTGGTCTTGTCGTGATGAACGTACGTGCCCATTTGACAGTACACAGATTTGATCGGAGAGCGCCCGAGAAAAAAGTAGCAGAAGGCGATGCCGTGACAGCCCAGGTCCATCAACGCGCCACCTCCGGAGCGGTTCACGTCCCAAAACCACGGGCTGTGCGGGCCGAAGTGTTTTTCGCTCTGCTTCACGAGATAGACTTTTCCGAAAGCGCCGGCATCGGCCATCTCTTTGGCCTTCAGATATTTCGGCGTAAAGAAAAGCTCTTCACCGTACATCAGCAAGACGCCGTGTTGTTTGGCGGCGGCGATCATCTCTTCGCCTTCGGCAATAGTCATCGCCAAAGGTTTCTCGCAAACGATGTGCTTGCCCGCGGCGGCGCAATCTTTGGTCATCTGCGCGTGCAGGCTGTTGGGCGCGGCAATGGTGACCATCTCAATATCGCGCTCCTTCAGCATCTCGCGGTAATCGGTAAACACGCGCGGGATGCCGAATCTCTTCGCGAGTGCCGCGGCGTTCCCCGGCGTCGGCGACGCAATCGCCACAACTTCCGCTTCTTGCGGCATGATTTGGAAAGACGCGGCGTGAATATCCGCTTGAAACTGCGATCCGATTATGCCGACCTTTACCCTGCCGTTCGCCATTGCCTCTCCACCGAATGAGTCAACAATCCGCGTGTCACAAACCAGCCACAAAAACTAGGACGACGCGGGCCCCTGGTCGTCGCAACCCACGTAATCCTGCAGAATTCGATTGCCCTCGTATTCCAGTTCGTCGTGAATGCCGATCTTCGAGGTGTAATAGCCCTGTACGGTCAGGCGCTTTAGCTCAATGAAAAAACGAACCTCGGGAAGATCGGTCATGTGGTCATTGTTCGAAAGCACCGTGAGTACAGCGATCCTATCCTCAGGGCTGGCGTTCACGAAAGATTTTCCGTGGTAATGCTGGCTCATGATATCGACCAGGCGGAGCCCTTCCCGCCAGAGCGCTTTCCGCGAGTCGTCGAAGCTTTCACGCAGCACCGTATCAATGTAGTCGGCAACCTTTGCGGCCTTGGCGCCGCCGGAGTGATTGTCCGCGGGAATGATTGTCTCGGACAACTCCTCGACGAGAGCCTGCTGCGCGGGAGTGAAAAAGTGAGCGGCGGGCTTGGCTTCGGCGGTCTCGGTCTTCGTCGCGGGATCCGCGCTTTCCGCTTGCGGTGTTTCCGCAGACACTGCCGGCAACGGCAGCAGCGATGCGCCAAGCGCAGCCGCCGAAGTCTTCAACCATTCGCGCCGATCTTGTCTCAAATCTATGGGATCCTTCATAGACATTGTTTCTCCTACAGATTCCCTTTCTTCAGTTCATCGGCCAGATAATCGCACGACCGCCAGCACAACGACATGATGGTCCAAGTAGGATTCTGGCAACTGGCGTTGACAAAAGCGCTGCCGTCGACGACGAATAGATTCTTGACATCGTGCGACTGCTGGAATTGGTTCAGAACGGAGGTTTTTGCGTCGTCGCCCATGCGCGCCGTGCCAAGTTCATGGATGGACCAGCCTTCGGTGAGCACGCGGCTGTTCACATGCACAATCTCGAATCCCGCCGCCTCGAACATTTCTTGCGCGGTTTCCTTCATGTCCTCGGCCATGCGGTGCTCATTGTCGCCAAACTTATAATGGAAACGCAGCACCGGGATGCCCCACTTATCCTTCACGACGGGATCAAGCTCGACATAGTTCTCGTAGCGCGCTAAAACCTCGCCAAAAGCGCCCATGCTGATAAATGCGCCCTGATTCTGGCGTACTTCTTCTTTGAAGGCCGCGCCGAAACCGTGCGTGTCCGTGCCGCGGGGGAACATAGTGCTGCCGCTGCCGCCCTCAAATCCATAACCGCGGATGAATTTCGGATGCTTCTCCGTAAGATTCCGAAATCGCGTCAGATAGAAGCCCCCAGGACGGCCGTCATCCAGCGTCGGCGGCTTCCCAACAAGATTTTTCGCGCGGCCCGTGACGCCAGGCCCCATGATGTGTTCGCAGAAATTGTGACCGACATGCCCGCTGGAGTTCGCCAAGCCGTTGGGATGAAGGCGCGACTTGGAGAGCAAGAGAAGGCGGGCAGACTCCAGCGTGGACGCTGCTAAGACCACGACCTTTGCGTGCACCGCGTAGTCCTTCATAGTCTCGGAATCGATAAAATGCACGCCGCTGGCTTTACCGGTCTGCGGATCAACCGTGATTTCCCGCACGACCGCATTGGTGCGCAGCGTCAAATTGCCCGTATCCATCGCGGGGAAAATCAAGCCGGTGGGAGAATCAAAGGCCGCGTGAATGTCGCACCCGCCCTTGCGTTCGCAGGCACCGCGGCCGTAACAGCGGCTGCGATACTTGTTGTGCTTGAGGCCCTCGCTGGTGACGCCGGCGCGATATTGCGTAAGCACTCGGCCCATTTTTGCCAGGCCTTCCTTCAACGTGACCTCGGCGCAATTCAGCTTGGTGGGACGTTGAAAGATGCTGTCAGGAAGGTATGGCAGATTTTCCTTCACGCCGGTAATGCCCAGATACAAGTCCACCTTGTCGTAGTACGGAGCGATGTCGCTGTAGCTGATGGGCCAATTTTCCCCGTAGCCGTCGCGATTCTTGGCCTTGAAATCATAGTCGGAAAGCCGCAGAGCGAGGCGTCCCCAGATGTTCGTTTTCCCGCCGAGGCAGCGGGCGCGGACCCATGCGTAGTTGGTCCCGGTAAAAGGATTCTCGCGCTCGTCGACCACGATATTCTTCACGTAGTCGCTGCTGCCGATATAGCTCTTCAGCTGCTTGGCTTTCTCAAAGCCTGCGCCATAGGGGGGATTGCGGATGGTGTATTCGTTGAAGCTGAGCGAGTGCTGGTCCGGAGGGAGCATTCCGCGATAGGGATTGTCATAAGGCCACTCCATCGAGCGCAATTCCTTTTCGATGGGAAGCTTCTTCCCCGCTTCGAGCAGGAGCACTTGCAAGCCATGGCCGGTAAGAACGTGCGCGGCCATTCCGCCCGCGGCGCCGGAGCCGATGACGATCGCGTCGTAAGTTTTAGTCAGATTTACTTCGGACTCCGCCATTGAGCAAACTCTCCTTGTACCAGCCAGACTAGACTTGCTCGCTTCGTTTTGCCATTTGCGAAACGTCGATTATGCCAAACGCATGGACGATCAGGGCTGCAAAAAAATCAACGTGCGCAACGCATTCAACACCGGCCCGCTCTCTTTGTCCAGTCCGCACCCTGCCTGAGATGAGCCTCTTTTAGCGAAGCTCCAACTCTGCTCAACCGGCTTCTTTCTTAGCTTGGACATCCCTTCTCCATAGACTTTACGTTATACCGCAGAGTATGTATGCGGCACGGGGACGAGTGTGTACGCAACACTTCACCCAAAAGAGGCAGAGTTGTATCAGGTTCTTGGTGCCCCATCACAACGTAAACCCTTTGTATTCAATGACAAAGCTTTGGCACGAAGCATGCTTGTGCGTAGGTAGATTTTACAGTGTTTGTTAAGGACACCAGCACAATGAAGCGCGCCCTCGTAGTCAACCTGTTCTCCGCAGTCGTTCTGTTCTGTATTCCAAGCGGCGCGCAAGCGACCGCGACCACGTTTACGTTGACCAGCGGCGGCAACATTGTGGACCACAACTACTATGTGGGCCCCTACACCGCTAGCATCACTGGCGGCAGCACGCTTCAGATCATCTGCGACAACTTCAACACAAACGTGCACATCGGGCTGACCTGGACAGCCGTGGCCAATACGTTCTCGAATCCAACCTTCCTTGCGAAGGTAAAGCTGGCCGGCATAAGCACAACGGGCAAGTCCGCCCTGCAGAATTATGAGGCCGCGGCCTGGTTGGCCGAGCAGATCTTGGCCAATCTCAGCAATGTCACAAAAGTCGGCGATCTCCAGTTTGCTCTCTGGGCCATTTTCTCTTCGCAAGCCAAGGGTTCGGCCGGCTTCACCGCGGGTGCCGCCGCGGACTATCAAACGGCCATCAACGGCGTATACACAACAAATCAGTTTTCGAACGTCACCTTTTGGACCCCAAATCCTTTGTACGCCTCGCAGGAGTACATTACGGTGACTCCTGTTCCCGAGCCTTCATCGGTTCTGCTCTTCGGCATCGGCTTGCTGACCTTAGGCGTAACCCTACGCCGCAAGCTGCGCAGCCAGCTCGCCTAGCTCCGTTGTTGTCGTAGGTGTCCCCCGCGGTGAAGCGGTCGTTGGCGTCAGAGTTGAACAAGCCCGCCGGAACAGGCGCCAGCGTGGAGCTCATCATGCTGCTCGGACGCGGCGGGCGGCAAATTGTTTCCGATTTGCTTTCTCCGAGACACGCATCGAGTATATCGTTCGCGCATTGCCCTTTGTAGGTAGCAGATGTAAGCGTGGGTGCCGCACCCTTGTGCCTTTCAAGGGTGCGGTCTTTGACTTTGCATTGCGACACGGACTTTTCTTTCATGCGCTACCCTCTTCGACGTTTTTACGGACGCGGCGATCTCCACTTCGTCACCTTCAGCTGTTACCGCCGACAGAACTTTTAGCTGTTGAGCCCCCGCAAGTAGTCTTCGAGCTGGTGTTGCATCGACCTATTGAATGCACCGCGTTAATCAGGACTTACGGCATTGTCGTGATACCGCAAGACGTATTCTAAGAGCCCTGTACCTTTTTTCAACGATACGTGTCCTCGCCCACTGCGTACTTGAGCGACCTAGATGTTAGAATCATGCTTGTAATTCTTCGGCGCTTTCGTCTTTGACCCCATCCTTCCGCCCCCCTCATTGAAAAAAGACGAAGCTCGCCAAGAACTATAAGCATCCTGAAATCCGAAAGCCTGATGCGTTCCGAAGTCGGAACGCAGGCCCAATTTAAGAAAAAGCCGTGTCTACAAAACGGAGGAAATCTATGAAACGAGAAATCATTCGGGTCGAGCCACTGGCGACCTACCTCGAAAAGTACAAGGCGCCCGCTTCGATGGTGACTAAACACGGCGACACTATTTACGTTTCAGGCGCTCCGCCGTTCGATCCGAAAACCGGAGAGATTTTCCGAGGGCCTATTGAGCGCCAGACCGAGATCGTTTTAGACCAGCTTAAGCTCTGTGTCGAAACGGCGGGTTCGTCCTTGGAAAACATCCTGAAACTGAATGTCTACGTGACGTCAGTAGATATGTTTCCTGCTGTTAACGAGGTCTACAGGCGTTACTTCCCGGAGAATCCTCCTGCTCGAATCTTTATCAATGTTCCTGCTTGGTATGGCGGCTTCGACATCGAGGTGGACTGCATCGCCGCGGTTCTTTAGATCTGTCGATTGTCACTTTGATTGGCGGGTGGCAAATTGTTTCCGATTTGTTTCTCCGAAACACGCATCAACTATATCATTCGCATACGACCCTTTGTAGGTAGCAGATGTAAGCGTGGGTGCCGCACCCTTGTGCTTTTCAAGGGTGCGGTCTTTGACTTGCCGTTGGCCGGCGTGCCGTTCAGCACGCTCAAGTGGGACGTGGACACAGTGCTCAGGCGATTGAGCTGGTCGTAGGTGTAAGTGATGGCTGTGCTCGCGACGGTCGAATTATACGTTCAGTTTGCGGCGCGGTTCGCAGACGCGTTCAGCGCTGCGCTCGCCTTCAAGGAGATGAGCCGAGCCCCGGCATTTGCAGAGTCCTTCTCGAGCGACTCAAGTCGCGGCCGTCCGACGTGGCCCTTACCGCCCTTCAGTTCGATCTCTCCCAGCGCCAGTCGCGCCTCCAACGCTACCTCGGGAAAGCCCGCTGCCGCCGCTTCGGCGGCAGCCTTTTCCAAACCGCTCACCGGCTCACCGATGCTCGCGGAGCTTCCCCAAGCTGCCTGAATCCGCGCTATGGTAATCGAAGCGGCCCACCCCAACCATGGGTTATGGCTCTCTTTGGCCATCGCCGCGACGCGCTCTATTCTTTGCCGCGCCTCCACCAGTTGCCCCTGAGCCAGAAGCGCTCGCGACAAAATCAAGTTCGCCTCCGCCGCGTAGCGCTTGGCTTTGCCCTCTTCAAACACGTTTTCGGCTGCCCGCGCAGCTGCCGCCGCTTCCGCGTTTTTGCCTTCATCCAACGCCAGTTCCGCAAGCAATAGCCGAAGATGCGCTGCTTCGTTCTTGTCGCCAACCTCTTCCTTTTTGGCAACAGCTTCCGCCGCATTTTTTCGCGCACTTGCGGCGTCACCCTCCAGCCGCTCCACCTTAGCCAAACCCTCCAACGCTGCCGCTTCCCTGCCTCTGTTCCCCAACTCGCGGCAAATCTCCAGTGCTTCGCCATACATCTGTTTGGCTTCGATGTGCTTTCCCTGCGCCAGAGCCACGTCTCCCAAACCAAGCTTCGCCAGCGCTATTCCGTTTTTATCGCCAACTTCGTTATACACATCTAGAGCCGCTCCATAGTTCTTTCGGGCTCCTGCGAGATCACCCAGGTAGAAAAGAACGTCCCCAAGATTGTCGTACTCGCTGCTGAGGCTGAACTTGTTCCCAGTTTCGCGGTAAATCACCAGAGACTCTTCGTATTTCTTCTTGGCTCCCAGATAATCCCCTTGTCGCTCGAGCACGATGCCTTCCAGGGTGGCCGTTTGGGCCACCCCACGGCGATCGTTGGCCGCCACATAAAGCTGCTTGGCTTCCCGTATCACGCCCTCCACTTCCGGTTGTTTGCCGGAGTTTTCAAACAACCAGGCTTGCTCGCGACGCGCCTTAGCCAACAGCAGCGATGCGCCTGCGCTTTGCGCCTTCTCGGCGGCGCGGGCCAGCGCGGTCTCCGCACGCTTGTTGTCTCCAAGCGCCTCAGCCGCATCGTTTTCCGCCAAGTCAATTTGAGGATTGTCGCGCAGCGGCGCGGGCAGTGTGCGCAGCGCCGCGATGGTGCCCAGCGCCTCTTTCCACTTGTTTGCACCCAGCTGCGCGCTCGCCAGCGCCAAGCCGTAATCTAAATTGTCCGGAAAGAAATCGAGCAGGGCGCGGTAGATCTCAATCGCTCTTGCCCAGTTGCGCGTCATTTCTCGATAGCGCCCTTCGACGAGCAATCGTTCCGCGCGAGACAAATTCGACGAAAGGTCGAATGCTTTCTTCGCTTCGGCTTTGGCGTTCTCGTCATAACCAAGCTGCGCCCAAGCCTGTGCCAGCGCCGCGTGCGAAAGCGCAAAGTCCGGCTCCGTGGCAACGGCCTTGCGCAAAAGGTCGCGCGCCGCGAGCGCATCGAAAACGCGCAACCTCGTAAGTCCTTCGGAATACAGCTTGGCCGCCTCGCTCTTGGAAGGCAGCGCGATAGCGACTTCGGCGGCCTCCTCGCTGGTCACCGCGCGTACGCCGAGCTTCTGCCGCATGTGTTCGCCGGCTCGCGAAACCAGATCGAGCAGATGCGATTCCGTTCCCGTCTCCGAAATCGCATCCGCTGTTTCGCCGCTGCGCGTGTCCTGCAAGCGCAAATCCAGCCGTATCTGGCCCTCGGATTTTCCTCCCATCGTCGCGTACGCGCCTACCACCACAAAATCGGTGCCCAGATTTTTCCGGATGCGCGCCAGGCTCTCGCGGCTCAAGCTGTCTACATCCGGAAGCGAAAGCTCCATCTTCATTCGCGCGACACTCTCCGCAGAGATCGTCCGCACCTGCTCTCCGGCGGTAAGCTCAGTCATTAGCCAGTCCGAAAGCGCCGTCGAAAGCCACGCTTCCTGCGCGTCTCCGGAAAGATTCTTGAACCCGAGTACGGCGACGGAGCGGCGCGGGCTCGCCACGCTGGACGAACCACCCAACACGCTGAGTGAATGCATTCGCAGATACGCGGCTGCGCCGGTCAGCACGAGTAAGAGCACCGCTGCTGGCACATAGAGACGCTTAAGAAGGACCCGCCTGCGCAAACCGGAGAGTTCGGGTGCCGATACTGCGTTCGCGCCTTCTGTGATTGCGTGGGCGCCAGGAACCTCAGAATCTGCCGCTGGCGCTTTCGCATTCTTCTTAGCTGCGCCTTCCTGGTCGGTGTGCACGGTAGCGAGGAAGCGATAGCCGTGCCGCGGAATGGTTTCCACATAGCGCGGGCTCTCCGCCGAATCCGCAAGGGCCGAGCGCAACTTCGTCATCGCTTTATTCAGGCTGCGATCGAAATCGACAAACGTCTGCGCGGGCCAGAGCTTTTCGCGGATCTCTTCGCGCGTGACTACCTCGCCAGGATGTTCCAGGAGGAGAGAAAGTATCTGGAAGGGCTGCTCCTGCAGCTTGATTCGAACGCCTCGTTTGCGCAGCTCCGCAGCCCGCAGGTCCACTTCGAAAACGCCGAAGCGGCGCGTCTGCGGGCAACTTTCGATGCCCTGCATACTCACCACACCCCTTTTTTTGCGGGGAAAGCGTAGCACGCGCCCTTCGCGGGTTCAATACTGCTCAACGACGGAACTCTTAAGGCGTCCGCAAATGGAGAAGGACGATGGCGACCTTTACGGAGATTTGTCTTTTTCCTGCAGGAGCTGCTTGGCGCGTTCCGCGGTTTTGGCGCGCGCGTTCTCTTCAAGTTTGCTGAAGATTTGCATCTCGGCTTGCGCCTCGCGCGCTTTTCCGGTGGCGCGGAGAGCTTGGGCGAGGAGGAAATGTGTGCTGGGATCCGACGGGTCCGATTTTTCGGCAACGCGCAAATCGTCGATAGCATCTTCATTGCGATCGAGCCGGATCAAGGCGCGACCGCGGTCCAAACGCGCGGACGCGAGACCCGGACAAATGTCCAGGGCTTTTTCAATCTGAGCCAGGGCCTCCGCCGGATCCTGGCGCTGCTCCAGCACGATGTTGCCAAGTTTCCATTGCGCGGCGCAGTTTGCAGGATCGTTGGCAAGCTCGGCGCGGAACTGCTCCGCTGCCGGCTCCCACATCTGGATGGACCAATAGGCATTGCCAAGCGCGTAATGCGTACCAGGTTGGCGCGGGGCAATCTCCACTGCTTTCTTGTACTCAAGCAGCGCGCCGTCGAAATTTTTCATCCCTTCCATCACTTCGCCGGAAATTTCGTGAGCGTAGACGGAGTCGGGATCGATGTCGTTTAGCCTGGAAAGCGCCTGCTCGGAAAGTTTCATATGCACTTTGCCGAGGAGGTACCAGATTTCCTGATTTTGCGGCTGGCGCTGCGAAAGCTGGCGCAGGTGAACGGCAGCGGCATCGAAATCGCCGAGCTTGATCAGATCATTGGAAAGGAAGAGCTCGGCATTATCGTCCCTGGGATTTGCGCGCAGGGCTGATTCCAAGTTGCGCCGCGCATTTGGGTAGTCGCCCATTTCGTAGAGCGAAATCCCAAGAAGCGCCGAAGCTGAATTCATCTTCGGATCGACCTTCAAGCCTTTTTCGAGAATCGCGGCGGCTCTTTTGTATTCGCGCTGCTGCAGATACAGAGCGCC
>Ga0209648_10002123_pt1 | contig 16330 bp, 13 predicted proteins | sample GraSoi2013_115cm_FD_185830 | JGI IMG/M metagenome (GOLD analysis project Ga0209648, IMG submission 185830) | Grasslands soil microbial communities from the Angelo Coastal Reserve, California, USA - Sample 9_17_2013_115cm (SPAdes) (version 2) | ecosystem: Environmental > Terrestrial > Soil >...
TTTACTCCAGTCTGGGCCAGGAAGCGATTTCCGTGGGCACAGCGTTCGCGCTGGAGAAGAAGGACTGGCTGGCGCCGATGATCCGGAACATCGGGGCGCTGCTAGTGAAGGGCGTGCCGCCGCGCGACATTTTCATGCAGCACATGGCGAAGTACGATTCGCCGACCAAGGGCAAGGACGGCACGAGCCACTTCGGGGATCTGGACAATCTGCACATCGTCTCTCCGATTTCGATGCTTGGCGATTTGATTCCGGTGATGACCGGCGTGGCGATGGCTGGGCGTTACCTGGGGCAGAAGATTGTGGCGATGACCTGGATTGGGGACGGCGGGAGCTCGACCGGCGTGTTTCACGAAGGGCTGAATTTCGCAGCCGCGCAGAAAGCGCCGTTTGTCTTGATACTTGAGAATAATCTGTGGGCCTATTCGACGCCGGTGCGCAAGCAGGTGCCGCTGGAGAATTTGGCGGACCGCGCGAAGGCCTACGGCATCGACAGTTATATCGTGGACGGCAACGACGTCGTGGCGGTCTACTCGACGGCCAAGGAAGCCGTGGAGCGGGCGCGGGCTGGCGAAGGACCGATCCTGATTGAGGCCAAGAGCTTTCGGCGCATGGGCCACGCGCAGCACGACCCGGCCGAGTACGTGCCGAAGGAGATGCGCGCGTATTGGGAAGCGCGCGATCCCATCGCGTTGTATGAAAAATTCCTGACGGGCGAAAAACTTCTCGATGCCAGGATTAAGAAAGAGACCGAGGAGAAGATCGACACCCTGCTCGCGAAGGAACGGGACTTTGCGGAAAATTCACCGATGCCTCCGGCGGAATTGGCTGAGACGGGCGTTTATTGCACGGGAGACGATTGCCACAAGATCCGGGCAAAGTGGGAGCGGCCGATTGCGCAAGTGACGCCGCCGAGGTCGAGCGTCGAGGCGGTTTGGACCGTTCCGGGATTCGGATCGGGCAAAGGCTCCGGCGGTGTGAACTCGCCGATTCACTTCGGCGACACACAGCCTGCGGAGGTGAAATCCACTGAGGCGGCCAGGCCTGCGACGAAGGCTCCAGCGAAAGTGGCGCCAAAGAAAGCGGTAAAGGCCGCTCCGGCGAGCGTTTCGAGAAAGGCGCGGAGATAGTCATGCCCAAGACGAACGGGGCCGGAACGAATGGAGCAGCGGTGGAGGGAGCGCAGGTTACTTTTCTCGAAGCCATCAAGCAGGCGATGTTTGAAGAAATGGAACGCGACCCTGCCGTGCTGTTACTCGGACAAGACGTGGGTGTCTACGGCGGGGCGTTCAAGACCAGCGAAGGGTTGCTCGAGCGGTTTGGCTGGGAGCGCGTGATCGACACGCCGATCAGCGAGAGCGCCATTATCGGCGCGGCCTGCGGGATGAGCTACTGCGGCTTGCGCCCCATTTGCGAAATGCAGTTCATCGATTTCATCGTTTGCGCGTTCAATCAGATTACGAATTTCGTGGCCAAGGGACATTACTTGTGGAACGCCCCGGCGCCGATGGTGGTGCGCGGGCCGTCCGGCGGCGGAGTGCATGGCGGACCGTTCCACTCGGCGAATCCGGAGATGTATTTTGTACACACGCCGGGATTGAAGGTGATCTACCCCTCGACGCCGTACGATGCCAAGGGATTGCTGAAGGCCGCGGTGCGGGACAATAACCCGGTGCTCTTTTTCGAGCATAAGTTCCTTTATCGCCGGATCAAGGGAGAGGTTCCCACGGGGGACTACACCGTGCCGATCGGCAAAGCGGTGGTGCGCCGCGAAGGGAAGCACCTGACGATCCTTTCCTATGCGGCGATGATGCATACTTCGCTTGAGGCGGCCGAGGCCCTGGCGAAGGAAGGGATCGAGGCGGAAGTGATCGATCTGCGGACGCTCCTGCCGCTCGATGAAGAAACGATTTTGAATTCTGTGAAAAAGACCAACAAATGCCTGGTCGTGCATGAAGACACCAGGACGGGCGGAATCGCCGGCGAAATCGCCGCGATTCTCTGCGAGAAAGCGTTTGGCGACCTGGACGGGCCGCTGATGCGCGTGACCTCGCTGGATACTCCGGTACCGTACGCGCCGACGCTGGAAGAGTATTTCCTGCCCAACGCGAAAAAGGTTTTTTCCGCCGCGAAGGAACTCGCGCGGTATTAGGAAGAAGTCGAGGGTCAAAAGTTGAAAGTCGAATGTTACATAGGAAGGCTTTAGCGCGAACCGGTAGGCAGCGCCGATTTCTGGTTCGCTTTTGACTTTGAGCTGTCGACTGTGAACTGTTTTTTATTTTGAGGAGAGCGATCATGGCCGTAGACATCGTAATGCCCCAGATGGGGGAGAGCATTTTCGAAGGAACGATCACCAAGTGGCTGAAGAAGCCGGGTGACAAGGTGGAGCGCGACGAGCCGCTATTCGAAATTTCCACGGACAAGGTGGACGCGGAGATTCCGTCGCCTTCGGCAGGCGTGCTGAAGGAAATCAAGGTCGGTGAAGGGCAGACCGTGCCGATTCAAACCATTGTCGGCGTCATTGACGCGGCGGGTTCTGCGGCCGCGGCGACCGCGCCGGCTCCTGCAAAGGCCCCTGCCGCCGCTGCTCCAGCGCCCGCATTGGCGAGGCCGGCAGCTCCTGTTCCCGCCGCCGCGCCTGTCGCGGCTGGTCCTGCTTCCTCGGGTTCCGCAGGCGAACGGATTCACAGTTCGCCGCTGGTGCGGCGCATGGCCAAAGAGCACGGCATCGACCTAGCCAACGTCGAGGGTACGGGCGCGGGTGGACGAATCAGCAAGCAGGACATCGAAGCGATGATTGCGGGTGGCGGTGCGCAGGCCGCCGCGGCCCCGGCTTACTCCGCCCCGGCTCCGGCTTCGCGGACCGCACCGCCGCCGGCAGCCGCGCCCGGAGTGTCCGGCGGGCAGGCGCACGTAGCGCTGGAAACAGCGGTCCCGCGCGAAAAGATGTATTTCGGCAATTACGAAGTGCAGCCCATGAGCACCATGCGGCAGCGCATCGCCGAGCACATGGTGGTGTCGAAGCGTGTCTCCGCGCACGTCTACTCCGTCGATGAAATCGACATGACCAAGGTGGCCGCACTGCGCGCGAAGTCCAAGGATGAGTTTGAGAAGCGCTACGAAACCAAGCTGACTTTCATGCCTTTCTTCGTGAAGGCCGCCGTCGCGGGGCTGCGCGCGTTTCCCACGCTGAACGCCTCACTCGATGGCACCAACGTAATCCTGCACAAGGAGATCAACGTCGGCATCGCCGTGGCGCTCGACTGGGGCCTGCTCGTGCCGGTGGTGAGAAACGCCGACGAAAAAAATATTCTCGGCATCCAGCGCAACATGAACGACCTGGCGGAGCGCGCGCGCTCGAAAAAGCTGAAGCCCGAAGAGGTGCAGGAAGGGACGTTCTCCATCACCAACCCGGGCGTCTTTGGCGGCTTGTTCGGGCTGCCGGTGATCAGCCAGCCCAACGTGGGCATCCTCGGTCTCGGCGCCATTGAGAAGCGTCCGGTGGTCATCAATGATGCCATCGCCATCCGCTCAATGTGCTACGTGACCCTCAGCTACGACCATCGCGTGGTGGACGGCGCTACTGCCCACCAGTTCCTGCACAAGGTCAAGGAGACCCTGGAAAACTGGTCGGAGCCGGTATTGTAGGAAACGTTCGCATCGCCCCTGGCAAAGAATTTACAGGTAGACCGAGGCGCGACGGCTTGTGCGTTGAGCGACAAACAACCCCCTGAATCGGGGGCTATTCTCTTTCTAGAATAAGCTTTCGTTCCAACGCGGTGTCCGAAATTGGGACGAACGTTCCCGCTAATGACCGGAGTTACTTGCTTCCTTCCTTCTACGTTTCGCACAAGCCGTTCATATTAAAGCTGTCACTTGCAGGCTTGGCTGGCAGCCTGGCTGCCCTCCGTTTGGGCCGAGCGAGAAGGACGCCCGCACCTGGGGGTGCGGAAGGTAGGCAGCTTTGATGACCGCAACGCTTGAAATCTCAAGGAGCAGCGAAACGATGCCGCCCCGAATTCTCATCGCCGATGACCAGCAAGACGTCCTGGACGCCCTGCGGCTGCTTCTCAAGGGGCACGGCTACGGCATCGAGACCGTGAAGTCACCCGCGGACTTGCTTGCGGCGGTGGCGCGGCAGGAGTTCGATATTCTCCTTATCGATCTAAATTATGCGCGCGACACGACGTCCGGACGCGAAGGATTGGATGTGCTCAGCCGGCTCAGGGAGATCCGGGACGCTCCGCCCGTCGTGGCCATGACCGGATGGGCCACCGTGGGCCTGGCGGTGGAAGCGATGCAATATGGGGTAAGCGATTTTGTCGAGAAGCCCTGGACCAACACGCGGTTGCTGGAAATTCTCCGGAGGCAAATCGAGGTGGGCCGCGAGCGCCGCGGAAGAAGCCCGCGCGCGGGAAGAGGCCCTAATTCATCTGCAGGAGCAGGAACGGGAGATCGCTGAGGCCAGAGCCATCCAGGAAAAATTATTGCCGCGCGAGATTCCGCAAATGCCGGGATACGAAATTGCCAGCGCGTGGCAGTCGGCCCGGCTGGTAGGAGGAGATTATTTCGACATTCTGCCTCTCGACGAGAAAACGTTGGGAATCTGCATCGCCGACGTGGCTGGGAAAGGAATGCCGGCCGCGCTGCTGATGTCCAATCTGCAGGCGGCCGTCCGCGGACTCTCCTCACTCTCCGTTGCGCCGCATCACCTCTGCAACCGGCTGAATTCCATTGTCTACCGGAATACGGACAGCGACCGCTTCATCACCTTTTTCTACGCGCAACTGGAGGGCCCCGCTCGTCGTTTGGCCTACGTCAATGCCGGGCACAATGCGCCCTTCGTGGTGCGCCCCGACGGCTCGCACGCGCGATTGCGCGAGGGCGGCGTAGTGCTGGGCGTCTTCGCCAGCCCGAACTATGAGAGGGGTTCGGCGCAGTTGTCCCCGGGCGACCGCGTGGTCTTGTTTACCGACGGCGTCACAGAAGCTTGCAGCCCGGAGGGCGAGGAGTTCGGCGAAGCCCGCCTGCTGAGTTTGCTCGAAGATTACCGCGGGCTGTCCGCCGATGAGTTGCAGGCGAAAATCTTGGCCGTGGTTGCTGAGTTCAGCGGCGGCCGCTGGCAGGACGATGCCACACTGCTGGTGCTCGCCGTTTGCGAATAGAGTCGCCCTGAAATGCCGGCCTGGTCCGCTTTTTTCCGCGCCCGGATGCTAATCTCCAGTCACTGGATCGTCGGCTTCAGCTTTGGCACCCAAGCCGCAAAGTGGTCCATCCCCACGGGTTCGATCCCCGCGTCACGCAGAGTGTCGCGAACGAAGCGATGGCGTTCATTCTCGGGCAGCAGCGGAATGTCGGTCACCGCCGCAAACTCTGAGGCAAAGGGCGCCCGAGCCGCAATACGAGCCGCAGTGTACGCGTAAAGCTTGCAGTCCGCGGGAGCGCGAGATACGCTGAGCGTCTGCACATAACCTCCTGTGCCATTTCGGCGGTAATAATAGTCGATCCGCATGGGGTCCCCTGGGAAGGTAAACTGCGTCACGCGCACCGATTTTTGGATGCGGTCCCAGACTCCAGCCGCCTTCCAGACTTGCGAGCAGTAGTTGCGAATCATCGCCCGATTGCCTGGAGCGCCCACACGGATGACCTTGCGCGGTGGAGCAACGTGCTCGGTGTACAGCCGTTCTAGCTCCACATCCAGGTCCTCCGCGTACACTCCTTTTTGCGGCGCCAACTGGAGTCCGTTTGAGAGGGTGTTGTTCCAATTCTCGATGAGTTTCTGGAGTTCCTCTCCAGCAGCCAGCATCCCGCCCCGCTCCGCCCGCCGATTTCGCAGAAAGGCGGCAAATCGGTCTTCGAGATGGTCGCGGAAGCCGCGCAGTACGTCTTCATCGGCGGCCGGTTGGAGGCGCCGAATACGCGCGTATTCGTCCTGCTCCTCAACCAGCCGCAGGCGCAGTGCTCCGGTCAGGGGATCAAACAGGAGAACTCCAACGTTAACCCATTCATCCCGGACCAGGTCCGACGTATACCGCAGAACATGATAAACAAACTTGCTGTCGTCGAGAGGAGAAATGAAATCAGTCATAGGTCACATCCAGTTGGGAAATGGGTGCCGCGTTGTGTTCTTGGCCGCCAGCAGTAACTCTGGCACCATGGTCCGGCGCCGATAAAGCTGTTCTGCCAGCCGCAGCAGGGCGTCCAGGTCGTCGGCATACCATTCCGGCGGAATCTCGTGAATCAATTCATGAAAGACTCGTTCAGTGATGCGTTTTTCAACCCGCTCGATCCAGGGACCGAACGACTCGCGTCCTGTCACACCCTCGTAGACACGGTTGCGAGCGTACAGGCCTCGCAATGGAGCATCGGGAAAATTCCACTCCCCGGCATTGAAACAAAAACCCTGGTCGATCATGAGCGCGCGGTATCGCCACTCCGCTGCTTCGAGTCCGTCGCGCTGTTCCCGAAAAAAAAGGGTCTGCCGGCCATTGGTGTTGCACGTCCATTTGTCGAAGACCAGCATGCCCGAAAAATCGCGCAGGTTTTCGACCTCCATCAATTGCTTGTCAGGCAGAAAATCAAATAACGTCAGGCGATGCGGATCCCCCGGATAGCGTGACCCAAATTGCAGCCCCGGCCGGCACGGGATGCGCGCTCGAGGCATTTCCATGCACAGGTCCGGAGTGAGCCGTATCAGGTCTTCGCTGACAGAAATAATTGCCACCGGCGTGGTGGGGAGCCCCAGTCGAGCCGCCAACCTGGTCCCGAGCAGTTCATTGACCAGGACGCGCGTATGCTGAGGATTATTTTGGAACTTCACGACATAATAGTAGCCGTCGTCGCAGCGCATCAGATGTGCTTGCGCTCCACCCCGCATCCGCCGTATCTGTTCCAGCGCCCGTAGCATACGGATCTATATGATTGGGATGTACTGCCTCCGGCAGATATCACATGCCTGGAACAAGGTCAATTCCTGAATTGAAAAACGCAGTATTCAATGTGGGAAACAAGAATTGGTAGGGCTAGTCCCAGTCTGGGAGGAAAGAGTCCGCATAAAGAAAAAGCCAGGACAATGCTCCCGGCTTTGTCTTCAAGCAGATCTCCGGCCTTTGAAAAGACTCACCGGTTCTTTTTCTTCTTCGCCGCCTTTTTTGGCTTCTTTTTGACGGCCTTTTTCTTGGGCTTCGATTTTTTTGCCTTTTTCCTTGGCGCGGCTTTCTTTTTCACTGTTTTCTTGGCTGGCTTCTTCGCCGCTGGCTTTGGCGCAAGCTTCGGCGCGGGCTTTGGCGCAGGCGCCTCTTCCTCGGGCTCCTCGCCGACGACCACCAGCTCCTCTTCCTCGGTTTCGACGATTTCTTCCGTTTCGCCCGCCAGCTCCTCGTCGTCTTCCAGCCGTGACAGCTCGTTGTCGTCTTCGAAATTGTCCTTCTCGAAATCCATTCCATCCTCCCCTGGGGGAATCTTTGGGCCCCATGCTCAAAAGGGTCCCGGGCGTCGCTGTTATGGCCGGAGTTACCTAAAATTCCGCCCCGTCCTTGAGCCGTTGTTATCGTACTCGCCGGGCGTTGTCAAGCATTCTGCAGTATTCCTTGCAAGAGACCGCCCGAGTGGCGGGGCGCAGGGTACGAGCAGACCGTGTAGGGCGACAGTTGGAGATCCCTGACCGTCTATAAGCCATGCATAGGCAAAGGCTTAGTTGTGATTTGCGGCTGCTGCTCCGCCTGCCGTGCCGCCCGCGGTCGCCTGCGCGGGTTTTTTCTTTGGCTTCGATCGCCACCGCGCGGGTGAAGTTTCGCTCGCTCCTCCGAAGGTGTAAATCCGCAGCGCCATGCCCCGGCGCACCTTGTTGGCCCTCAAGCGATTCCATTTGCGCAGGTCATCCGCGCTCACGTTGAAGCGGTCGGCAATTCCCAGAAACGTGTCGCCGCGGCGCACGCGATAACTCACCAGCCGGCGTTTCGTTTCGGACGGCGGCTGCGTCGCGGGGATGATCAGCTTTTCGCCCGCATCCAGCGCGGCACTGCGCTCCAGACTGTTCGCATCGGCGATGGCCGCCGCCGTCACGCGGTATTTCTTGGCGATGGACGTGAGCGTTTCTCCCGTTTCCACGCGATGGCGCCGCCAGCTGACCCACTTGTCCGAAGGAATATCCGCGATCTCCGCTGAAAATTTTTGCGCGGTGCCCAGCGGCAGACGCAGTTCGAACGAAGGATCGTCGGGAGTCGCCAAACGGAGAAGAGAAGGATTGAGCGCGCGAAGTGTCTCCACGTCCGCGTCGATAGTTTCCGCCACCAGCCGCAGATCGATGGCGCGCCCCGGTTTCACCACGTCTGTCGGGACCGGGGCCTCCGGTTCGGCCTGAATACTGTAGTGCGCCGCATCTTTGGCAATAAGCGTCAGGGCGATGATGATGGGCACATAGTTTTTCGTTTCGCGTGGGAGCGCATTGCGCCTGTAGAGCTCCCAGAAATCGGCATAACCGGTCCGTTCGATGCCTTTCTGCACGTTGCCGGGGCCGCAGTTGTAGGCAGCCATCGCCAGGTACCAGTCGCCGTAGAGCTTGTAGAGGTCGCGCAGATGCTGCGCAGCGGCGTGCGTGGCCTTCTCGGGGTCTTGGCGTTCATCAATCCACCAAGTATGCCGAAGACCGTATTGCTGACCGCGGTAGGCCACGAATTGCCAGATCCCTCGCGCGCCGGCGCGCGAAAGGGCCAGCGGCTGGAACGCGCTTTCCGCTTGCGCCAGATAGATTAGATCCTGCGGCAAGCCCTCTTCCTGCAGCACGCGGGAAATCATCTCGCGGTAGCGCCCGGCGCGGCGCAGTCCGGTTTCCACGATGGCGCGTCCGCGCGGAGTCTGGAAAAAATTGAGGAAGGAAAGTACCTGGTCATTCACGGTCAGCGGCAGGTCGTGGGAAACGTTCTTGGCCGCTTCCTCGGCCCGTTCTTTTAGCCCGGGATCGACCGGAAAAGTCATCTCCGCCACTTCGTCGATCGCCGCCGGAACGGCGGGAGCCTCGCTGAAGCCATCTCCGGCTCGGAAGGCCTGCAGTTCGTAGGCATACACCGTGTCCACCACGCGGTGAAACAGTCCGCTTAGTTTGGGATCGGCATTGGGGTCGTAGCCGCTCTCCAGCATCCAGTCGACGGCGTCGTCAAAATCCTTGCGCGCGGCTTCCAGATGACCGGCTTTGAAATTCTGCTCGCCCGAAGTGAATTTTTCTTGGACTTTCTGGATCAGATAATCCTTTCCGCTCGGAACCGGGGCCAACAGCCAAACGTAGTGCCGGCGCGGCGGATTCAATATCGGCAAGGGCGCGAGATCCACAGCAGCCTGCTGGGTGGCCGCCGGCGCCAGCGCCGGAACTCGTGCCTGCACAGGCTTCTTCCCCGCGTCCTCGCATCCCAGAAGACCTGCTGCAATGACCAGGGTTCCCGCCACGATGCCGACCTTTTGTCTCATCTCCTCATGGTAAGGAGAGCCGGACCTTGCGGTCAACGCTTTCCGGCATGCAGGTGTTGACACTCTCAATACACGCCGTGGCCTTCCTCGGCTTGCAGTGTTCGACACAACATCAGAAAGCCCTTGCATCTTTACCTGAACCATGTTAAGCTGTATTCGCGTTTGTTGCTCTTGTATCGCCTTTGGGTAGTAAAGCGGTCGCAAGGTCACACTTGCGGCCATTTTTTTGTTCGGTAGACCGCTTTGCAGTCTTCTCGAACGAAGCTTGAAGACGGCCGCGGCTCTGTTGAGGGGCTCGGAACCTGGGCATCAGATAGCTTAATGTTGTGCTCAGCCGGTTTCCGGCTGACGGAAAAGAGTAAAGCAGTGAGTAAAGAACAAGGTACAGTGAAGTGGTTCAATGCCAGCAAGGGCTTCGGCTTCATCCAGCGCCAGAGCGGTGAGGACGTTTTCGTCCATTTCTCCGCGATCGTGGCTGATGGCTATAAGACGTTGAACGATGGCCAGGCGGTTGAATTCGAAGTTTCCAAGGGCCCCAAGGGCCTGCAGGCCTCGAACGTACAGCCCCTCTAATGGACAGCTGCCTTTGATCGGAGCGGGCTAAACCCCGCCCCATCACGGCAGCTTCACTTCATAAGAATACAGAACGGGCGGCGCACAGCGGTGTGCCGCCCGTTCTGCTTTTCCGCGAGCAATTCCCGCATTCATGCGCCCGGCGATCTCTCCCCTGTTCACACGGACAGGAGGCTAAACCGAGGCCAGTCCATTACCATCTGCAAACACTAGGACCGAAGGACCATATCTTCTCCCGTTGCGTGGGCGTGAAATGAAGACACGGCCCGCCCTTCCCTGGCAGGGAGCGCCCCAGATGTCCGTTTTACTCTTGCGCCTCGGGCTTGTCTTCCCGATTCATTCGCTAGGAGTCAACGATGTTCTTCAAACTCGCAATCTCGCTTTTGCTTCTGCCGCTCGTCAGCGCCTCTGCCCTAGCCCAGCAAACGGGAACCATGGTTGGCAGGACTCCTGGTTCCGCAGCCGCCAACCAAGGCTTCCGCGTAATCCGGGAAATTCCGCCTCCGCCTACCTGCGCTCCGGCTGGCGCCATCCCTACGGCTGCGAACGACACACCCGCTCTGCCCGATTTGGTTTTTTCGCGCATGGACCTGATGTGTGTCCGCCACTCCGATGGCCGGTTCGAGGAGCTGCCTAAGGACATTGCGGGATTCTGGTCCCCTAACGGACGTGAGTTCGCGTATTGGAATGCTGAGAAGCACGAGCTGCATTTGCGTTCCCTCGTGAACAGCAGTGATAACGTGGTTGATTCGCTGCCCGACGTAGTCTCGAACCAAATGTTCTGGTCTGCGAAAGGACGGGCGCTCGTCTATCTCGCCAACACGACAAATCCACTCCGCTACCGCATCCTCGATCTCGATTCTGGAAAGCGGAGCATCGTCGAGCCCGGCCTTACCCGCGTCCTCGGAGCGCCTGATCCCGCGCATCTCCTGGCCGTCGGCCAAAATGTCGTCGAGCGCATCAGCGTTTCCGATGGCAAGCACGAAGTGCTCGCCGCGGTGAAATACGTGGACGACGCGGCGTACTCTGAAAGTGGTGCGCTGCTTGGCATGCGGGCTCTCAAGCTTGACGAAGGACAAGCGGCGGACGACGATTCGCCGGATTGTAGGGGCGGGGCGTTTGCGCTGGTTGTCCAGAAGATGGACACAAAACAGCGCTTCGAGATTCCGTTTCCCGAGGGCTTCAATACCGTTGAGGACTACGCTTTCTCGCCCGACGACCGCACCCTCGCTATCACATTTGGAGTAAACGGCTGCGATTACCCAGGGGACGCGGCACGAGTATATGTGGTGTCGCTCCCGAATCTGGCTCTCACTCCGCGATCCCCCGCCGACCGCTTAAGCGTGCAGCCGCACTGGTCGCCCGATGGCAAAGCCATCGTCTATTCTGATTACTCGGGAAGTACCCCGCCGCTCATCGCCGTTGATCTCCGCACCGGCAGGACCACCAACCTCACGCACCCGGGACAATATGGCTACGCCCCCGATGGCTTCATTTCCTGGCGGATGGATCACAAGTAACGCCTTAAATCAATCCAGGTGGGGGTCGATCCCGGCCCAGCCGGCTCCAACTTCACTTCACATAGAAAATACAAAACCGGCGTTCCGACGCAACTCGGGGCGCCCGTTCTGCTTTTCCTCCAAAATGTCATGATTCCCGCTCTAGCGATGTCTTCCCAGTGCACCCGGACCCTCGCGCGAGCGCGGAAAACAATCGCCGGCTAAAGCGCTGCCGTTGCCTATAGTTCCTGGGCGATTCGATCAGAATGCGCCTGCGCTCGGGAGGCGACGAGCGCCGCCGCGGTCGAAGTCCCTCGCCCAGGCGCAGACGAACGCGGGCATCAGCCCAATAGAATAGGCAGTAAAACTCCCAGTCCAAGCGCGAAAACCCACAAGGCGGGTGCGGGCGTTCCGACGGGGCGGATCCGGCGCAATTCACGGGCGGCAACACGCGGATCGAGGAACAGCGCGCGTGCGTAACGTTGTTCGAGCATGAGAAATATGAGCGAAGTGGTTGCGCCAAAAATCAGATGTCCGGTCAAAGACGGCAGCAGCGACGATGCGGCGCTTGCTCTCCAATCGCACTCACCCGTCAGAAGAAGAGGTAAGAGGGTCATCGGCCCGATGTACCACCAGATGACCCCGAACAGCCATCCCCACATGACCCCTAGCCCCAAACTGGATGCTTCGTTTCGAAAGAGCAGGCCATAGGTCATCCCTATGATCGCGCTAACCAGCAAGTGAAGAAAGAATCCGGAAAGCCCGGAAAGATGTGTATCGAGGCCAGCCACCGACGAAAGAACACCGGTTGCGAAGAGGATGGGGCTCGAGACGAGTCCTCCCATCAAGCCCGCGAACGCGCCCCAGCTTAGCGACCGGAAAAGGCGCAGACCGGGGCCTTCGGGTTCTCGGTTCAAGGGATCAGACTGGATGAACAAACGCACCCAAAGTCGATCCACGGTGGCGTAGACCACGCCGACGATCAATCCGTAGAGAATGTGGCCGACCAGCGAACCGAACAACGTTGTGCCTTGATCCGCTGACCAATCGAGACCTGTTCTTGCAAGCAACGGCAATACTGTAAGCGGGCCAAGGAACCACCAGAGAATGCCGTAGCCCAGGCCCCAGCCCATGCACGAGCCGTATCCGCGGACGTCCCTCTGGAACAACACCCCGAACGATACGCCGATCAATATGGCAATGCCGAAATGCAATGCCACCGTCACCTCATGGGAATGAATCACGCCCAGGCCGGCAAGCAGCGGGAAGAAATCCCCCGCGGACATCCAGCGCCCGAATATCATTCCACCGAGCAGCCCTGAGAAACCTCCTACAACGATGGCTCGTCCCCAGCTGAATGATGGCTGTTCTGTCTTGGAGCGGAGGGCGCCGCGAATGCCCAGGACGAGCCCCAGCGGCATTCCAAGACAAACGAGGTAGGCCACCAAGTCCGGGAATCGTTCTTGAGCGTCTCTGAGCATACTGGCCGAAGTGCCAAAGCCGGGAAGTAAGGGGCCGAGACCAGCGGGGACGGCGGTCCACAGCAGAAATGCGGAACCTAGGCCCCAGATGACGCCAGCCCCCGGGCTGTCAGCTCTTCTCGAAAAGAACAAGCCAAAAACTAGTCCGAAGAAGGCTGCCAGGAGCAGATCGCGCCGAGTCCAGGAGCCCAGCGCTGCCTTTGCGAGTAAACCGCCCGCGATCCCGGTGAGGAGACCCAGCAAGGCGTCCATCCGGAGTGGGGAATGCATCGTCGTTGCGAGGGGTACAGATGCCATATCTCTCGTTTCTTGATTCATAGTGCAGAGTCTATTTCAGATCAATCGTTTGAACGACGTCACGCGGGAAAAATAGCTCGACCGTCCAATCCATCAGGACACGAATCTTGCGTTCCAGCCCCGGCAGTTTTGCGAGATAGATCCCTCGCCACATGGCCCATGCCAGCAAGCCGGAAAAGCGCAGGGATTTGCTGCGCGCAAACGGAACTGACAATTCGGCGCAAGCCGTCTGGTGGCCGACGACGCAAAGGGAGCCAAGAGAATCGAAATGGAATGGACGTAAAGGCCGTCCCTCTAGAAATGCGCGAATGTTTTTCGCCAGAACTGGAGCCTCACGAAGCGCAAACTGCGCGGTGGGCGGGCACGGCTTGCCGGTAACGCCATCAATGACAACCGCGCAATCGCCGAGGGCCCAGACCCCGGGATGAGACTTGACCGCGAGAGTAGTCTCGACCATCACCGCTCCGCGCTTGTCTCGTTCGACGGGGAGCTTGCGTAGGAGAGGATTCGGAGCAGTTCCGGCTGTCCAGACAAGCGTTTCTGCTTGCACTTCGCCGTCGCTGAGCACGACGGTGCCGGGTCGCACGTCCATCAGGCGAGCGCTGAGGCGGAAGATCACCCCGCGCGCGGCCATTTTCTGCTGTGCGTAGCGCCCGAGAGTTTCACTCAGCTCGGGAAGAATGCGATCTTTCGAATGCACCAGAATCACTTTCAAGTCTTCCGGCCGGAGGTTCGGATAGTCGGCCATGATCCCGCGGCCAAAGTCGTTGAGCGCCCCGGCAAGCTCCACGCCGGCGAAGCCTCCGCCGGCGATCACAAACGTCAATAGACGGCGCCGCAACTCGGGGTCTGCTTCGCCATCCGCGCGCTCGAACATTTCGATGACGCGATTGCGCACGCGCATGGCATCCAGAAGGCTTTTGAAATCGAGCGCATATTTCTGAACGTTGGTCATGCCCAGATAGTTCGAGACGGCGCCCAGGGCTAGCACGAGTTGATCGTAAGGAATGTCACGCTCACCGCTGCCATCGTTGCGGGACGGATCAGCGGCTAATTTCACGATGCGCTTCTCGAAGTCGACGCTTTCAACCGTGGCGCGAATGAATTTGGTACGCGGCAGGCTGGTACGCAGTGGAGTGCTGATATGGCTCGGCTCCAGGCTGCTGCCTGCAACTTCAGCCAGCATCGGAGTGAACAGGAGCGCGTTCGTTTCACTGATGAGAGTGATGCCGGCGGAACGGTCGCGCAGGAACTGGTCCTCCAGGCTTTCCGCGGTCTTCATGCCCGCAAACCCTCCGCCGAGGATAACGATGCGTTTCACTTCTTTCGATGGGCTCGTCACGCGCGCCGGTTCAGGTCCAAGGATCAGGTCGGCGAGATCCTTGAATCCTTGTGTGACCAAACCGAGTAGCGCGCCACAGAGAACCCAGACCACCAAAGCTGAGAAGTGAGTGCGCATCTGCTCCGCACCCCAATCCGGGACTCGGCCGGCAAGCCGCGGCATTGCAACCACGCTGATGAAAGCCCAGAGCGGCACTCCCAATGCTGCGGCGGTCATCATGTTGTCAACGTAGGCGCCGCGTGTGTGTGGCATGCTTGCCGAATATGCGGCGCCCACCGCGATCGCCAGCAGCACACCCGCTACAGGGTGCGGGACGGTGTGAATGAGCGCCAGGCTGGTGATGCCGCCGGCGAAAATTCCCGGTAAGATTCGTCTCGAGTATCGGTTCATTGATTTGATCCATGCCGGAGCACCGGGCCGGAGCCTAGCCCCCTTGACGCAAATAATCGTCGGTCTTGTTCAGCCAGTCTTCGCGCGGGGGATCGAAGACATCAAGATCGACGGTATCTTCGAGCGCCCAGGCCTCGTGCGGCAGGTGCGGCGGGATGCACAGCACCTCGCCGGCGCGAACCACGATCTCCTGCCCATCAATCGCGAATTTCAGCGCGCCCTCCAGGATGTAGGTCACCTGCTCATTGTGGTGGTGATGCAAGGGCACGTGCGCTCCTCTCTTCAGCAGCACGCGCGCCAGCATGATTTTATCGCCGACCACCATTTCGCGACCAATGAGCGGATTCAGTAGCTCGCGCTCGACGTTTTTCCACGCGACGTGCTTCGATTTCGCCGGGGTGCTCATTTCGCCTCTCCATCCGCTGTCTTATTGCTCAACAACCGTCGAAAATTCACAAATTAGCGCAAAACCGCGGCGCGCCAGCGAACCGAAACGCGCTGGATGCGTTCGAGGGCTTCCTCGAGCAGATTCCGTGCACTGACAAGCGAGAATCGTAGATAGTTCTTGCCGCCCGGACCAAACGCCGCCCCGGCAATTCCCGCCACGCCCGCCTCCTCCAGCAAAAGCTTCTGTACTTCTTCCGCCGAGAGTCCCGTTTCTTCGATATTCACCCACGCGTAGAAGGCCCCGTCCGGCTCCTGGCAGCGAAATCCGGGAATTTGGTTGAGCCCGGCGACGAACTGATCGCGCCGTTTGCGGTATTCCGCCACCATCGCCTCGACGGCGTTTGTAGAATCGCGCAGCGCTTCGATGGCTGCTATCTGGGTGAATTCCGCCGCGCACGTAAACGTGTTCAACACCAGCAGGTCCATGGCATCGATTACCTTCACGGGGGCTACAGCGTACCCCAGCCGCCAGCCGGTCATGGCAAAACTTTTGGAGAATCCATCAATAATCACGGTGCGTTCCGCCATGTCGGGAAGCGAGCGGATCGACTTGTATTCCCCGCGGAACAAAATACGTGCGTAGACTTCGTCAGCGAGAATCCAGAGATCGTGCTTGGTGGCGAGCCCGGCGAGTTTCTCCAACACCGCATCGCTGAAAACCGTTCCCGTCGGATTATTCGGCGAATTGAAAATCAGCATCGTGGTGTGCGGAGTGATCTTTCGCGCGATCTCATCCACGTCAGGCTGAAATCTATTTTTCTCTTCCAGCCCGTAGGGAACCGCGGTCCCGCCTAACCCGCGGGTGAATGACGGATAAATCGGAAAGCTGGGGTCGGGCA
>Ga0209648_10002124_pt1 | contig 16323 bp, 7 predicted proteins | sample GraSoi2013_115cm_FD_185830 | JGI IMG/M metagenome (GOLD analysis project Ga0209648, IMG submission 185830) | Grasslands soil microbial communities from the Angelo Coastal Reserve, California, USA - Sample 9_17_2013_115cm (SPAdes) (version 2) | ecosystem: Environmental > Terrestrial > Soil >...
TGGCAACTTCTGGACAATTTCTCCTGGGTGCATGATCGCCACACCATCAAGTTTGGCGCAGACCTGCAACGGGTAACAATGTTTGTGTATGCTACGAACTCCGCGCGGCCCACGATCAACTTCAACGGAACGTATACCGGAGTTGGCCTGGGCGATTTCCTGCTGGGATACATCAACAACACTGGAACATCCGAGCAGCAAATCGACACTATCCAGCAGCGGGTGTATAACGGATACATTCAAGACGACTGGAAGGCGACCAGCACGCTAACTTTGAACTTCGGCCTGCGCTACGAATTGCCGACGCCATTTGTCGAGGAGTTTGACCGGCAATCCAATTTCGTGCTGGACAGCGGCCCGTGCTATCTAAAACTCATTACGGTGGCTCAACGAGGCCTGTGCGGCCTGCCTCGCGCCCTGACACGCACCGACTATAACAACTTCGCGCCGCGGCTCGGCCTGGCTTGGCAAGCTACCAGAAAGACCGTGATTCGGAGCGGTTTTGGAATTTTTTACGGCCGCGACGAGGACCTGGGCATCCAACGCCGCCTTCCCAACAACCCGCCATTCATCACCAGCTCGACTTTCGCGGGCGACCAGACCAACCCTGCGTTTCTGCTCCAGAATGGGTTCCCGGCAAACGCGTTAAACCTCACCGCCGGCGGCATTCCCGATGTGAATAACTTTCCGTTCGATTTTCCGACTCCTTACGTGATTCAGTGGAACATCAACGTCCAGCGTGAGCTGCCAGGGAGTTTTCTCGCGCAGGTTGGATACACCGGATCGGAGGCGCACAAGCTGCCCGGCGTGATAGCCGTGAATCAAGCTTTCCCCGGCACGGGAAACGTGAATGCGCGGCGGCCATACCAGGGCTACGCGAATATCCAAAGCTACAACCCGTATATCAACTCGACATACGACGCGTTGCTTGCCAAGCTGGAGCGCCGTTTCACGAAGGGCATGACGCTGCTGGCGTCGTACACCTACGGCCATTCGATGGATGGCGGCGGAAACCAAAACGACAATAACGACCCCGGACCTCAGGATGCACGCAATGTGCGGGCGCAGAAAGGATCGTCAAATTTCGACGTCCGGCAGCGGTTTGTATTCAGCGGGCTGTATCAATTGCCGTTCGGGAAATCGCGCGGCGCGCTGTCGGCGCTGGCTCGCAACTGGCAGCTTTCCGGGATCTTCTCATCTCAGACGGGCCAGCCGTTCACCGTTGTGCTGAGCACGGATCCCTCGGGAACCAACACAACCGCGCGTCCCAACCGCCTGCGAGACGGCTCGTTGCCGGCGGATCAACGCGACCCGGCACTTTGGTTCGACACCACAGCGTTCGTGGCGCCCTCTTGCGCATGTTTCGGGAACTCAGGCCGCAATATTCTGCGCGCGCCGGGGCTGGTGAACCTCGATCTTGGGATCAGCCGCGATTTCCTGTTTCACGAGCGATTCCGTCTGCATGTCCGAGGCGAGGCGTTCAACCTGGCGAATCACCCGAATTTCGGACTGCCGAACAGATCGATCGGCACGCCGGAGGTGGGCATCATCGGGTCGGTCGTGACACCCGAACGCCAGATTCAGTTCGCGATGAAGCTGCATTTCTGAGCGAGAATTCGCGGTAACATCGAGTTCGTGCGCGTTGGCCGCTGGGTGATGCTGCTATGGATCTGCTTTGTTCTGCGCGCGGTCTTTTATGCGTGTGCGCTGCCGTTGTGGGAAGGCGCCGACGAATATGTGCACTATGCGCGCATCGAATACCTCGCGACGGAGCACCGTGAGCCGTCGCGCAGCACGCCTTTGCCGGCGGATGTTGCGGATACGCTGACGCATGTTCCCGCGCGCAATTTTGGAATGTCCTATGACGAGTTTTGGAAGCTGACTCCGGCTCAGCGGCAAGCCGGATTTCCCGGGCCGAAAACCAGCATTTACGAGGCACAGCAACCGCCGCTTTTCTACTGGCTGCTCGCGCCCATGGAGCGTTTTATGCGCGCCACGCCGCTCGCCGCGCGCGTGATCTGGCTGCGCCTGGCGTGCGTGCTGATGGCGTCGGCCTGCGTCCCAGTCGGCTTTCTCATGGCTCGGCGCGTGCTCTCCCAGACCGCGCCGGCGCTGGGCGCAACCGCGTTGATTGCAGCGATGCCGGTGTTGACTTTTACGGCGACGCACGTGTCCAACGATGCCTTGGCCATCGCCTTGGGACGCTGGTGGCGCTGCTGGCGTTGCGCCTCCAGTCCGGCGCGCGCCGCGTAGCCGTGGGCGTGGTCTTGGCCGTGGTTCTCGGCGCAGCCCTCTTGACCAAAGCGTATTTCCTGGTGTTCCTGCCTCCGTTGGGCCTGCTGTTGTTTTATCGAGCTACGAGAAAAGCGGTGGCAATCGCGCTGGCGGGCTCGCTCGTGATTGCGGGCTGGTGGTACTGGCAAACCTGGACCACCACGGGATCCCTGACCGGCAACATCGCTATGGTCGCGCCGACATTCACCGATGTGATGCGTGCTGCGCCGAAGTTCTCCGTGCTCCGGGCAGCCGACTTCGCCTGGATGAGTTTTATATGGATGGCAAACTGGAGCTTTATCTTTCTCCGGAGCTGGATGTACCGCGCCATGGCCGTGCTGGGTGTGCTCGCATTGGCGGGCGTGGTCCGTCTTCTGTGGAAGCGGGACGCCGCGGTGGCGCTCCTGAGCGCGCTACTGGCAAGCTTCGCGCTCGGTATCGCCTATTTTGCACTGGATATTTTTGCCGCCGGTGGTTACCCGGCAGCGTTCGGCTGGTATCTCTGTTGCCTGGTGGCGACTTTTGCGATTCTCTTCGTGGCTGGACTGCGCGCCATCGCGCCCGCAAAAGTGAAACCGGTGGCCGTGCCGCTCCTGGTGATCGCGTTCGCCACCCTGGAACTGTTCGGCACGCACATCCTGATGTTGCCGTATTACACCGGTTTCATCTCGCATTTCCCCAACGGAGGTCTGCCGGCCTTCCATCTGTCGCGGCTGACGAAAGGCGGATGGCGCAGCATGCTGGAGCGGCTGGCGTTTTTTAAGCCCGCGTGGCTGACGGCGTCCGTGCTGGGAGTTCTGTGGATGCTGTTTCTGTTGGCCACGCTGGCGTTGGTTGCGGTGTCCATCTACTTGGCGTTCGCGGAAAGGCAGCGCGACCGGATTGAATGATAGTAGCGTTTCTCGGGAGTAATGTAGTCAACTCTGCAAAAAGGATGGATCCAAGTGTCTGTGCTGACAGCACGAGTGAATTCGTCTTATCCAATCTCCAGCAGGACTCCACGCGCAGGCTTGCCGGTGGCTCGCTGCAAAGCCAATGCGTAGAGTTGAAGCTGGCGCTTGTAGTGGCCCCGGTCAGCAGAATCGGTCTTGTAGTCGATGACCGTCCAGGATGCGGCATCGGTCCAGGCGAGATCGATACGGCCTTCGATTATAGTGCCATCGTCGAGTTTGACGATCACTGGCATCTCTCGGAAGATCTCCCTGCCGTGGACAGGCGCGACCAGCGGGTGGGCGAGCACAACGCGGGCGATCTCGTCGGCGGCTCGGACCTCTTCCGGTGTCGCATTCCACCGGCGACCGTGAGCCGCGGCGTCGCCGCCAGATTGCAGCACTGCGTGAACGAGCTTGCCGAAGCGGCGACCCCGCACGTTGGCGTCCACCTCGACTTCGATCAGTTCAACCGGGATTGAAGCGGCCTCCGGGATGGAGGTGGCTTCGGTGGCGAGGTGAACGACGAAAGTAGGGATGCTGGCGGATTCAATCACGTGGGCCCTCGCGGATTTCCACTGGGAGTATCGGGCGAGGCCCTCTTCGATCTGGGCGCGCGTGCCATCCAGAAGGTGCTCGCGCTCTGCGCCGTGCGACGCCGGACCTTTCAGATCGAGCGCCTTCGGATCGAACCAAAGAACCCGGTGATCGCCGAGCTTCGGGCGATGTACTCCGGGGCGGACCTGCTCCTCTTTCGGCTGCGCTGGCGCGTTCAGAACGGTCTCATCACCACCCGTCATTTCGGGCTTGCGGCGGCGGTCCTTGGGAGGATACAGGGCCTCATACAGAGGCTGAAGCCAGCCATCCTCGTATTCGGTGTCGCCGAGGGCGCAGACGACCAGTAGGTCTTTGGCGCGGGTCGCGGCCACATAGGCCACGCGGGCGGCCTCATCGCGCTCAGCCTGCTCTTCTTCGGCCTGATGATCGATGAGTTCCCACGGGGCGCAGCGGAGGAGTCGCTGGGCACAGAGGTTGCGCTCTGTTGCGACCCAGCGGTTGCACCCTTCCACACTGGTGAGACCAGCACTCAGGTCAGCAAGGATGACCACGGGAAACTCGAGGCCCTTGGCTTTGTGGACGGTCATCATCCGCACGCCGTTTGCCTGTTGTTCGAGAACTGGCGCCTCGGCACTCTCGCCGGATCGCGCCTCCTGTTCCAGCCAGCGGACGAACCCGCGGAAGGTGAACGTGCCATCGACGTCGGCCTGTCGAGCAAGTTCAGCAATGCGGTGGAGATTGGCCAGACGGCGCGGACCGCCATTGTGGAAGGCGATCGAAGCGTGGGCTCGAACGGCGTTCAGCGTGGCGCGGATGGTCTCGGCGATGGGGAGGTGATTGCGTTTGCGGTGCAGTTCGCGGACGATCGCGAAGGCCTGCCAGATCGGCTCGAATTCGGGGTGCTGTTCCTTGAAACGCAGTAGGGTGGCATCGTCAATGCCGAAGAGCGGGTCGTGCAGTACCGCGTAAACGCTGAGTTCATCGTCGGGCCACTCGATAGCACGGAGTGCGGTGCGAATGGCGGCTGTCTCCTCGCGCTCGTGCAGTCCTTTAGAGCCGACGAGAACGTGCTCGATCTTACGGGCTTCGAGGCTGCGGACGTAGTCCTGGGTGAGGTCCACGCCGTTGTTAGTGAAGCGGCGGAAGAGAATACAGACGTCCTCGGCCTTGATGGGCCGGCGCTGGCCTTTCTTGTCTTCACGGACCGTCCAGCCGCTGGATTTCAGCAGCCACTGGATAAAAGCGGCAACAGCAGACGGCGAGCATTGGAGGATCGCCTTAGCCTTGATCTGCTCGCCATCATACGGCCGAGGCATCGGCAACGCCACGATCGAGGGCTGGCCGTCAGGTCCAGGCGGTCCGCCGGACAGCGGGAGATAGCGGGGGATGACGGACGCAAATGCCGCGTTCACGAAAGCCTGAATGGGCTCGGTGGAGCGATAACTCTTGCCGAGCAGCCGTTCCTCCGCGCCTTCGGAGATAAGCCGCTCGCGGACATCGAAATAGACGCGCGGTTCGGCGCGGCGGAAGCGATAGATAGATTGTTTCGGATCACCAACGACAAAGAGGTTTTCCGAGGACGCTAGGGTAGTAAGGATCTCTGACTGGAGGGAGTCGGTGTCCTGGAATTCATCAACGAAGATACGATCGTAGCGGGCCCGAAGCTCGGGGCGCGCACCGTCGTGGCGGAGGAGGTCGCGGGTGTAGAGTAGCAGGTCGGTGAAATCGAGACAACCGGATTCGCGCTTGGTCTTCTGGTATGCTTCGACCACATCCCAAAGCTCGTCTCGCAGGTGCGAGGCGAGATCGGCGTCGGCATCTTGGGCGAAGTATTTGACGGCTTCCTGGAATTCCGCCCATGCCTGCCCCGCAGGAGTACGCTTGCTTAGCTTGGCATTGCGGAGGCGCCGGCGAATGCTGACGATTTCGCTTTCGGCATCGTCGGGGTCGAACACACCGGCGGCTTTGGCGCGCTCCAAACGCTCGACGATGTCGAAGAGGATGCCACGGGCCCACCTCGTCTCGTTGATCGGCCACATTTCGACCAAGCATCGCGCCTGGGTGAGGAGTTCGGCGAGGCGGGCTTCCCGCGCGATCTGTCTCTTATCCCAAGGAGCCGCGTGATCCCGCCACTCGGCCAGATCCCAGGCGGCAGCTTCCAAGGCGCTAACCGGTCCGCTGAGATTGTCGCGCCATGCAAGGCGGGCAAAGGCGCGGCGCAACACGGGGGAAGGGCTCTCGACGCGGCGCGCGATCCAAGAACGGAAAACGCGGGTGAAGACGCGGCGGGCTCGGCCCTGGTCGAGCTCGACGAAACCGGGATCGACGCAGGCTTCCACGGGGCGCTGCCGTAGCAGGTTGGCGCAGAAAGCGTGGATCGTGCCGATGAAGGCGCGGTCGAGGTGCTGCAAAGCTTCCGACGTTACGGGCGTTCGCAGGTCTTCAAGCTTCTGGCGAACGCGCAACTTCATTTCACCGGCGGCCTGATGGGTAAAAGTGACGGCGGCGATACGGTCCACGCGAACGCCATTGGCCAGCGCCTGCGCGATGGCGTTCACGAGTTCGGTAGTTTTGCCGGTGCCAGCGGAGGCCTCTACGAAGCAGCCTCTCATGCGAGCCTCCGGATTTCTACGAGCTCACGAAGTTCGGGCTGGGACTTGCCGGATACGCGCAACTCTTCGTAAGGACCGCAGACCGGGAGATATTCGCAGCGATCGCAGCCCCCACGCTTCGGGGCGGCCGGGAGAAAGCCCTGGTCGATCCACTTATCAATGAGGGCGAGGACACGGCGGACGCGGTCGCGCGCATCGCGATTTATGGGGACGGGGACGGTGCGATAGCCGCCCCGGAGAGTGGCATAGGAGAGGATTGACTGGGAGGGCGCCTCGCCGAGTAGCGTCTCCACCGCCAAAGCGTACAGCACGGGCTGGAGAACTTCACCATTGCCGATGTACTGAGGCGGCTTGTCCGGGAACTTACCGGTTTTGTGATCAATGACGCGGAGCCGGCCGTCGCTGCTGCGCTCGATGAGATCGATAGAACCGCGTAAGCGGTAGCCGCCTTCGATTACGACGGGATCCGCGGTGCTGGCGGGGTCGTGCTCGGCGAAATCTTCGGTCCCGAAAGCGACCTCGACATTGGCCGGCGACCAATCAAGCTCGCGGCTCGAGAGCCAACCGCGGAGATCCGCGCGAAGCTTTTCGACCTCGGTGCGCCAGAAGCCGGGGATGGCGGGAGCGTGCTCTTCAGCGGCTTCATCGGCAAGCCGTGGCAGGATTTCATCGAGGCGAGCGAGCGCGTCCTGGTCTCCATCGCGGAAGAGGTGGAAGAGGACGCGATGGTAGAGGCGGCCGCGCACCAGGGCGTCCATGCGCTCTAGCGCTTCCGGTTCTTCGACGGGCTCCAGGCCGTGGATGCCGTGCAGGAAGAAGCGGTAGGGACACCGCGCGAACTGCTGGAGTGCGGAGGCGGACCAAGAGCGATCGGTTAGGCGATATTTCTGGAGTGCGATGCCGACGTGGACATCAGTGGCGGCGAGCCCATCGGACAGGGACCATTCGTGTCCCCATCGCTGAATACGGGCTCGGATGGAGCGAACGGCGTGAGGATTGACGGCGCCGATCCAGGCGTAGCCGCCGCGGGTTTTACCGACGGACGCGGCACGGAAAGAGGCTAGGTCGAACTCGACGTCGTCGATGCTGTCAGCCGCGTCGTTGGGCGCAGACCAACCGATGCGGGATTCACCGGCAGCTTTGGCCTGATCGAGCAGCTTCGGGATATCCGCACCGCTGCCGTGGGCGGCCTTGAGGACCTCGACGGCAAAGAAGGAGGGCACGCGCTCGCGGCCGGTGGCCAGATCGACGCGCGCGAAAGAGAAGACGGCTGACTCGGAGGCGCAGGCGAGCGCTGAGCGGAGAAGGTCGCTATCCTCGATCGCCGTTTGCATGCCGAGCGAAACGCGCTGTTCGTCGAGCAGCAGGGAGTCTTCGCGAAGTTGCCGTGGGAACATGCCTTCGTTGAGGCCGGGTATGAAGACAAGACGGAAGTGCATGCCACGGGCCTCTTCGATACTGGAGACGAACAGTTTCCCGTATCGCGGCTCGCCACCATCGTCGCGGTAATCGGCGATGAGGCGTTCGAGGGTGCGGGTCACCTCAGCGAGCGAGACTGGGCCGAGAGCGGCAAGGGGCGCGAGCTCGTCGAGCGAATCGTTAATCGTACGGGGCCAGTTGAGGCTGTGGGTAGAGAGGTCCTCCAAGGCGCTGAGCCATTCACCCCAGAGGGCACGCTCGGGGAGGGCCGCGAGCCGCTCAATGAGGGGCACGGCAAACCCGCGAAGGCTTTCGAGGGCGGCGATGTCACGCGCCTTGTGCTGCTTCCGTTCCTCCCTGGTCTCCCTCTCGTAATCGGCGTAGAGGTGATCGAGCAGCGCGGTCAAGCGGGAGTCCCAGCGGGGAACGGTGTTGATTACGGCAGCATCGCGCAGGAGGCGTTCCCACGCGCTCGAGTGGAGCACTTCGCCCTCCTCTCGCAGGACCTGGCCGAGCGATAGGTATTCAGCGAAGACGGCGGCGCTGTAATTCTCCTCGCGGCAATGGAGGAGCGTCAGGAAGGCGCGTCCGCCGAGGTCTGGGTGCTCAGTTCCACCTGTATAGTAGGCAGGGATTCCGGCTCGCTGCAGGGCCTCTCGCGCGAGTGGTGCATGGCGATGCGGGTTGCGCAGGAGGATCGCGATCTGATCGAGCGGGATGGCGGCCCGCAACGCGCGGCGTGCGATTTCGACGAATTCGAGAGCTTCGCTGGACGCCGAGATGAAAGCGACACTGGCGTCGGGGGAACGCTCGGGGGCTCGGTCGCCGGAGAGGACAAAACGCTGGACGGCTTGTAGGGCGGTTGCGGGCGAAGCAGGTGGTTCGGAGCAGGTGACCGTTAGGTGGGCGGGAGCGCGATCTACGACGATATCCCGGAGTTCGCGTTCGGCCGTGGTATGGAGATCGAGGCCGAGGAGGAGGACGGGGGCGGGCGGCATGGCGCGGGCGCGCCCGATGGCGAGTTCGACGCGGACGGGATAATCGGCGAAATCGAGGCGGCGCAGTTCGGCCTCGTAGGTCTCAAGGAGGATAGCGAGGTCGGCACCGCTGCGTCCGGTGTCGTGAAGGATGGAGAGCGGAACCCGGTCGAGGCGGAGGTCGCGAAGAGTGTGGGCAAGCGCGGCCGGAAAACCTGGGAAGCGGACGACGTTGTGAAGATACTTAAGCTCCACGTGGTGGGCGACGGCGGCGGCGATGGCCTCGCGGGCGATGCGGCGGAGAGGCGTGAGGCCATGGGCGTTCATGGGGTCCGTGGATAGGGCGTAGACGAGGCCGCGGAAGGTGTAGCGCTGGATCCCGAGGAGGGCCGAGTCACAGGCCTCGCGGACGAGGTCGTCGGCGGCGTAGCGCGAGGCGGCGATCACGACGGTGCCCGGGTTCTCGCGGAGGAACTCGTGGGGGGTCAAACCTAATGGTAGCGGGGCACGCAGCAGTTAGCGTAACGCCAGCCGGCCTGGGCCCGAGCACCTCCGGATCAGCGGGAGAGCTGGTCGGAAGCTATGGCCGCAGCGGATGGTGTCAGAGGACAACGTGGCAGACCAGCCACGTGACGATCTGGAGAGCCGCTTGGGAGTATGGCCCGAGCCTATTAGTCGCGATTAGTCGGCTTCTATCCGGTCATCTGGCCGACCGGCACTTGGCTGCATAACTTATTCGTGGAAGTGCAGCGCTGCTCACTCCGTTAGGATCTTCAGCTTTGAGCAGGTCGAAGCCTAAGCTTTCACAACGGAGCTTCAACCATATTGCCCCAACACCTATTGTGCAACTGCTGTCCTAGCCCTCTCTGCGTCGCCCGAAGCGACCAACGATCCTCGAAAAGAGTCACAACAGTTGCAAATATCGCCATCCCCAACGAATCGCGCCTGTTACCTTCTTCCAGCGCCTGTCCGTCGCACGGGATTGGAAGCCCAGTCTGCTATTACAAGAGAGGGCGCATCCCTCGCCCACTTCCAGCGATCCTTGAAAACTGAATACGTTATGCGCTTCCAGCCGCTCAACGAGACTGAAGTGGCAGTAACATCCGGTTTTACCGCCACTTTTGCCCAACTTGGATCGATAACCCCAGTGGATCCATTGGAATACGGGGTGACACCACATGCAGTGTCAGTTGCGCCTGATCGAAAGCGGAGCGCGCGCGGACGGCTGCCTCATCGGGTCGTGATGACGCCAGAACTCAGAAGCTGCATTCCTGAGCGCTTGGTAGTAACATCTGTAGTAATATGCGTTGGCTTGTTTCGGGATTGACTCTGCTGATTGTGAGCGTGGCTTTGTTCTTGCCTCGCGAACGAGCGGCAGTTTCCGCCTCGGCGTCCTTTGACGCCAGTTTCGCGCCGCTGCCGGACGGCGGCGAAATGACCGCGGTCGCTGTCGGCCACGAATTTCGCCAGGACGATGCACCAACCATCGCGGCCGCTCCGGATGGCTCGTTGTGGGTCGCGTGGCTGAGCTTTGACGGCGAACGCGACGACGTCGCCATCCGCCACTACCAGAACGGAAAATGGGGCGCGCTGCAATGGGTGCCCGGTTCGAGCGGTGACAACTGGTTGCCGCAGATTGCAGTGGATGCGGCCAACCGGCCGTGGGTGGTCTGGTCGCAACAGGTAAATGGAAATTGGGATTTGTATGCGCGCCGCTTCGATCCGTCGCGCGAGGAATGGGGCGCGTCGGAACGGCTGACGTCGGCGCCGCTGCCGGATATCAATCCGCGTCTTGCTTCCGACGGCAAAGGCCGCTTCGCGCTGGTCTGGCAGGCCTTCCGCGGAAAGAACTGCAATATTTTTCTGAAGACCTTCGACGGTGAGAAATGGTCCGGCGAAACTCGGGTTACGAATCAAGCCGCTAACGACTGGGAGCCGGCCGCCGCGCTGGATAGCAAAGGCAACGCGTGGGTGGCATACGACAGTTACAAGAACGGGAACTACGACGTTTTCCTCTGGACGCAAGGCAAGGAAATTCCGGTCGCAACCACGGCTGCGTTCGAAGCGCGCGCCACGCTGGGCATCGATTCTTCAGACCGAGTGTGGGTAGCCTATGAGGCTGGCCGGCCCAACTGGGGCAAGGATCAGGGCTACGAAATCCGCGGCCGCCAGCCCGGTGTTCCGCTGGGTGCATTCCGCGAACCGCATATCCGTTGCTACGAAAACGGGCAGTGGCGAGCGCCGGCGAAGCCGTTGGCCGCCGCGTTCAAGGGCGTCAATACCTATCAACCGCACGTCTTCTCCGACGGCAAAGGATCGGTGTGGGTGGCCGTGAAAATCCGGCTGAGCGCCAACGCCCAAAATGCCAACATGGGCTATTGGGAATACTGGATGAGCCATCTGGAAGGCAGCGGGTGGTCGGAAGCATTCGCGTTGCCGAATAGCAAGGGCCGTTCCAGCACGCACATCAGCGCAATCGCGACGGCGGACGGATTGTGGGCCGCGTGGCCGACGGACAATCGCGTAGCTCCGAATTTCCATCGTCCGCATCGCCAGCAAGTGCTGGCTGGACGGATTCCCACTGCTGCTGCCAGCGCGCCAGTGTGGGGAACCGAAACTGCACCAGAGTCGGCCGCCAAGTCCGGCCACGCCGATGAGCCAGGCGATCTGGCTGCGATTCACTCCTACGCCGCCAACGTCGACGGTAAATCGCTGCATATCGTGCGCGGCGATTTTCACCGGCATACTGAGCTGAGCTGGGACGGCGGCGGCTCGAACGACGGCAACCTGCAGGATTTTTATCGCTACATGATCGATGTCGCGGCCATGGATTTCGGCGCCTCCACGGATCATCAAGGCGGAGCCTGGCCGTACTGGTGGTGGTACACGCAGAAGATGACCGACATGTACCATGTGCCGGGCGCCTACACGCCGATCTTTGGTTACGAGCGCAGCGCCGTATTTCCCAACGGCCATCGCAACGTATTTTTCGCCAAGCGTTCCGAATCGCGCGTGACGCCCTTCCATCTGCGCTCCGGCGCGCAAGGATTCATGATGCCGCTCGGGCCTCTAGGCGACGAGCCGGGTGTGGGCACGGGCGAATTGGTGGCCGACGACACCAAGCTGCTCTACGAAGATATCCGGCCAAGACACGGAATCGCGATCTCACACACGTCTGCCACGCGTATGGGAACCGACTGGCGCGACAACGATCCGGACCTCGAGCCCGTGGTCGAGATCTATCAGGGAGCGCGCACGAATTATGAGCAACTCGGTGCGCCGCTTTCCGCCAGCGAACCCAAAGACGCGCAACACATGAAGACAGCCGGATATCAGCCCGAGGGCTTTGTGAATAACGCTTGGGCCAAGGGCTACAAGCTGGAATCGAGTCCAGTTCCGATCACGGTTCCACGCACATCTCTTACACGTTGGTTTATACGGCCGACGCGAGCCGCCAGGGAGTGCTCGACGCCATTCGCAAGCGCCACACCTACGGAGCCATGGACAACATCGTCATGGACGTTCGCATGGGCCGGCATTTTATGGGCGATGAATTCGCAATGACCAAAGCCGAGCCGATTCGCGTGCACCTGCGCGGTACGCGGCCCATCGCGAGAGTGGATGTGATCAAGGACAGCCAGGTGATCTATTCCACCGAGCCGAAGCAACAAAACGTTTCTTTCGAGTTTCGCGATACTGGCGACGTCGGCGGCAGGCATTATTATTACGTGAGGGCGCAGCAGGAAGACGAAATGCTGGCTTGGTCCAGCCCCATGTTTGTGAACTACAAGTAGCAGCGAAGGAGATCCCCATGAAATGGATCGTGGCGGTGTTTTTGCTCGTCATACCGGCCGACGCGGCAGTCGGAGTGCGTCTGATCCTCGGGCTCGGCGATCGCGAACAGACCAAATGGGACGGCTCGGCGACGGCTCGCGGAACCGACATCAAGCTCGTGGAACCGTGGCGCTTCGATGACGGAGACGCGATCAACGGCAGCTCCTGGCGCGTGTCCACGCATCCGATCCGTCTCTTCGGCGGGCAGAATCAGCAAAAGACCATCGTCGCCAATGGCCTGATCCTGACGCTCGAGGAAACGTCCAACGCTGAAGTCGACGTCACCACCGCTCAAGGCAACTTCACGTTTCGTTTACGCGACATCCCTTACGGCAAGTCAATCAACGCACTCAATGGACGGGTGATGGTGGACCGCATTCCGGCTGCGTCACAGATCACTTCGTCAAGCGAAGAGCAGGACTATCCGGTCGCGGCTACGGACAAGAGCGGCAACGTTTGGATCGCGTATCTCGAGTTCAAGCATCACCCGGATCATAATCGCCTGCGCGCAAACATGCGCGCGCCGATGACGGATTTTTCAAAGCTGAAGGAACCTCCCGGCGGCGATCAGGTGTTTCTCCGGAAACTTTCAGGCGGCGACACCATCGCGATTACGCCCGCGGGCGGCGATCTCTACCGGCCCGCTATCGCGATCGACGGGTCCGGGCGCGCATGGGTGTTCTGGTCGCAGAATGAGCGCGGCAATTTCGACCTTTGGGCGCGTCCCGTGGCAGCGGGCAAAGCCGGGACTGCGGTGCGGATCACGCGCGATCCTGGTTCCGACATGTTTCCTGCGGCCACAACGGATTCGAGCGGCCGCGTTTGGGTTGCGTGGCAAGGCTGGCGCGACGGCAAGGCCGCGATTTTTGCGGCGCGCCAGAACGGCGACTCCTTCGCTGCGCCGGCCGGCGTTTCCTCCTCCAACGCAAACGAATGGAACCCGGCCATCGCCGCGGATGGCTCCGGCCGCGTGACGGTCGCTTGGGACAGTTACCGCAACGGCAACTACGATGTCTACATGCGCACGGCGTCGAACGGCGCGTGGGGTGCGGAGTCCGTGGTTGCAGCGACGCCGCGCTATGAAGCGTATCCATCGATTGCTTACGACTCCTCGGGCCGCCTGTGGGTCGCATACGAGGAAGGCGGCGAGCGCTGGGGCAAGGATTTCGGTGCTTACGATACGACGGGTCTCGCGCTCTATCAGGGCCGCGCTGTGCGTTTGGTCGGTTTCGAGCGCGATGGCTCGGCATTCACAACCAAGGCCGATCCCGGTACAGCGATGCCCGGCATTCCCGCGCAACGCATCGATGCCCCGAACCGGCAGAACGATCGCGACGATTGGCTGAAACCCGACCCTGGTCTCGCCAAGGACCGCGCGAATGCGGCTCCGGCGCGCAACGTGCTGGCTCCGAAGAATACGTCCCCGAGTTTGCATATCGATTCGTCAGGCCGTATTTGGATCGCATTCCGCAGTGCACATCCCGTTTGGTGGAACCCATTGGGCACGGTCTGGACCGAACACGTCGCGTCCTACGACGGATCTTCGTGGACGGGACCGATTTTCCTGGCGCACACAGACAACGTATTGGACAACCGGCCCGCGCTGGTTTCGACGAAGGCCGGTGAGCTGACGGTGATCGGCTCGGCTGACGGGCGGCGCCAGTTTCGCATGGTTCCGCTAGCACCCAACGCCACCGTGGACGATCCATTTAATAACGATCTGTGGGGGAATACCGTCACGCTGGGACCGGCGTCGGGCGCGCCCGCAATCGCGCCGATTTCGAGGCCAACCGTCGCAAGCCCGGACACGCTGGACCAAGCAGAGAAAAACGCGATCGCGAAGTTGCGCGGGTATCGCGCGAACGGGCTGCGTATTGTGCGCGGCGAGTTCCACCGCCATAGCGAGATATCCGGCGACGGCGGCAACGACGGAACGATACTCGATCAGTGGCGCTACATCCTGGATACCGGCGCATTGGACTGGGTGGGATGCTGCGACCACGATAACGGCGGCGGGCGCGAGTATACCTGGTGGACCACACAGAAACTCACCGATCTTTTCTACACGCCGGGCAAATTCGTTCCCATGTTCAATTACGAACGCAGCGTCCAGTATCCTGAAGGCCATCGCAACGTGATTCTTGCGCAACGCGGTGTGCGGACCCTGCCGCGGCTGTTGCCTCGCTCCACCGAAGAGCCGCGCGTATCCTCATCCGATACGCGGATGCTGTATGCGTATCTGAAATATTTCGACGGCATCGTCGCTTCCCACACTTCCGGCACTTCGATGGGCACCGATTGGCGGGACAACGATCCGCTGGCTGAACCCGTCGTCGAAATTTATCAGGGCGATCGCCAGAACTACGAGAAGGCCGATGCGCCCCGCGCCAATTCAGAGAAAGATTCGATCGGTGGCTGGAGGCCAAAAGGATTCGTCGATCTGGCGCTGGAGATGGGATACAAGCTTTCATTTGAAGCGAGCTCGGACCATGTCTCCACGCACATGAGTTACGGGAACCTGTTCGTCGCTGAGCCCACGCGTGCGGCAGTCCTGGATGCGTTCAAGAAGCGGCACATCTACGCAGCGACGGACAACATTCTGGCTGACGTGCGCTCGGGGACACACATGATGGGCGATGCGTTCAGCTCCGCCACGCCAGTGTCGCTCCAAGTGAAGCTGGAAGGCACGGGAGAGTTCGCTAAGGTCGTCATCGTTAAGGATGGCGCTTACGTCTATTCCACTGAGCCAAAGTCCGCCAAGGTGGATTTCACCTGGCGCGACGAGATGGCGCAGGCGGGTAAGACCAGCTACTACTACGTGCGCGGCGAGCAGGCGAACGGCGAAGTAGTCTGGGCGTCGCCCATGTGGATCACTTACACAGGAAAGTAGCCAGTCAAGGATTTTTTACATTTTCCTGCCACCGCTCCGCCATGGTCAAAAGCTCATCTGCCACTGCCGGATTCTTGTGCCGCAGATTTTTCGACTCGCTCGGATCTTCGTCGACGTTCGACAGGAACAGCGCATCGTCGCCTTCAAGCGGCTTCGCGCCATCCGGCGTTCCATCGAACACCTTGCCGTTCTTCACCAGCTTCCAATTGCCGCGGCGCACGGCGAGCTGCCCGCCTGAGGACCAGTAAATCGCGTCGTGCGTGGACTTGGCCCCGGCCGTTGCCATGGGCAGCGCGTCGAAGCCATCCATGGTTCGATCCGTTGGGATCGGCACTCCGGCCGCCTTCGAAATGGTCGGCAGCAAATCGACGTGGTTGCCGATCTGCCGCAGCACCTGACCCTTGGGAATCACACCCGGCCAGCTCATGACCATGGGAACGTGCATGCCGCCGTCGAAGGCGCTGAATTTGTTTCCGCGGAACGGCGCGTTGTTGCCGGCCGTCGCCGGCTTCTGATTGAGCCCGGCGCGAGCCTCGCGAGTGGCACCATTGTCGGCGCTGAAGAATATGAGAGTATTTTCGATCAGGTTCAGTTCCCGCAGAGTGCGCAGTACTTGTCCGACAGCGTCGTCCACTGCCGCCAGCATCGCGGCATACGTGCGGCGTTCCGGCTCGAGTGTTCCGAAGCGATCGGCGTACTTCTTAGGTGCGTGCATCGGGTAATGCACGCCGTTGAACGGCACGTAAAGGAAGAACGGGTTCGCGCGGTTGTCGCGAATGAACTGCACGGCTTCCCGCGCGAACAGCTCGGTGGAATATTGGCCGTCTTCG
>Ga0209648_10002127_pt1 | contig 16314 bp, 15 predicted proteins | sample GraSoi2013_115cm_FD_185830 | JGI IMG/M metagenome (GOLD analysis project Ga0209648, IMG submission 185830) | Grasslands soil microbial communities from the Angelo Coastal Reserve, California, USA - Sample 9_17_2013_115cm (SPAdes) (version 2) | ecosystem: Environmental > Terrestrial > Soil >...
CGACCGGATCCATGATTTCGTTCAGGACTTTGGGCGATGCTTTTCGCGGGCCATAAATTGCAACGCTCGATTGCTCGGGCCATGCGGCCGTGCTCGGGTTGTAGTCGCTCGTGCGATCGATAAATTGCAACTGCAAGATGTTGTCTTGATCGACGCTCGGCGTTTTATCGATGATCGTGATGAGCGGACCGCCTTTTTCGCCGATCAGCATATTCTCGGTGACATTGAGCACCGGACCCGACGCGGTCGGGGCCGTATACACAACGCCATTGCCGGCAACCGAAACCTCGCTGCGAAAGATCGACTTCAACCGGAACCCCGACCAGACCGGCGCTGTGTTCGCGCACGCGTAAAACTCGGCCAGCCAGTCCGCGGCCTTTTTCTGCGCATCCATCGAGATGCTTCCGATCAATCCGTTCGCGCGGCAGCCGGTGCGCGCGGTGAGCGCGGTCGCTGGATCGAGGATATTGCCGAGCGCTTTCGGATAGGGCGGTGCCGTTTGGGCACCCTTCAGGGCAATCATCGCGATCGCCCAGGGCGCGGCGCCGGTTATCGGGATCGAGAATGTGTAGGTGCCCGCGGCTGCTACGTAGCGGCCGAACACACCTGACTGCGTGTTGTCATCTTTGCTGAATAAATTATTCCAGTGCGAAGAAGGGCTTGGCAGAGCACCTACGAAGTTCGCCTGGGTATCAAACATCGCCACAATGTAAGCCGGGCCGCTCGTCGTGATCGAGCAGCTCACCGTTTGCGCGGCGGATGTGCTTCCGGTTGCTGAATTGGTTGCATCGACCGACGTCGAGCCCGAATCCATCTCGAGGATATAAGGGTGCGAGTCGTACCCCGTTCCGCCGCCGTGATAATTGAAGGTCACGACGTTGCCCGCCGCCGCGGCGAGCGCGCTCGCGTACCACATGCCGACGTTTAGCTGCGAGCCGGTTTGAAAGATCGGCGTCCATGTATTTCCGGCGGTGTCTCCAATCGTTGGATTTGTGCCAGCGGCTGCAATACGCCAACTGCAGAAGCCGATGAGAATATCCCCCGCGTTGTTCGCCTGGTTGTAGCGAAGAGGGACGCTATTAAACGGTTCGAGCTGGCGGAAAAGATTTTTTTGCACTGGCCCCGGAAGGTCGTTGAGGTTCACTCCGCGATGAATCTGCCCCACCTGCGAGCCGACTTGCAGCATTCCACTTTTGAGCACGTCTTCGATCATGTCGAAGAAATCCGCATCGCCGCGCGAATAGAGCGCGTAGCTGCCCTTGACCTCGATTCGCGTATCGGGCAAGAGTCCGGTAACGCCGAGATCCATGTTGGAAGAGCCGAGGCCGGCGTAGTAGGGGTAGATGATCTGCTGCGAAGAGAGCCCTGCGTTCGAATACTCACTGCCGCTGCCGAGCTTCGACTCGAAAGCCATGCGGTTCAAGGTGATCGGAACTTGCGTGTGCGAGGACGCAGAAAGCTGCGCGTAGTAGATATGCAGGTTGCCGTTGGCGTTCGGCAAACCGTAGCTCGGCGCGAGCAATGCTTGAATGAACGGAAAAGTTACCGTTGCGCCGTCGGCCGAAACCCACTTAAAAACCCACGGCCACCAGCGCGCAACCGAGGCATCGACAAGGTCCGGACCATGGTTTGCTGCATTCCAGAGCGGATACTCGTAGACCGTCGGGCCCCAGGCCTGCGAACCCTGGCCGCCATAGTCGTTGAATGTGCCGCTGAGTGAGACTTCGGCCGTCACGCCGACGACGAAATAAAAATTGGCGTCCGGAATCGTCACCGTGCCGCCAGCCGGAATCGTCGTGTCGTACCTGACGAAGTTCAGCGGGTAGCGGTTATTGTTGAGCCACGCCTGCAAGCACCCTTCGATCGGATTCGAGCCGATGAGGAAATCGCAATTCTCAACGTAAGTCGGCGGCGCGCCTTTCTTCTTCGCGAGCTTGCCTTTTTTCCCGCTGCCGCCCTTGCGAAGATTTGCAGCCCAGATGACGAGCAGCGGCGACTTCACCGTCCCAAAGATCGTTGGGATGGTCGCGCCGTACGTCGATGCATTGAGCATCGTGCCGAGCGCCGTCGGCTTTGTGCGCGATTGTGATTTACCCCCGATCATGCTGCTTCTCCCACGGATCTAAGACTGTGACGGTCCTGAAATTCCACGCCCAGTGTTGCGTGGCATCTACTTCCTCGACCGCCGGGTCCATTGCGTGAATCAGCTTCGGCCACGCGGTGACGATGCCGGCATGGTTGTACACTCGGCTTTCCGCGCATCGCGTGAGGACGATGTTTCCAGGCTTCGCGCTAAGAGTCGCGTAGCTGATGGCCTCAGCAACTTTGTGAGCGTGACGCACGACGCGGCGCATATAGATTTCGTCGCTTACGTGACACCACCAGTCGCCCGAGAAAATTCCGGTGTCTTCGTCTGGAACGAGGCCGCATGCGTGGTAGACCATGAAAAGAAGCGTCGCGCAATCGCAGCCGGCGCCTTTGACCCTCGCGTTTGTGTGGTAGGGCGTTCCGATCCACGTGCGCGCCTCGGCGATGACTTTCTCCCGATCGGCGAGCTCCCACTGGTCGTGGTAGACGATGCCGTCTTTGAGGACCGGATTGAAAGGCGTGATCATCTCAAACCGCGGCCTCCGGAGCGGGTACAAACGGAAATCCGAAGTACGGCGAGTTCGCCTGGTCGACCGGGAACTGCGTCGAGACATAGAACGTGTCGCCGGGAGAAGGCGCCCACGGGAAAGGCGCGTAGACGAGGAACTGATTGTGATGCACGCCGCCGCCGGCGTTGAAATCGGAATTTTGCGCGATCGCCGAGAATGCGCCGGCCAGCGTGGACCCTGATTTGAAGTACATATAGCCGAACCGGAGTTTGTTCAACCCGTAGATTTTGCCGGCTGTCGGCGACGTCGCATCGGCCAGTATGTTCGTGGTGCTTGACGGCGCGACGACCGTGAACTGCGGAAGGCTTGTTTCGCTGTCGGCAAGCACCGATGTTGCTCCGCTGTAGCCGGCAAGAATATTGGTCGTCTCGATGACGTTTGGAGGCACGAGCTCGTTGACGCAATCGAGAAAGCTGTTCACCGTGAACTTGATTGCGCCGCGAACGACCTCCGTTTGCGCTACCCGCCCCCCGAAGAGCTCGTAAGCGCCGTACGTGTTCGCATCGCCTGGCGTCGGCATGATGGTGCGCCAGATGCGCACCTTCCAATTGCGGTAAAGCCCGAGCCATGCCTTCTGATAAAAATTCGCCGTCGCTACCGTCTGCCCGAAGGCTCCGAGCTTCGGCGACCAGGTCACATCGAGCGCCGCAACTTCGAGGCCAATCTTCGTCGTGACCGTCCCGCGCTTGATCACCGTGGGTTTGAAGGTGCCCCATGGCGTCCAGGTAAGCGGGGATTCCCAGTTCGTGACCCAGATGGCGTTCGGATCCTCGAGCTCGCCGAGCAGATAGAGATCGGCGAGGCGCACCTCATTGCCGCCTTTGAGAAAGGCCAGTGCCGCGGCCGTTGTGTCGGTGCCGGCGCCACCGATGCATTGCTTCATACCAGCGCCGCCCGCGAGCTCGCGATCTTCAGCATTCCGGAACCGTTCTTGCTCCCCGATCCGCCGATCGTCCAGATGAAGCCCATGAACTTTTCGAAGTCCTGCTGATCCATCTCGAAGTGCACGCGGAAGTAGAAATTAAACTGCGCGGTCACCGGGGTCGCTGGGCCCGGGTTATAGCCCTGATCCGTCCAGGTCACGGTGCCGTCGGTTGTAGTTCCCCCGGCATCGTTAAACGTTGGTTGCGTGGCTCCGGAAGTCCCAGTCGTCGTCACTTTCTGGATATGGCCGGCCGGGTCGAGGATCGTCGCGTTCAGCGCGTATGCATGGCTCGCTTGCCATGCGGGCGGGTTCACCCAGGCGAGGTACAGCCCCATGAACGAATTGCCCGGAATTGTCAGGCCAGGTCCGGCCAGTGTGTAGTTTGTCCCGCCGCCGGTTTGCAGCACGGCATTCGCATAGACCGTGATCGCGCCGTTCAGGTCGGTGACATCTTCGTAAAACTGCCCGCCCATGTTCCGCTGTACCGGCGAGTAGTAGTGGCCGGCGCCGTCGTTCACAACTTGAAGTTGCGCCGCAGTGTTCGGAACGCCAGCGTTGAGCGCGGGCCCGACAGAATTGTCGTCCGGATCGTTGAACAGAAAATCGTCAAACGAGCCTAGCCGCGCCAGGCAGAAACCCATCAGTGTTTGCAGGTCCGTGTAGGTGAGCCCTGGCGCGATATCGGTCGCGATGTTTTTGAGGTAGTCGTAAATCAGCGACCAATGCCAAATCGGATTCTGCGTTTGTGCGATGCGCAGCTGGACCTTGCTTGGCGCGGTTTGCTCGAGAGTGTTGAATTCGAACGCCTTCATCACTGTGAAGGTGAGTCCGCGAACGGCAGCGGGATAGAGTTGGTTACTCACGCGGCAGGCTCCCTGCACGATGCGCGCGCCTGATCGCCGGCAGAATCGCCTCGTGCACCATCGTTTCGATATCGCCCTTCGAGGTCGCTCCATCGATCCGGATGTTGTAGTGGTGATGGTTGATTTCCGGAGCTGGCAACGATGGCGCGGCCGCGACACCGCCTGCGAGCGAAGCGCCACGCTGGATGAAGTTCGAAAGATGCGCGGGCAGCACCATTTCGCCCGGGTGTAACACGGCCCCCACGATGCCCGGGACGACGCCTCCCTTTTCAAACGCCAGGCGGCTGAGATTTGAAAGTGTCGTACTGACAGCCGCGGCCATAATCTCCGGAGCCGTGGCGATGTTCTCCGGAAACGGAAGAGCTTCCATTACCGAGGCAAATGCGGCGGCGCCAGAAACCGCGGCGTTTTGACCGACTTCCTGCGTCGCGGTGACCGCGCCTGCGGCTACGCGTTGCGTGTCGCCGGCAACCTGAATGCCGAGCAACTGCGCGAGCCAACTCGCGTGCTGCGTGATGAGCTGAAGCATCCAGGTCGCCCACTTCGAAACGACTTTCGCGATGCCTTGGTCGATCATCTGCAGCTCGATCTGCCCCATCATCTGCAGGACCGCCCGGCCGATCGATTCCTTGTGAGTGATGACCTCGTTCGCCATGCGCGCGAAGTCCTGCCCCCACTTGTTAGCGACATGATCGATCGATTGCTCCTGAATCTTCGCGGCGTCTTGTTGCGCGCGGAGGATTTCGCGCTGCGTCTGTTCGAAAAGCCGCGCCTCTTCCTTCCATAGAGCCTCGAGGCGCTTGCTCTTCTCCTCTTCTGTGATGATCTTCTTGTTCGCGGCGTCTTGGACCGCACGAACCTCTTGCTGCAAGGCATCGTACTGCGCCTGGTATTCCTTCTGCGCCGCCTGCATCACGTCGCTGGTGTACTGCGCGAGCGTCAAATGTTTTTGTGTGCGCTGGATTTCGAGCGCGGAAACTTCGCGCTCGTAAGCTGCTCGCGCGGCTTCTACGCCGTCATTGAGCGACTGGATATGCGTTTCGAGTTCACTCTTCGCGAGCTGGCGTTTCTTGTTAGCGCCTTCTGCCTCGATGCGGAAAAGTGCGGCGTTATGCTGAATGGACAGCGCTTCGATGTCGCGGCTGTATTGCTCGACCGCGGCCTTTCCCTTTTCGCCTTCCGTGCGTGCGATGGCAATCCGCTGTTCGAGCGCCTTTTTCTGCGCTTCGTATTTCTTGTTTTCGCCCGCCTTGAGGATCGCGGTTTCGTCGTCGATCTCGATTGCGTCGCTTTGCAGCATCAGCCGGCCGGCTTCTTCTTCGCTGGCGGCAAGCGCGAGAGCGACGGCTTTTTGCCCTTCGATCTGCGCGCGCGCGAAGTCGTCGGCTAGGCGCTTGCGCTCGACGTACGCCGCGCTGTCGATCTGATTGATCTTGGCCCTCGATTGCGCGGTGAGCTCCTCGAGCTGCGCGTTGAGCGCCTTGATCTGCGGAGCAACGTCTTTGCCGGTTTTGCCTTCGGCCTCGAGGATCGCAATGCGCTGTCTTGCGTATTCGCGTTCGGCTTCGAGCTTTGCCGCGACGGCGGCTTTCTCGCCGGCGACTTCCTCTTCGAGGGTGATCTGCCCGGCCGTGAACATCTGCTTTAGGCCGGATTCGTAATAGGCAACGTAGGCGTCGTCGATTCCCTTCCTTGCGTCCGCCGCAGCCCGGGCGGCTGCTAGGGCGTTCTCGTGCTCCGCTGCCATTTCTTCCGCGCCGCGAGTTTTATCGACAACTCCTTTTCCTCTAAGCTTCGGCTCGAGCTCGTCGCGGGTTTTCTTCAGTCGTTCTAGGTTTTCCTGGGCTTCTTTTAATTCGCGGTTGACACCGGTGAGGCCAGCAAGCGGGTCGTTGTACCAGGCACTTTTCGCCTCGAGATGCGTGACGAGCTCTTCGGTCCGTTGCAGCTCGAGATTCGTGCGACCGAGTTCGGCGGCCATACGTTTCGCCGCTGCTTCGGCATTCTTTTGTTCGAGCGCGTATTTCGCGAGTCCGCTTTTGCCGATGACGCCGACCGCGTCCATCTTCTCCGCGAGGTCGAGGTTTCTGAGGATCAGCGCCCTATTCGCATCGAGCACTTCCTTGTAAGTTTTTTGAGCGGCTTCGCCAAAGCCGGCGATTGCCGTCGTCGCTTCCCCGATTTTGTCGGGGATCTGTTTTATGACGTCGAGGAGGGCGATGACCGCCAGGGGCGTGAAGGCCTTCGCAAGCAGCGGACCGACACCGTCCATGTGCGCGAGGAACGATTGCACGGCACGCGGAACGTGAACGCCCAATTCATCGCCGAGCAAATGCGACGCGTGGCGCGCTTCCGTGACGTCGTTGGTGAACTTGTGAATGCCCGGGCTTGGAGGAGTTCTTGCTAACTGGGCATGGAGCTGCGCGATCTCGGCCTCGAGCGCGACAACGCGCGCCTGCAACGCCTCGAAGTCCGCTTTCATCTGCGTCGTCGACTCATCTACGACCGACGCAGCCTGCGCCATCCCCGCCTTGAGCGGGGTGACATCCATTCGCACGTGAAGTTGTAAAACGCTATCGTCCGGCACGGTTTCTCATTCCTTCGGCCACGATCTGCAGGTATGCAGGCGCCGCGTCGAGCGATCGGCGGTTTGAAACGTGCTTGTCGAGCTCCTTCGTTTCGATCTTCTCGATCTCGGAGCGTGTCTCACCGCGATAGCCGACGTACATCCGCAAAAGCAGATGCGCCGGCGGGAAGTCGTTCCAGTATTCGAGAAGCTCGAAAACATCGGGCATCTCCAGGTCGTTCACGTACTCCATTGCCCAGCCCGTTCCAGTGATCAGGCAGCCGCGGAGGCGGGCAATGCTGGGGCTGCCGTTTCTTCCCCCTTCGAAACCTTCGTCACCGTGAGCCCGCTGAACTCAAGAATTTCGCGATAGAGCGCGTTCATCAGCGCCAGGTCCATTTCGCCGCGCAGGCGCCCCTCATTCCACGGATCTGCATTCCCTGCCTTGTTCAGTGACCTGCAAACCAGCTCGATCGTGCGCTTCAGCCAGTCTTCCGGTGACGCGTTGCTCGAAAGGAGCTGCTGGCCCTCTTTGATGAAGTTGTCGGCTTCAACCAGTGTGAGCGGCGCAATCTTCACGCTGAAGCCATCCATTGAGAACTCGCGGACTCTCGGCATACACACCTCGATTGTTTTGGATTTTTCGGCTCAAGAGCCGCAGTGCTGGAAGGAGGGAGAAGCCGGGGAGGAGTCGTTCGGAGTAACGGCGCCGCTCCCCGGCGAAAATGTTCACGAGGCTTGCTACCTAATCCTCGTAGAAGTCGATCACTTGCCCCGCGGCGTTCGCGTAGGCCTCGCCCTCGAGATCCGAGATCAAGTAGTCGGCGCGCTTCAACGGCTGCCCGAGCTTTGAAGCTTTGCACGCGTAAAGGTGCATGTAGTTCGGGATGTTCGCCGTGAGTTGCTGGTAGGGCTCGCTGGCAAAGAGCTCGAAAGCGGGGCCGTAGCCTTGCACGTGATTGTTTACGGTGAGCAGCCGGCCGGTCGTGACCGTCGAGGTGTAGGTGGTCAGCACTGCGGCATTCGCATCGGCCGCGGCAAAGGTGTAGACGCCGGCGCTCACGCTGTACTGGCCAACAGTCGGCGCGCTCGCGACTTTCGTGAGCCGCTGGCCCGTAGCGGTATAGAACACGCCGAGGTCGCGATCAAACGTCGCGGAGCTCGTTACGGTGACGGTGAAGGGAGTTACTGCGGGAACGCTGTGCGCTTCCGAAGAGTTGATCTTCAGGCCGCCCGTTGCGATCGATTCGCCGAAGAACACGTTGTTGAACGCGTCGATGTCGAAGCGTCCGGTGCCGCTCTTCCACGTAATCTTTTTGTCGGAAATCGCGGTATCGTCGGGGAACTGGGCCTGCCCGCGGAGATCCTTGATCGTCGCGCTGAATTCGACCTGAAGATCCTGCAGCGTGGCAAGCTTGATGGGCGTCGGGTTGCCGGCCGGGTTGCCAACCGACGCCAGTGGGTTGAAGATCACGTCCGCGATGCCGAATTGAATTCTCATCGTTTGCTCCTGCTCGTCACGGCGACAAGCCTAGAAAAATAACCTTGCACGCGCATCCGTTTTTATTTCCGCGTGTGCCTCTATATACCCGTCTTTGATCGCGACCTCGGCGTGTTCTATACCGCTACGGGCCAGCGGCTCACGTCGCGGAGCTCGTTACGGTGACGGTGAAGGGAGTTACTGCGGGAACGCTGTGCGCTTCCGAAGAGTTGATCTTCAGGCCGCCCGTTGCGATCGATTCGCCGAAGAACACGTTGTTGAACGCGTCGATGTCGAAGCGTCCGGTGCCGCTCTTCCACGTAATCTTTTTGTCGGAAATCGCGGTATCGTCGGGGAACTGGGCCTGCCCGCGGAGATCCTTGATCGTCGCGCTGAATTCGACCTGAAGATCCTGCAGCGTGGCAAGCTTGATGGGCGTCGGGTTGCCGGCCGGGTTGCCAACCGACGCCAGTGGGTTGAAGATCACGTCCGCGATGCCGAATTGAATTCTCATCGTTTGCTCCTGCTCGTCACGGCGACAAGCCTAGAAAAATAACCTTGCACGCGCATCCGTTTTTATTTCCGCGTGTGCCTCTATATACCCGTCAACACATGCACCGGAATCATGATCGCGACCTGCTGATCGAGGATCCCGGAGTCAATAAAGATATCGCCCTCAATCCAGGCGTGGTATACGACGCCGCCGAGGGTTTGCCGCTCGGCCGGCGGCTTGCTTTGCATTTGCGCGTCGATGGCATCAAGAATCGCATTGATGGCCGTGTCCGGAACTGCCGTCGGACTCGCATCGGCGCGGAGGTAGATCAAAATGTCAAAGTGCAACATCCATTTCGTGAGCCCGAGCGCCTGATCCTGCAGAGCGCGCTCGCCCGGATGGATCACGAACAGCGCCGGCTGATCGCCAGGCGTGACATCGCTCCAAACGCGTGCGCGACGCCCGGTCGTCAAAAATGCGGGATTCCCGCCAATCTGCGTACCCTGCAACAGGGTGAGTAGCGCAGCCGCAACGGTTTCGCGCGGGACGTTCACTTTTTGAGCTCCCCGGAAATCGTCTGGGTTAGGCCCGCGAAAATTCTCTCGCGCATCTCTTCAAGCGAAGTGCGCATAAAGCTGCGCTCCGGAAACCGCGCGGTGTGTGCACGCACGGTGCCTGCGACGCGCTTGAGCATGTCTTGTTTTTTGCCGCCGGTGATTTGCCGCTGGTACTCGGGGATGTTGAACGTTCCGCCGAACTCATGCACGCGACCGTAGAAGGCCGGACCGCCGCCCCCCTGGACCGCGCCGACAATTGCTTCGCCTTCGACGACCGCGGGGATCGCGCGAATGCTGCCGGCAAGTTTCCCGGTCCGGTGTTGGAGCACCTGGCCCTGCAGCTTCTCGCCGACAATCTTCGCCTGCAGCTCGAGCATGAAAACGTTCATCTTTCGGAGGACGGCTTGGACGATTTGCGGCGCCTTCGCGCGAAGTGCGGCTGCTACGCGAACGTCCGAATTGTCGAAGGAGAGTTTAAGCACGTTTCTTCAATTCGCCCTTTTCGAGCTTGGCTAGAAAATCTTTCCACCACCGCTCGTACACATGCAGGAGCACGCCGCCCGAGAGTCGCAAGGCTACGGTTTTCAAAACGTGCCTCCCCCGCCCATCGAAAACGTGCCTGTCTTGCCGTCCGCGTTAAACGCAAACTTCGCGACGTAGCTCGCGATCTTGAACGTCGTGCCGGGCACTGCTGAAGCGATTGGCAGTGTCACGGTGTAATCCAGCGCCGGATGCCCATTCGCTGCAGGCGCGGTGACGTGAACCGTGTATACGTCGAAGGCTACCGGCAGAGAGATGTGTGGCCAGGCGCCCGTTGCGGTGGCGATGACGGCCCCCTTTGGAGTTGGCCAGCGTGGTGGTCGCGTTGGTCACTTGCGCGCCGCTGAAGCTGCCCCAATACAGCCCCAGCTCCAGGAACGTCGATTGCGCGCGCACCGGCAGCGCGGCCAAAAGCATCAAGCCCGCTAAAACCAGTCTCCTCATGTGTCTTGCTCCTTCCTTTTACGCCAGCGCCCTTCGCCGGTAGTGATCCATGACACTTTTCACTTCCGGCGGGAATTCCCAATCCCTGAAACTGATCGTCCCCGCGCCTTGCGCCATCGCTTGCGACCGCTGATCGATCCACTGCCGGCGCTTGTAATTCACGGCGACCATTTGCCGGACCGCCATCTCGATATCGAGCGGCTGCGTCGTGAAGCCCGCGGTGTACGTGATCTGAACGTTCTGCACGCCTTCCCTGAAAGTCCACATGCCGGTGCGCGGGTTGCTCAAGAAACCGAAGCCGACGGTGAGTCTCTGCCCGGGAGCTGGTCCGCCTGAGCCACTGCGAATCGCGATGCTCTTTGCCGAGCCATCGATGACGTAGCCAGGCACCGTGACGGACGTCGACGCCGGAATCGCGATGCCGTCAATCGTGAGCGACTGCACGGATTGAATTGGCCGGATGCGCAAGAACATGCGCGAAGAGCCGTTGCCGTCGTAGCTTTCGACGATGTTTGTGACGGGCGCTTTGAGCGGTGAAACCGTCGGGTAGTCGCCGTTCTGCGGAGCCATGCCGACGGCCCAAAGCCAGTAGGCCGACGCCGACGTGATGCAATCCTGAATGCTCTGCTGTTCGGCTGCGCTGGGATTCGTGACCGTAAGCCAGCTCATGACGGTCGCGAGAAGGGTTAAGTCGATGGCGTTGGGTGTTGGCGGCGGCATGGCGTGAAAAGCTCAGAAAATTTTCGGTAGCGGGTCCGAGAAAGAAACTGCCCGAGTGCCTCCATCTCCCGATTCACCGCGTCCCATCTCGGCGCCAGAAACGTTTTTTGTTGCGGGATGCAGTCTCTGCCTTCCCATTGCTTTCGGGCTCGCTACCGAAAATCGTCAGCTCAGCGTGATGCCGGTGTTTACGAACACCAGCCATACGCCGCCCTTTGCGTGGAGCTCGATGCCGTTGCCGATCGCCGCGGCGAACGTCGCGATATGCAGAGCGCCGTTTAGCTTCCCCGCAGGTGTCGTGACGGTGTGCGCGAACGCTGTCGCGGAACAGATACGCAACACAAGGCCGTCTTCCCCGCCCTGTTGCGGCAGCCCCGCGATCGGTGCGCGCAGGGTGTATGCGGCAGCGGAAGGCTTTGTGATGTGGAACGTCCCCGAACCGTTGACCTGAATCGCGTTCGCGATCAGTGCGGTCGTATCGTCGCTGATACCGAGCGCGTTTTCGATGCGCGCGATGCGGCCGGCGAGGTCAAGCCCGCCGATGCTGAATACGCTCATCTGTGTACCTCCGTCGCTACAACGAAAATCAGGTCGGGGTTACGCCCGTCAACACCGCGGTGATCCACGGCACGTTGTGCGCAAGCACTTCATGGCAGTACGTCCCGAAAGTCCATTGCCGGGTTACGAGCGGCCACTCGATCGAGTAGTAGTCGCGCTGCACGAGCATGCCGCGAACAAACGGCAGCCGGCTCGACGGATACGGATTCTCCGAGATGTCGAAATAGAACGTGCCCGGAGGCAGCATCGGATGGATGCGCAGCGGAATCGCTTGCGCGCCGCTCGGATCCATCGCGTATTGCGTTTTGTACGCATCGACCACGAAGCCGCCCATGATGCGGTCCTGCGAATCGCGCGTGTAGTTGAAGTGGAACGCAGTGGGGGTGTTGCCCGCCTGGTTCATGATCGCGTTGCCCGCGCTGTTCTTCGCGTCCGCGGAGCACCAAATCGTTTGCACCGGCGCCTGGAACTGATTCCAGAGCGATTGCAGGATGCGCTCGAACTCGAGAATGCGGCCGTTGCTCATCGGCGTGAGGCCGGCAGTCGATGCCGGAATCGATACGCCGCCGAGGTTTTGCGTCGTTCCCGAGTAGAGATTCGCCCAGATGCCAAGGTTCGCGGCATAGCTGAGCAAGCCGTCGAAATCGCTCGCGTTGAAGCTGTGGTCGGAGGCCAGGCCCGCTGCGTTACCGGCCTGCGTGCCGGCCGGGGCGGTCTGGTTGTAAGTGAACGACGGAACGTTTGTGATGCCCGCGAGAATCGCATTCGCGGCCGATGGCGCCGAGGCGTCGGTCACGTCCACATACCACGCCCACGCAACCGCGCCAGCCTTCGGCGTCGCGAGTTTGAATTGGACTTGGTTGCTGCCGGCCGCGGTCAAGACGACGCTTGAGGCTGCGCTGATCTGGCCCATGCCGCCGTTGATCGTGGTTGTCGAACCGTCGTAGTTGGTGCGCACGTACGATGGAGTCAAACCGCTCGCAACCGTCGGGAAGAGGCCGTAGCCGAATTGCGTGTTTGATGGATTGCCGAGCATGGCGAGCTCGACGACGCGGCAAGAAACGTTGGTGGCGTTCGGGATCAAGCCAGCCTGGACGAGCAGCGTTGCGGTTGGGGTGTTGGCGGTGCCGAGCGCGAAGCCGTTGTTACCGGCCGCGGTGCCCGAATTGCCGCCGAACATCAAGCCCTCTTCGCCAAGCCAGAGCTCGTGCATGCCGCGCAAATGCTCGTCCGCGACGTTGTCGGTGTAGCCTTCGCCGGCAAACTGCGACGTGAAGCTCGCGCCGCGCTCGACGCCGATTTCTTTGTACGTCGCGATGTACGGATTCTGGTCCGGAGTCGCGAGTGCGTTGCGCTGGCCTTCGAGCACGCCGGCATACTGCGTCCCGAAGTTGCGCGTCGCGATCCAGTGCGCCGCGGTGCCGTAGCCGTCGTTGACGCGGCCGTGACGCGGGAGCGAATTGCGCAGCGGCGTGTTGACCGGGTAGATCAGGTACGCCGGACCGCGAAGGTCGTAAAAGTTGTAGCCGAGCGAGGTCGACATTCCGGCCTTGATCATCTCGGCGGTCTGCGCCTTGATGAGTTCGCGCGCGAGCTCGGTGCGAACCATCGTCTCGGAGAGGAGGTCTTCGTCCTTCGCGTGCTTGTTGAACTTTTTGAACTTGCGATAGCGCTCCTGCGTCTCGGGCGTCATCGCTTTGACGATGTCGCGAGTCAGCGCAGCGCGTTCGGCGATGCCGTGAGTGTAGAGGCTCTGCGGCAAGATCTGGTGGGCGATGCCCCTTGAGTTCAACATTTGCGCTTCTCCTTGTCGCTACCGAACAAGCTCAAAAAAATCGTTTAGAAGCCGACGGACTTGCTCAGCTCTTCGCCTTCCGCGGGAACTGCCCCCGGCGCGGACCGCTCGACCGGTTTGCCATCGCGACCGATGAGCATGAGCTTCGCCTTGTTGGTCGGATCGTTGGCCTCGCCCTTGGCCTTCTCGAGCGCCTTCGCGACCGCCGCATCGACGTCCGCCTGCGTGAGCGTTCCCGGAGGAGGCGGCACAATCGGCGTCTCCTTCGCCTTCGCGAGCGCCTTCGCAACTTCCGCGTCGAGCTGCTCTTTCGTGAACGTGACGGTGTTCGTCTTTTCGCCGCCGCCAGTGATCGCACCCGCGCCAGTTTCAAATGTGCCGAGCGCCTTCGCGCATTTGCCGATCGACTCGTGCATGTCCGCAAGGTGCGCGCCGGCCGCTTTGACCATGCCGTCGTGATGATCCTGAGCCGCTTTGTGCATCGACTGAAGATGCGCGACGACGGACTTGCCGGCCTTCTCGATGGTGTCGAGCGTTTCGGCGAGGACCGAGAGTTGCTGCTCTTCCTCTTTCGTGAGCGTGACTTCGCCGCCCTTCGCGAGGAGTTGCTTTAGCTTTTTGAGCAGTTCGGGTTTCATCGTGATTGCTCCTTTGGCGACCTTCGCCGCCTCAACCAATTCGTTTGCTTCTTCGGTCGCGAGCTCAATGAACACGGTCGCGAGCTGCGAGAGGATCGCCTTCAGCTTGTCGGGGACTTCGCTGTCGTCGTCTTCAAACGCTTTTTCATCCGCCAGCCAACTGCACGTACTGCGCAGCGATTGCAGGATGTCGGCAACCGTCTTGACGTCGTACATGCTTTTCTGCAGCGTGAGCGAGACGAGCTTTTGGGCCTTGCCAACGCGGTCCATCTTCTCGGCGCGCGTCAGAGATCCATTGCGTGCAGGAACCGCGGCGGCTGGCTTCGTAACGTGAAATTTGCGCAGCTCGGTAGAGCCGTTCTCCTGTACGTACGTGAAAGTTTTCTCGACGAGCTGCTGAATCAGCGCGTCTTCAAGGCAGGGAGAATCGACGAGGCTTACTTCGCCGGGGTCGGCGGTGTAGTAGGTGAGCTTGCCCTTCGGCCATTGCTTGACGTAATCGCCGCCCTGGCTGAAACCGATGAGCACGCCCGCTTTGACTTTCTTGCAGGCTTCAAGCTCGACGACGTGAAAGCCCATGCGAATCGTTTTCGCGTCGTCGTCGAAATCGATGGCTTTGCCGCAACCGACGGCTTTGAGCTGATGCATCTCGCGCAGCGGCGCGATCGATTGCTCCATGCCCTCGACGGCCGCGGTCGCTTTGGCGTAGCGCGCAACGAGCTTCTGATAGAAGGGCTTGGTGGACTCGTAGTCGCAGACTTCATTTTCCTGGTCGGGCTTTTCCGCGGTGACCAGGCCGTAGACGTAGAGCGTGCCGTCTTTCTGCTCTTCGACCTTCGCGAAGGGAATAAATTTGCGGAATGACTTCATGGTGAAGGGGAATGTCTCGCGACGTTCCCCGAGTTCCTCTCCCAGAGGCACTTCACACAAATGTGACGCTACGGGTAAAGTTTTGCACGCGCTAGTTATTTTTGAATTTGCGTTGCGGTGTGCTTAGAGGGTCAACCGGCCAGGAGGACTAAAATCCGCGTTTCTCCCGGATGCGCGGCCCCCGTCGGTCAAGAGCACCTGTTCGGTGCGAAGAGCTTACGAACCTGCAGACGTCTGCAATTCCGGAGCTGCCGGCGTCTCGGCTGGCAGCACATCTCCGGTTGCCGGGTCGATCGCGACGAATGCGTCGAGCTGGCCGTACTCCAAGCTAGATTCAAAATGGCTGGGAACTACATCGCCGCCGTCTACGCGGGGATAGACTAATTTTCCGTCAGCGTCTCGCCAGCCCTTTGCAACTGGAACGGATTGCGGCCCTATGTGAGCCACGGTGCAATTGCAGGCCGTGGCGCCGGGATTGGCAAACGTCAAAACGCCGACGATCTCGTACTTGACGTTGTAACCCTTGCCGCACACCAAATCGCCTATTTTCGCTGCTCGCCCGTTTGCGTAATGCATTTCACTCCTCCTCATCGCTAATTTTCACCGCCACTAAAACGCAGCGGCAACCCGGATGCGCCGGCGGCATGGTGTCGCCAGAGTCAAACTCTTCCCCGAATTCAACTTCTTCGTCCTCGTTGTCGGCGCAAATCTCGCAGGGCTCATCCGCGCTCACCGTCCAGCGCACGGTTTGCACTAAGCCACTTTTCTTCCACACTTCCCAATTGCCGCCGGCTTGCGCGTGCGCGACTTCGGTTGTCGCAATCATCTTCGCGCGCGCTTCGGTGAAGATGCCGGCTTCGTCATCGATCAGCGCTTGCTGCACCTTCGCAGAGATATCGGCGATCCTCGTTTCGCCCTCAAACGCGTTGACGACGATGCGCTTGATCTTCTCGCGCGTCGTGTCGCTGATGGCCCACTCGGCGTTTGGGTTCTCGACCAGGTTGCCCTCGAGGTCGTACCTCATGCCGACGAGCTCGGCGGCGCGCTCGCGTGCGTACTCTTCGGCGATCGAGTTCGCCTTCGCGATCAGGTCGGTGTCGTGCAGCTCGAGCTGCAGCATTCCGGTGTTGATGCCGGCGAGCATGGCTTGCTCAAGCGCCGGCCGGACCTCCGAAGGCACGCTGCGATATTCCTCGAAGACATCGTCG
>Ga0209648_10002128_pt1 | contig 16310 bp, 14 predicted proteins | sample GraSoi2013_115cm_FD_185830 | JGI IMG/M metagenome (GOLD analysis project Ga0209648, IMG submission 185830) | Grasslands soil microbial communities from the Angelo Coastal Reserve, California, USA - Sample 9_17_2013_115cm (SPAdes) (version 2) | ecosystem: Environmental > Terrestrial > Soil >...
GCGTACCCGCTGCCCCGGCGAAATGTAGCTAAAAACATCTCCCTGCTGCTGATCGGTTCCTCGCATGCTCAATGAGACGCGCCCCGTGCCGCCTCGTTACACAATTTCCGACTTTTTCAGCAGCCTGCTAGAGCCATTGAGCGATGCGGATCTAACGCGGACAATAACCATTCGCACCGAACCGCATTCCGTGACGCAGGCCATCAACCGCCAGGTTGCGCACTACTCCTATCATGTGGGGCAGATTGTATTCTTGGCAAAGCACTCGGCCGCCCAATGTGGGGGGATTTGGCAGGCCTTGACGGTTCCGCGCGGCCAGTCCAGCCAGTTCGTTGCCGACGTCGCGGCAGGCTGCAAGTCGCAGCGCTGAATCCTTGAAAAGTGAACCATCCCGCGCTGCGCCTGAGATCCTTTTGATCTCTGGATCCCGCCAACTCTGGCGCCTATGAACGATTTTTCGGGACAGATTCGGTCCCGATTGGAAATTTATTGAGCTGAACTTCGCCGCAATCCGGACATTCCCCTTCGACAAGTACAAATTGGGCAAGGCAGAGCGGGCAATACGTCAGGCAATTCTGCGACTCCCGGAGCGGCGGACGCAAAAGTTCTTCTCGCTGCATCCCGCTCTTCGCTAGAAATGATTCGAGCGCGCGGCGCATCGCCGCCTCACTAGAGGCAGCGTCCCCATCCATTCGAAACAAGGACTGGCGCAAGTTTCGTTCCGCTTGGACACGAGATTCTTCCTTCGAAAGTAATACGTAGCTGACCGCGAGCGGATGAAAGGCACAGAAAAGATCTCGCAAGAGAACATCGTTCGCGCGGATCGCCGAGAAAGGCGAAAGCGCCAGGACCATCACCTGTTGCCAGCGGCCTTCCCTCTGGTTGGGATAGAGCGCCCGGTGCGCCTTCAGAAAACTCCAGCCAAGCCACGCGAGCGACCATATCAAATACGCGAGCAGAACCGGCCAGATGCGCTCGAGTCCCCGGAGCCGAACGAGCATGGGCGCGATCAAGAACAAGAAAGCAAAGAGCAGTACGCAAGCTGTGCGGAGAAATACGGTGTGGGCTTTGTATTCCTCCAGACGCAGGGCGACTCTTTTCGTGTCGAACATTTTCTCGAACTCGCGTTCGAACGCCCGGTCACGATCTTTAGCTGATCTCTTCCGGACGCGGTCGAGAACCCCGGCCAGGAAACTTGCGTAAGCTTCGGAATGGGCAGTGAAAAGAACGGCGCCTGCCGATCGGACTTCTTTACCCGCGCTGCGGACTTGCTGTTTTTCTTGCCCGCTTAAGCGGATCGTTCGCCTGCCAATGACTCCACCGGGCTTTGGTGGATTTGATTCCGCAGAGGGTCCTTCGTCGCTGCTTCTTACTGACGGAAACCACTCGCAGACGATGGCCCCCGCGAGAGGCGAGAAGGGATTCAGAAAAAAGAGCTTGTGCTGCCCGAATCGCATCGGCAGCCCGTGGGGAAGAACCTTAGCCCGGAAGCGCCATCCGATCCGCAGGACCTCACTCTCGAGGGGCGCCCAGCCTATGCATTGCAGGGTATAAACGCAGGCGAGAATCAGGAACAGGACCTGAACATCATTCATTCTGGCTCTGTGGTCTCCTCCGACGCTTTGCCGGTCAACACCCGCTTGAAGTAATTCACCATGCGCTTCAACATTGCGAAGAGGGCGAGAAACATGGCGACAATCAGTTTCCAGAACTTGGCCAATAAACCAGTCTTAAACGCGATGGCGGTCGCACCACCAGCGACTGTGCTCGTTCAGAATGATTGGTGACACTCGGTAGAGTGTCAGGATGACTCAAATCAGATGGGATGAGCTTTCCGAGGCGCGCCAGCTGGCGCGCCTCGGAAAGAGTTTAAGCCGGGCAGCACAAACGCGACTTCAGTGGATGCTTTTCTATCTCTTCAACGGACGCAACGCGGCACGCACCTGCCGGCACTTCGGCATCAGCCGGCAGACCTTTTATCGTTGGCTGCGCCGGTTCGACCGGCACGATCTCACCACCCTGGAAGGTCGCTCGCATCGGCCGCGCAACATACGTCGGCCCACCTGGACAACCGCAACAGCTGAACGTTTGCTCGCGCTGCGCAAACAATATCCCTGCTGGGGCAAGGACAAGCTCACGGTGTTGCTCGCTCGTGAGAAGCTCTTTGTTTCGGTTTCCATGGTCGGCCGCATTTTGTCCGCTCTTAAGCGTCGCGGTGCGCTGCACGAACCTCCTAAACCCGCGGTCCTGCTGCGACAGCACCGCAAACTGCGCAAGCGTCCGTGGGCCGTTCGCAAGCCTAAATACTGGCCCATCGAGAGTCCCGGCGATCTCGTGGAGATCGATACCAAGGAAATTCGCATGCGCCGCGGCGTGCTCCTCAAACACTTCAGCGCGCGCGATGTGGTCTCCCGCTGGGATGTCGTCGAAGTACATCGCCGCGCCACTTCGCTCGCCGCCGCGCGCTTCCTCGATACCCTGCTGGAGCGCTTTCCTTTCCCTGTGAAAGCCTTACAGGTCGACGGCGGAAGCGAGTTTGCCGCCGAATTCGAGTTGGCTTGCCAGCAAAAACAACTCCCCCTGTTCGTGCTCCCGCCGAAGTCACCGAAACTGAATGCTCATGTCGAACGCTCCCACCGCACCCACCACGAAGAGTTTTATCAGGTGCATGCCGACTCGGACCAGCCACTCCGGCTCAATCACCAGCTACGCCATTGGGAACACACCTACAACTGCGTACGCCCTCACCAGTCCCTCGCTTACCTCACACCACTGGAATTCGTCACCCGTTGGAAACTTCATCGGAGAAAGCCAAAGTGTCACTAATCTACTGGACGAGTACAGCGACTAGCGCCGCGAGCCCATACTCTGCGACCTTGTCCCCCGGCCGAAACTCGGCGTAACTGTGGCCCGACTTGAACGAAAATCCTCCCAGCATATCCGCGAACCGCGGCAATACCGTGGAAACGGCATCCGGGCCCAGAACAAGGTCCACATCCACTGTGCCGCGGCGTCCCAGGATTCTTACCGAATAGTTGACGCTCTTCTCCTCCTTGCCATTCTCGAGGGAATGGCCGCGCGTGGCCCAGGTTAAATTCCTCGTTGAAACATCGTAATACGGTGGTTTGTACCAGCCATCGATGTTGTACGCGGGCCAGCCGCGCTTGGCTCTTTCCTTGTTGCCCTCTTCGGTGTTGGATTGCAGCCCCTTCAGCAAATTGTCGGCGTTGAGTTTGTCGCGGTCGTCGTCCTTCACGTACCCAATGTTGTTGAATTCAAAGATCACGAACCAGAAACCGTTAGCTTCCTCATTTTCCTTGCGTTCGGGGATCAGGACACCCAGTTCGCTTCCGCTCGGCGGGTTCTGAGTAAGCTCCAGAAACTTGCGGGCGCCATCCGCGCCAGCAAATCGATACCCTTCTGGAACCTTAATTTCCGCGAGATCCCCCAGTTTCCCGACGGTCGGGCCGTCTTGCCAATCGATCTTCACTTTTGGAGCGGCGTCCTGCTGCTGGGCTGGTGCGAAGAACGGCAGCAGCAGGGATGCAAGAAGCGCGGCGATATAAAGAGGGTGTTTCGAATGCCGAGGAAATTGCATTTCTGTTCTCCCATTCTTATCACGGCGGCAAGCACTGGGGGCATTCTCCTCTCAGATTCGACAATTGTAAACAGTCATGTAAGACCGCGAAGAGTAAATCGCGAAGCTGTTGTCCGCAATCGTTCATGAAGCATGGAGCCCCGAAATAGGGGCCGGGAGCGGGCGATCTACTCTGGTTCAATGCGCCAAGAATGGGACTGCCAGCGTTCGTTTCCTCTTCGCCTTAAAATCCGATACCCTTCTTGAATCATGGCGACACTGTTTGAGATGGAGCCGCTGGAAGATAGCGGGCTGAAGCTGAATGACGCGCAGAGGCGCGCGATCACGCACGGCGAAGGTCCGCTGCTCGTGATTGCCGGCGCGGGGACTGGAAAGACGCGCGTCATTACCGAGCGTATCCGGCACCTGTTGCAATCGGATGAAAGCCTCGCCGGCGAAAATATCCTCGGGCTGACATTCACGAAGAAAGCCGCCGGGGAGATGAAAGCGCGCGTGGTGAAGGCCGCGGGCGAGCGCGGGAAAGCGGTGACGCTGGCGACGTTTCATTCCTTCTGCGAAACGCTGTTGAAGGAGGTGGAACCAAACCGCAGGGCGCTGGAGCAAGTGGACCACTGGATCCTGCTGCGCCGGAACATGGCGCGGCTGAAGCTGGACAAGTACCGGCGGCTCGCGGAACCCGGACAATTCCTGAGCGACTTCATCCAATTTTTTTCGCGCTGCCAGGATGAATTGGTGTCGAGCGCGGATTACCAGCGATTTGTGGACGGCCTGGCGGCGAAGCTCGAAGCCGAGCGCGAGTTGCTGGATGAAGACACCTTCAAGGAGCGCGCCGAGCAGGTTGCGCAACAGCAGGAAATTTCGCGCGTCTACCGCGCCAGCGAGGAACTGCTGCGCGCGAAGAATGCCGTGGCCCTGAACGAGTTGATTGCCGAAGCGGTTGCGCTATTGAGAAAAGATGCGGCCTTGCGAGCAAGACTTCAGGATCGCTTCAAACATATCCTCGTGGATGAATTTCAGGATACCAACATCGCGCAACTGGAATTGCTGCATCTGCTCTCAGCCGAACCGCGCAACATCCTGGTGGTGGGCGACAACGATCAGGCCATCTACCGTTTCCGCGGCGCTTCGTTCGGCAGCTTCCAACTTTTTCTGGAAAGGTTCGCCGGGTGGGAGACCGGTGCGGATTCAACGCCCTACCGCGTGACGCTGACGGAAAATTACCGTTCGACGCCGAATATTCTTCGCGTCGCTACGCAAGTGATTGCGCAAAATGAAGTCAGCGCGGATTTCCCGAAAAAGGTGCTGCAGTCAACCAAGCCGGAAGGCGAGCGGATTCGCATCGCGGAGCTGGCCACCGCGGATGACGAAGCGCGCTGGGTTACGGACCAGCTCGAGCGGCTTCATGCAGCGGGCCGCCGCTGGAAGGATTTTGCGGTGCTCTACCGGCAGCATGCTCACCGCGACAAAATTGTCGAAGAACTTTCCCGCCGGAAAATTCCCTTTGTCATTTCGAAACTGTCCATCCTCGAACATCCTCTCGTGCGGGACGTGCTGGCGTATTTGCGGCTCATCGCCACTCCATTCAATGACATCGCCTGCGCCCGCGTGCTGGCGGCGCCGGCCTGGCACCTCGAAGCCGCCGATCTGGTGCGGCTGGCGGAGCGTGCCGCAAAAAAGCGCGGCACGGCGCTTTACGACATTCTGCAAGCGCCGCAATCGGAGCTGCCGTTCGACGCCTCGCCTAGTGCGATTGCCGAGCTGCTCGACTTCCTTTCGAATCACCGCAAGACGCTGAAGCGCCGGACCGCCCGCGAAATCCTTTCCGATCTCATCGAGTGGTTGGAAGTGTCGCAGCGCGCGGGAACGCAGGACCGCAAGTACGTGAATCAGCTCGCGCAGTTCGTGAAGGAATGGGAACCGAAGAGCGACACGCGCGGACTGGCGGAGTTTCTCGAATACCTCGACTATTTCGAACAAGCGGGTGGAACGCTCAGCCTTGAGGATGACGCACCCGGCGACGCCGTCCAGTTGATGACCGTGCACGGAGCGAAAGGGCTGGAGTTTCCTCACGTTTTTCTGCTGCGCGTGAATCAGGGCGCGTTCCCCGCGAAAAATCGATCTCCGCTATTTGAATTTCCGACCGCGTTGATGAAAGAAGCCCTGCCGGAAGGAGACTTTCACATCCAGGAAGAGCGGCGGCTGTTTTACGTGGCGTTGACGCGCGCGGAACAGCGATTGACGATTACCACGCTCACCGAGAAAAAGGGCAAGGTGCCCACGTTTATCGAGGACATCATGATGGAGCCGGCGGTGAAACGCCGCGACGTAATCCAGACTGCCCCAAAGGTTCGCCCCGCGGAGGAAGCATCTGCGGGTTCTGCACTAGCAGGGACGCCGGACTCGTCACTTTTTCCCGGTTCGACCGCACCGCCAAAGATTTTCTCCAGAATCGCAGCCTGGGCCGAAGTGTTCCATCCGCCATCGCCGGAACCGCTGCAGCTCAGCCCCTCCGCTGTGGAGAATTACCGCAAATGTCCCCAGCAGTATTTATTCGGATACCTGTGGTCGCTGAAGGAAGGCCCGAAGGCCACGCTGAGCTTCGGCCGCATCATGCACGGCACGATCAAGCGCTTCCTCGCCGAATTGCGCAAAGGGAACAAGCTGCCGTTCGAAGACGTGCAGCGGCTTTTTGAAATGGAATGGCGGTCCGCCGGTTTTGAGGACGAATATCAGGAAGCGGAATACAAAAGAGATGGAATCGAACAACTGCGGGCATTTCACGCCGCGATGATCGAAGTGCCGCCGCAGGTTTTAGAACAGGAAAAGGGATTCGAATTGCCTTTGGAGAACAACGTCATCATCACCGGGCGGATGGACCAGGTGAATTCCCTCGGCCGCCACGACGTGGAAATCGTCGATTACAAAACGGGCAAGCCAAAAAAAGATGCGGATGCCAAAAAAGATCTGCAACTCAGCCTTTATGCGCTTGCGGCAAAAGAGATATTCGAGTGGAACCCGGTGCGGCTGGTCTTCCACTATTTGCAGAACAACCAGGTCCAAGTGACCACCCGCGACGCCAAGCAGTTGGACGAAGCACAGAAAGTTGTGCAGGAAGCGGCTGCGGACATTCGCGCCGGGGAATTCCCCGCGAAGCCGGGATTCGTCTGCCGCAATTGCGCCTACAAGCCAATCTGCCCGGCACATGAAGAAGCCCTAAGCAGTTGAGTAAACGTGCGCTGGAAGGATTACCAGGGGCAGTTGAAGCTGCGCGGGTAGCCAAGGCTTGATTAAATCACCTTAATCGTCGTCACGCCGGGCACAAGAAAAAAGGCGCCCCGACGTGAGTCAAGGCGCCTGAACTGCCGAATCCCGTTGTTGAGGTCTTACTTCCCTTTTTTCGGGGCCTTTTTCTCGTCCTTTTTGGCCTTTTTCTTCATTCGACTTTCCTCCTCAGCCAGAGCCGATGATTAGCGTAAGTGCTGTCCACCCGCTCCTGCTCTGATATACGAGCGCGTCACGCAAGAGTCAAGAAAAATTGCGCTGAAAAACAAAACGGGCTATCTCGGCGTGGCCCCGGCGTAGTAACCCTCGCGAGTCAGGATGGTCAGCCCTTCGCGCTTTACGCGAACCTCGATGGAATGATAATCCGCGCCGCGGTCCGTGCCGCTGGGGGCATAGGCCAGCGTGTACTGGTTGCGGGCTTCTTCCGTGACTCTGGAGTACAGCTCCTCCATCGCCCGGCTCTTCAAACCATAGTAGACGTCGCCGCCCGTGTCGTGAGCGTATTTGGAAAGCCGTTCGAATCGCCGCTCGAAAAAAGCGCTGCCCACGCCCACACCGTAGACCGAGATGTTGTAGCGAAGGAGCTCCTTGAGCGTTGTATCGTAATTGTTGGTGTTGAATTTCGGCGCGTTCACGCCATCCGAAATCAGAAAGATAACCTTCCGCCGCTCGCGGTCACGATCCTTCAACAACTGCGCCGCGGCATAGACCGCGTCGTCCAACGCCTTGGTCGGCTGGCCCTTGATGTTCATAACCCCTGCCGCAATGTTCGGTGCGTCCCCGATTGCGGAGTGACCGTTGATTGAGGGCCCATTATCGATGGGCGGGCCCGAAGACGCCACGGAGGGCTCCTCGTCGAGACGCGTGCGCTTCAATTCGGTGAGGAGTTTGTCCTGGTCGCTGATGAAACCTTTGCCTGGGTGGAAAAACTGGTCAAAGCGGCACACCCAGGCCTCATCGTTCAGGCTCAACCCGGCAACAATGGAACGAAGGCTTTCCCCCACCTGCTTGGCGTCCTTGGATTTCAGGTCGTTGTCGATCAGGACGACCATGGAAATGGGAACCACATCCGCTCTGAAGAAGCCAACTCTTTGCTCGATGTTGTCTTCGAAAACGCGAAATTCATCCTGTCGCAGGTCCGGGACGAGCCTCCCTGCCACGTCTTTGACCGTGACGGGGACGATGACTAGATTCACCGGGATCCTGATCCTCGCCTGAGCGCCGTTCTGTGGCGGGGAAGATGGGGCATCCTGCGGCGCGGAAGCACCGCCGGCGCCGTCCTGAGGCCGCTGCGCCTTCAGTTCAGCGAAAGGTGCGACAAGGAGCAATATAGTCGCCATCAACACTGTTTTTCGTAGACTTTTCATAGTCCTCAGGCCAAACTTCGTATTGAAATTATCCGCGCGGGTGATTTCGGCCACGCATCCATCGTACCGCTTCGCGGCATCCTACAGGGCAGCAGTACCCCCGCGGGGTTTTTCCGGCCGGGCATCTCTCGCCAAGGAAAGTATAATACATGCGTTCGATGCATAAGCTTCTGATGCAAGGTGTGACGGCAACGGTTGCGGTGACTTTGGCCATTCCGGCCATGCCCCAGCAGCCCGCCGGACAAGCGCCGGTGATCAAGTCGCAGGTAAGCCTGGTGAACCTGTTCGCGACCGTGCGCGATAAGAACAAGAAAATCATGGCCAACCTGAAACAGGAAGACTTCAGGATTTCCGAAGACAATCAGGACCAGAAAATCGCATTCTTCTCGAAAGAGGTGGCCTTGCCGATCACGCTGGCGATGCTGCTCGACACTTCAGGCAGCGAGCAGGAAATGCTAGGCGCTATCCAGGAAGCGGGGAGCGGATTCATTGGACGCGTAATCCGCAAAGGCGACGAGGCGCTGGTGATGTCCTTCGATTCCAATGTCGATCTCCTCTCCGATTTCACCGACGAGCGCAGCCAACTGGAACGCGCGATTCGAAAGACCAGGATCAACGTCCCGGATCAGGGGTCGATGGCGGGAAATCCAGGCCCGATCGGATCACGGCAGATCACCGGAACCGCGCTTTATGACGCAATCTATTTGGCGTGCAGCGAGAAACTCTCTTCGGAAGCCGGGCGCAAAGCCATTGTCATCGTTACCGACGCGCAGGACGAAGGCAGCAAGGTGAAACTGGAAGAAGCGATCGAAGCGGCGCAGCGAACGGACACCGTGATTCACATCCTGCTGGTGGTGGACCCGCGATATGGCGGCAACCCTGGAGTGGCGCACAAACTGGCGGACGAGACCGGCGGGCGCATGATCTCCGTTCGCTCGGAAAAGAAGCTGGTGGAAGCCTTTGACGAGATTTCCGAGGAGCTGCGCAGCCAGTATACGCTAGGCTACTATCCGACGAACTCGGCGCGCGACGGAAAATTTCGCAAAATCAAAGTCGATACTGCCAGCCACGACCTGAAGGTTCTTGCCCGCAAAGGCTACTACGCACCGAAGGGGTAATGCCTTCCGCAGACGGCACCCCCGCGAAGAAGTGCAAGAAGAGCCGCTCGGTTACCTCTTCGCAGCGACCTTCTTTGTCGCCAAACTTCCTTGTCCGATAAAGTCCAGTAATGCGCTGTTGACTTTCTCTGCGTGCGTCCAGGTCAGTCCGTGGGGGCCGCCTTCCACGATCACCAGTTTGCTTCCTTTCACCAGTTCAGCCGTGCGCTTTCCCGTAGCGGAGAGAGGGAGTATCCGGTCCGAATCGCCATGGATTACCAGGGTTGGCACGTCAATCTTTTTGAGATCGTTTCGGAAGTCGGTGAGCCACGCCGAGACGCAATCCAGCGTGCCCTTGGGCGAGGCGCCCGCGCCGATGTTCCAACTGAGCTGAACGACCTGATCGCTGATGAGCTTCCCGCCCAGGACGTCCAAGTTGTAGAAATTTGAGAGAAACTGGGAGAGAAACGCCGGGCGGTCCGCAACAATCGCTTTCTTGATCCCGTCGAAAACGCTTCCGTCCACTCCTTCGGGGTTTTCAGTCGTCTTCAGCAGGAATGGCGGAATCGAAGCGATGAAGACCGCCTTGCTCACGCGCTTGCTTCCGCAGGTGCCCAGATAGCGGGCCACCTCGCCGCCGCCCATCGAAAATCCCACTAACGCCGCATCCTGAAGATTGAGCGTTGTCACGAGCTTGTTCAGGTCCGCGGCGAAGGTGTCGTAGTCGTAGCCCATCGTCGGCTTGCTCGAGTCGCCGAATCCCCGGCGGTCGTACGTAATCACACGGTGGCCCGCTTCGAGCAGCACCGGCACCTGCTTCTCCCAGGCGGCGCCGCTCAGCGGCCAGCCGTGCACCAGGACGACCGGATTACCGCTACCGTGGTCCTCGTAATAGAGATCGATGTTGCCAGAGTTTTCCTTCCCGACAGTTAGCGTTGGCATTGAGACTCTCCTTTGGTTCTGACTTGATCCATTGAGTGTCCTGTCCCGAACTTCCTGCAGCTCGCTCAAGGGGGCCGGAGTTCTAGCCTCGGCGTAAAGCCTTGCGATTCAATGGGCTTTAACCCCTACAAGCCGCCTGCGCTTGCCGGCTATCGGCGATACAACACCAGTGGCCGAGCACATCCGCAACTGTTGGATGCCTTCTGACTTCCCAAAGACTCGTACTATCTCCGGTTAAAACTAGGTCAGGCACGCGGTCTCGCCAATACGGCTCTCAATCAAGGTGGGCAGTTGGTTCTGAGGGCACTTTATCAAACTCCGTCTCACAGGATCTGCGGAAGGTCAGAGTGGAAACGAGCGATCGCGACGTGAAGGTGTCCTGCGCGCAAAGGCCATTACGAGCCGAACGGGTGAGCCTTCCAAAGTGCTAGGCGGCAACGACGGAAGCTGGCTCCCGCACCAGATGCCTTGCTTCCGTGTTGCCGCCCAAATCGCCCGATGGAGCTTCGAAGCAATCAGGAAGGTTTACGAACGGTGTTGCTCGCAGCAATCGCCGGTGGAACCCGAGGCCTTACCGGGCTGCACATACTCCGCCTTCGCCTCCACTTGATACCCTTCGCCGTACTTGTCGTGGTGCCGCACCCAAGCCATCCCATGAGCCAACCCTTCCTCGTCGCGCCCCTTTGGCGTAAGGTCCAGCCAGTTATACGCCCCGATGAGTATGTCCAGCCCGCGAGCGTAGCTCGAATATGTGTGGAAGATGTTGCCGGCCCCATCCTTGTAGAACACGCTCGTGCCGGGCCGTTCCTCGCTCGGGAATTTCTGCAAGGAATAGTTGTAGTACACTTGGCTCTTCTCCTGCTCTTCCTTCGTCATAGACACTTGGTAGTCATAATTGAAGTCGCTGCCGTACGACGAGGCCCAATGGAACCGCCAGCCCATCCGCTTCTTGAACGCCTCGATCTGGGCCAGCGGCGCTCGCGAGACCACCACCAGCCTCGCGTCTCGCGCCGCCAGGTGCACCACGCTGCCATCGATATGGTCCGAAATGAACGAGCAGCTCGGGCAGCCTTCCTTCCAGTCCGGGCCTAGCATAAAGTGATACACAATCAACTGGCTTCGCTCGCCGAAGAGATCCGCCAGAGTCTCCTTGCCCTTCGGCCCATCGAACACATAGGCCTTGTCTACTTTTTCCCAGGGCAGCTCCCGGCGCTGCCGGCTCAGTTCGTCGCGTAGCCGCGAGAACTCCTTCTCCTTTTTCAACAACTCTTTTCGCGCGGCAACCCATTCTGCCGGCGCCACAACCTTTGGGTGTTCCATCGCTCTCGTTGCCATGACTGATTCTCCTTTCCTACCTGTCGACTTTTGCGGAAGGACCAATGACACTCGAAATCTGTGGCTAACAAGACGCTCAGTGAATGCGGGAGCCAGCCGGTGCTTTGTCCGAAACAAGCTCCCTCATTCTCTGGCCGTTCACGAAATGTGGAGCAGGCTTAGAGCGGGAGCTCTAGGCGCCCGCGGTCTGCGCTTTCGGAGCCTGGCTCGCCTGGTACGCTTGCGCAAGAACCTTGCGGATGGCTTCGTTGGACCCGGGGCTGCGCTTCTCGCGCCACGCTTCCAGGTGGTTGCATAGTTTTTCCAGGTTGGCGAGGAAGTTCGGGCTGCTGAACATGGCACGCCACGCGCCGAGCACGGGCTTCACCTGTTCAAAAACAACCCACTGTTCCCCGTTGCTTTCGAAGAAAAATTCTTCGTCGATCAGCCCCCGGTTGACGATGCTCGCTACCATCTCCCAGTAACCAAGCACCATGCGCATGTACAAGTTCCCCTGGCTGCCGGGAGGACAAACGCGCGTCAAGTCGTCGGCATTCTTCACGTGGAAGTTTGCCGAGAACCAGTCGCGCGCTTCTCTCAATTTCGGTTCGCGCCTCTCCTCGTACAGCCGCAACATCAGATTCACCTGCTCGTTCGTTACTTCTCCCATGCTTCCTCCTTTGGATTGGACAATCGACTAGACTTTCAAGGGACTAGGCAAAAGGATTTTCGTCCGCGCTGGGCCCGTAAATCGACGGCACTGGAACGTCCAGCATCCGCAGATAAACCGAGAGCTGCCCGCGATGGTGATAGTTATGATTCATGAGGATCGAGCGAATGAATCCGATCCGCGGGACGGACATCAAGACCTTCCCGTTTTTCGTCAAGCTCCACGTTGACGTCAGCCGCGCGTCGTCCATCTTCTTCAGCGTTTCCTTTGCACTCTCGAGGCTCTTGGAGAATGTATCCAGAACCTCCTGGCGGCTCTTGGGCTCGGGCTGTGAAAAGCTCGGGGCTTCCATGGTGTCCGGCACTGCTGCCGCGGCGACGCTGCCCGGCACAGACGCAATGTGCAGGGCCAACTGCCCCAGGGAAAAGGCTTTCGGGTGGGGTTTCCAGGCGAGTTTGTCGGCTGGAATACGCTCCAACACCCGCTTTGTGGTTTGTGCTTCCTGATCAATCTCCATCAAGAGGGAATCTGCAAGTCTCATAGCTTTTCCTTTCGTTTTTCTCTTCGAACGAAAATTGTTCACCACCAGCGCGGTCAATCCCCCCGCGGACGTGAAACCTCCGGCCATCAGTACTGCGCTACCGATGCAAAATGGACACATCGGTTCCTCCGCTTGCCCGCGTCGCGAATCACCGCGAACGCGCCGCTTCCGCCCGCTTCCTTACGCCAGCGTTCATGTAGCCCCACCCTGTTGTGACTCCTTTGCGGTGGTCGTCCTGAATCAGCCCGAGCGCCGCGTGCCGAAACTGGATCAGCGTCCCGCCTTCCACCTGGCTCAAGCGGTATTGCACATTGGAAACGGCTGGATAGGACATAAACAGTGGCCCGCTGATTTCCAGGAGCGTCGGCCTCTTGATGGCCTGCACCACTCCCCAGAAATGGCCGTTGTTGTCCCCCAAATCGCGATACCATCTGCCCCCCGGCCACGGCTCAATCTTCATGGGCATGGGTTTGTCATCCGCAGCCGCGTTGAAGGGGCCGAGCTGCTCCAGCAGCGCAGCGAACGTCGTCTCTAGCGGAGCGCGTACGTGGATTTCCTCCGTGATGTTCAGCGTCAAATCCTCAATTCTTGTTGCTGTCGAAATCATCTTTCCTCCTTGGAATTAACTCCTGTCCTTCACCGTTTGACGGATTGCTCTTCCGTTCGGCACGCTCCTTGACGCGACTCAATTGGTGACGCCAGAAGTGTTCAAATGTTTCTGTCCACTCGTGAAGCGGCCGGATCGCCTCCGCGTTGGTTCGATAGAGCATGCGCCGCCCATCCCTCCGCACGTTGACGAGCCCCACCTCCAGCAACACCCGCAGATGCTTCGAGACCGACGGCTGCTCCATCCCCAACGAGTCGACAATCTCCCCCACCGGCCGCTCCTGCAGCGCGATGAAGTTCAAAATCTCTCGCCGGCGCGGCTCCGCCACCGCATTAAACGCATCCGAAGTTGTCGCCGCTCGTGCCATGGGCCAACAATACATTCCCATATAGGAATATGTCAAGCACTTTTTCCCTTCCCCAAATGCCCTCCGCCACGCCCTCAGCTTCCGCCTCAGGCGCGCCAAACGGCCCGACCCCTGTCTAGGGTGAAATACAGTAGAGTTTCATTTTGAACGTACTTCCGAACAGGCTTGCGACTAAGGCCGCGCGCGCAAATTGTGCAGGAGTTCCAGGAATGGCTCGCCCGTATTCTTCAACTTCTCTTCGAGCCGCGCGGTGCAGTCGCAATCTCCGCAGGCCCACGGCTCAGAGCCGTTCTCGTCGCGGCATTTACGACGGTCGTGAGCGTCCTGTACCTTGACCAGGTCGAAATACTCCTCCCAATAGGGACGCTCCTCCTGCAGCGGCGTGGGGCAGTAGCAGACTTCGACCCAGCGCACCGTCTCGTCTGCACAAACCCTCGCCTCGTTCATGTTGCGCAGGTATTCGCCCTCGGCGATTGACTCTTCGCCCAATGTGCCGCGCTCGATCGCCTCCAGCAGTGCGCCTTGGCAACCAGCTTTCACCCGCGCTCGCACCAGGTACCGCATATTCCTTAGATGGCCCACCACGCTGACGGGCGCTGCTCTCGTTTCACCCTCACAAGGCGCACTCGGCCGGTACTTCCGGCCAGCTATTCAAATTCGTCGCTCAGTCCGCTAACCTTTAACTTTCCTTACTGCCGCAGGAAGGTGAATTCGCCGGACGGGTTGCGCGATTTCAGCGCGGTTACTTTGCCATTCTCCATGACGAACTCGTAGATGACATCCGCGAATTGCGGCGTCCTGAACTTGAGCCCCTTGATGGGAATCAGCTTGACGGGAGGCCCGCCCGGGAAAGACAACGAAAGACCGGCTCCAGGCTGATAGAGTACTTCAAATTTAACCTGGGTCGGAGTAACGTATCCGCCCGCGAGCTTTTCCAGTAGCGCCACATCAAGCGTCTCGGGCTTGCGCATGAAAACGACTTCGGCCTGGTCCAGTGATATCCCGGCGCCATCAATGTCTCCCTGTGGGTTCGTCCGGAAGTTGACGGAGAACTTGCCATATTGTTCGTCGTCGGGCGTGTCAAACCGGTCGTAGTGGAAGTGGCTCAGCGGAAACTGGAATTCGTGAAAACCGAATTGCAGGGCGTCACTCTTGAGCCCGATTTTGAGAATGCCGTAAGCCGGATTCTCATAGTCACCGGCGTAATCGGCCAACGCGTGGGATGGCTTGGTGTTCGGAACACGGTCGCCGCCGGCTTTCGCGCGCGCTTCCGTGCCAGCTTTCTTCCCTGCGAGCCGTTGTTGGAGCTGGCGCTGGCTCCAGGGCGTCTGGTCCATACCGAGAAGCCGTTCGTACACGTTGTAGCTGACGATGTTGTACAGCGGAGCGCTGTGATCGCTGATCACGAGAACAATTACGCCAATCTTGTCGTTGGGCATAAAGGAAACCTGCGAATGGAAACCAGGAAGGTCGCCGCCGTGAAAGGTCATCAGGTGCCCGCGATAGGCGGCGGTTTGCCGCCCCATGCCGTAGGCCGGATTGAGCAACTCCCAAAATCCCAGTGCTTCCCCAAGAGTGTTTGGCAAACCAATGGCCGGTTGCAGCGTGGCTTTCAGCACATTCGCTGGCAAAACCTGTTTGCCATTGTATTTCCCGTCATTCATCAGGGCGATCAGCCAATGCGATAGCTCATCGATGTTGGAGATGATGGCCCCGGCCGGGGCGACGCCCTCGGTGTCTTCGTAGTAAGGAATCTTGTACAGCTCGAACGAGTCGCGCTTTTCACGGAAGGGCACGCCGTGGTCGGGATGCTGCGTCATGTCGGAGATCGTGTAGGTGGTCGAGTTCATGTCGAGCGGCGCAAAGATCCTCTCGCGCACGAACTGCTCCCAGGTTTTCCCGGATTTCAATTCGATGATGTTACCGGCGGCAGAGTACATGAGGTTGTTGTAGAGGAAGGTTTCCCGCATAGGCTCCTGCGGCTCGAGGTACTTCAGCTTTTCGAACAACTCCTTCCTCGTGAAGGGCGACTTGAACCAGATCAAATCGTGCCTCGTCACTCCCGTGCGGTGAGACAACATGTCGCGCAGCGTGACGTTGTTGTTGAGCTGGTCGTTGTAGAACTGGATCGCAGGAACGGACTCGCGCACCGGCCTATCCCAGGTCAGCTTTCCTTCCTCGACGAGCATGCCAGCCGAAACGGCAGTGAACAATTTTGAGTTCGAGGCGATCTGGCACAACGTCGTCGGCGTGAACGGCAGCTTTTTCTCATAGTCTCGATAGCCATAGCCCTTGGCGAAAACCAATTTGTCGTTGACCACGATGCCTACGCCGATCCCCGGCGTATTCCATTCCTTCAGAACTTGCTCCATATAAGAGTCGAAGCCACTCAGCTTGCTGGTGATGTCGGGCGTCTGGGCGCGAGCGCCAGGCCCGCACACCATCAGCAGCAGGGTCAGACTGAACATTAGGACCGCGAGCGCAACTCGGGTGGATCGATCTTGGTTATCGAAGAACATGAGGCT
>Ga0209648_10002130_pt1 | contig 16309 bp, 18 predicted proteins | sample GraSoi2013_115cm_FD_185830 | JGI IMG/M metagenome (GOLD analysis project Ga0209648, IMG submission 185830) | Grasslands soil microbial communities from the Angelo Coastal Reserve, California, USA - Sample 9_17_2013_115cm (SPAdes) (version 2) | ecosystem: Environmental > Terrestrial > Soil >...
CAGGTTTTGATCGATTTCGAAGGCGCGCAGCTCGGCTCTTCGCGGGCCTACTTGCACTGGTACAACGACCACAGCCTGACCTCGTCGCACGAAAAATTCGGCCTGACGATTCCCGCGGTCGGCGGCATCAGACCGGCGATGACGCGCAGCAACGTCGATTTGCCGCAGCCGGAGCGGCCGAGCAGCCCCACGATTTCATTGTCCCTGAGCGTGAGATCGACGTCGTCGAGAACAAGCACGTCTCCCTCGCCCTGCCGATAGATGTGGCGCAAGCCTTCCACCTGAACCAGCGGAGCAAGGGCTGACAGCGGTGCATCCATTGCCGGCTCCTCTCAATCCAGGCGCGTGCGGCGCTCGGCGATCGTATAAAGCCGCCGCCAGAGCAATCGGTTGAGCAGAACCACGAATAGTGCCATCACCACGATCCCGAGCACGACGCGGGGATAGTCTCCCGCCTCGGTCGCACGGGCGATGAAGGCGCCGAGGCCGGCGGCCTCGAGCTTGGTGTCGCCCCAGTTCGCCACCTCCGCGACAATGCTCGCGTTCCACGAGCCGCCCGACGCCGTGAGAGCGCCGGTCACGTAATAGGGGAAGATTCCCGGAAGTATCACCTTGCGCCACCATTGCCAGGAGCGCAGGCGATACAACCTGGACACCTCCCGCAGGTCCGTCGGGAAGGCGCTGGCGCCGGCAACGACATTGAACAGAATGTACCATTGCGTGCCCAGCACCATGAGCGGGCTGAGCCAAATGTCCGGATTGAGCCGAAAGGCCACGATCGCGACGACGGCCATCGGAAACAGCACGTTGGCCGGGAACGCCGCCAGGAATTGGGCTACCGGCTGCACCAGTTCCGCGGCCCAGGGACGCAGCCCGATCCACACGCCAATCGGAACCCAGATCAAACTGGCGATCACAATCAGTACGACCACCCGCGCCAGCGTCAGCACGCCAAGTCCGACGGCGCCGGCCACATCGTCGGGGCCGAGCGTCATGCGCAGATACTCGACGGCCATCCAGGCCGAGTAACCCGCGGCGGCAAGCACGAGCAGGATCCAAACGACGTCCGAAGCCTTGCCGAGCCAATCGGGAACCACGCGCGCTCGCCCGCCGCCGAGCGCGGGAAGACGCAGCCGAGCCAACCCTGAAACGACTCGGGCTATCGGCGTCGACATGCGGCGCAACAGGCGAGTGCGCCGCACGAGGTCGTAGACCCACGATCTCGGACGCTGCTGTGCCGCAGTCTGCTCGAAACGGAACTTGTCCGCCCAAGCCACGATCGGCCGGAACAGCAGCTGGTCGTAAGCCAGGATCACAACGGCCATGGTCGCCACCGCCATTGCCACCGCTGCGACATCCTTTCGATCGATGGCGACCGCGAGCCAAGATCCGATGCCGGGCAGCTTCACGCTCGTAGTGCCCACCGTGATCGCCTCGGAGGCGACCACGAAGAACCATCCGCCCGACATCGACATCATCGTGTTCCAGATCAGGCCGGGGGCAGCGAAAGGCACTTCCAGACGCCAGAAGCGCAGCCACGGCGACAGCCGGAAATGCCGGCTCACCTCGTCGAGATCTCGGGGGATGGTGCGCAGCGATTGATAGAAGCTGAAAGCCATGTTCCAGGCCTGCGCCGTGAACACCGCGAAGATCGCCGCGCATTCCGCGCCGAGCTGGCTGCCGGGGAAAAGCCCCATGAAGAACACCACGGTGAAGGTGAGAAAGCCGAGCACCGGAACCGATTGAAGGATGTCGAGGGCGGGAATGATGACCAGCTCGGCCTTGCGGCTCTTGGCCGCCGAGGTCGCGACCACGAACGTGAACGCCAGCGATGCCAGGACGGCCGCGAACATCCTGAGCGTGGTGCGCAACGCATATTCGGGCAGCTTGGCCGGGTCGAGCGTCACCGGGGCAAGATCGAGGCTCGCCAAAGGCGCCTCCATCTCGCGCGCGCCGTGCGCGAGCGCGGCGAAGGCCGCCGCAATGAACGCAAAAAGCACCAAGTCGTAGAAATTCGGCAGCGCGCCTTTTTGGCCCAAGCTGAGCGGCCAGGTACGCACGGCCGCCGTCACGGAGCGGATGTCCATGGGCTCATCCCCATCCTGGCGCCGGCGCGGCGCGCACCGCCGACCCGACCGGCAAATCAGGCCACGACTGACGTTCCACTATCGCTTGAGCATCGACCGCGGAGACGAACCCAACCGTACCGACAATCGACTTGAGAATCTGCGCTCAGCTGTTTTCGCCGGGCGGCGCATCGAGCAGCCTGCGGCACTCGCCGAGCTCGAACAGGGCCGCCTGAAGCCTGCGAATATCTTCGCGCGGGAGATCGCCGCCGGAAATGGCCGGCTCGGACGGACGCTGAGGCGGGTTGAGCGGGGCCATGGCTTTTGCCCCCCGCGAAGCCCGATGAGGCCCTGCTTCGCGCGACCCGGGCTCGCTGCCGTCTTCGAGGGAAGGCTCGATGCGGTCCGCATCGGACGCCTCGGCGGCGTCCGGTTCATCGGTGGCGCCGAGAATCGACGGCCAAAGACCCAACAATCCGCGACTGGCCTCTTGTGCGCCGGGACCGGCGACCGTCTCCTCGCCGCCATCTTCGTCCGCGGCGGCTTGCGCCGGCTGCGGCGCCCCACTGCGCCAAACCGCCTGAACGAACTTGATGCCCTCGTCCTTGAGAATGCGTTGTACGCCGCGGATCGTGTACCCCTCGCCGTAGAGCAGATGGCGAATTCCACGCAGCAGGTCCACGTCGTCGGGCCGATAGTAGCGGCGGCCGCCGCCGCGCTTCATCGGCTTGATCTGGACGAATCGGGTCTCCCAGAAGCGGAGCACATGCTGAGGAAGATCGAGCTCCTCTGCGACTTCGCTGATGGTCCGGAACGCATCCGGCGCCTTTTCCATTGCCGCAGGTTCCTTCGCTCTATGCTTTGTGGCCGCGGTCCAGCCCCGTATTGATGCGCTGCTTGAGGATTGCGGAGGGCTTGAACACCATGACTCGACGCGGGGAAATCGGCACTTCCCTGCCGGTCTTCGGATTGCGCCCGATTCTCTGACCTTTCTTGCGGACGATGAACGATCCGAACGAGGAAAGTTTCACGGTTTCGCCGCGCTCAAGGCAGTCGGTGATCTCCTTGAGCACCAGTTCGACCAGCATAGCGGATTCGGTGCGCGACAGGCCTACTTTCTGGTAGACCGCCTCGCATAGATCCGCGCGCGTCACAGTTTTCCCAGCCATCGTTCCGCCCCGCTCCGCTCCGCCCCGCCCCGCTCCGCGGCAAACCTATCCTTATGAATTATCGACGATATTCACATGGCCGGTCAATGGCGCCCAGCGCGACCCGCTCACCACCGCAGCAGCAAGGCGCCCCACGTGAATCCCCCGCCCATCGCCTCGAGCAGGACGAGATCGCCATGCTTGATGCGTCCATCCGCCCGGGCGACCGCGAGCGCGAGCGGGATCGAAGCGGCCGACGTGTTGCCGTGCCGGTCCACGGTGCTGACGATCTTTTTCGGATCGATGCCGAGCTTGTGCGCCGAGCCGTCGATGATGCGCTGGTTGGCCTGATGCGGCACGAACCAGTCGATATCGTCGACGGAATATCCGGTTTCGCGGAACGCCTCGGTGACCACGTCGGAGATCATCGCCACCGCGTGGCGAAACACCTCGCGTCCCTCCATGCGCAGGTGCCCGACGGTGCCGGTCGAGGACGGACCACCGTCGACATAGAGCTTCATCTTGTAGCGGCCGTCGGACCGCAAGCGCGACGTCAGGACACCGCGATCCTCGGTCGTGCCGGGCTGGCCCTGCGCCTCGACTACCACGGCGCCGGCGCCGTCGCCGAACAGCACGCAGGTGCCGCGGTCGGTCCAGTCGAGTATCCGCGAAAATGTTTCCGCGCCGATCACCAGCGCGCGCTTGAACTCCCGCGTCCTGAGCAGCCCGTCGGCCGTAGCGAGCCCGAACACGAACCCGGAGCAGACCGCTTGCAGGTCGAACGCCGCGCCGCCGGTGATGCCGAGCCCCTCCTGCACCGACACTGCCGTAGCGGGAAAGGTGTTGTCCGGCGTGGAGGTCGCCACCACGATCAAGTCGATGGACTGCGGATCGACGCCGGCATCGGCGATGGCGGCGCGCGCGGCGGCAATTCCCAGATGCGAGGTGAACTCGCCGGGCGCGGCGACGTGGCGCTGACGGATGCCGGTGCGCTGCACGATCCATTCGTCGGAGGTGTCGACCATCCGCGCAAGATCGTCATTGCTGAGGATGCGCTTCGGCAGATAGGCACCGCAGCCGAGCACGACCGAACGCAGGATGCTCACGAGGCGGCCTCGCCGATCTTGATCGCCGAGTCGCCGGCGCCGCTGCGGCCGAGCGTCTGCTCGATTTTCGCAAGCAGCTCGTAGCGCGCCATGTCGTAGCCGAGATCCACCGCGGAAGCGAAGCCCTCGGCATCGGTGCCGCCGTGGCTCTTGATGACGATGCCGTTGAGCCCCAGGAACACTCCCCCGTTGACCTTGCGCGGATCCATCTTCTCATGGAGCGTGCGAAACGCCTGGCGCGCCAAGAGGTAGCCGAGCCTGGTGCGCCACGTGCGGCTCATGGCGCTCCTGAGATATTCCGCGAATTGGCGGGCGGTGCCTTCGGCCGTCTTGAGCGCGATGTTGCCGGCGAAGCCCTCGGTGACCACCACGTCGGCCGTCCCGTCCGCGATGTCGGTGCCCTCGATGAAGCCGATATATTCGAGATTCTGCAGGTTCGCCTCGCGCAGCAGCCGCCCCGCCTCGCGCACTTGCTCGAGCCCCTTGACCTCCTCGACCCCGATATTGAGCAGTCCCACGGAAGGCCGATCGAGCCCGAACAAGACACGCGCCATGGCGCTGCCCATCACCGCGAGGTCCATCAGATGCTGGGCATCGGCGCCGATCGAAGCACCCAGGTCGAGCACGATGGATTCGCCTTTGAGGGTCGGCCACAACGCCGCGATCGCCGGGCGGTCGATCCCCTGCATGGTCTTGAGATTGAACTTGGCCATGGCCATGAGGGCGCCGGTATTGCCGGCCGAGACCGCTACGTCGGCTTCGTGTTTCTTCACCGCGTCCAGCGCCAACCACATCGAGGATTTCCAGCGGCCGTAACGCAAAGCCTGGCTCGGCTTGTCGTCCATCTTGACCGCCACCTCGGTGTGGACGAGCCGCGCGGCGCCCCGCAGCCCCGGTCTCGCTTCCAGCAGAGGCTCGATCGCGGCGCGGTTGCCGAACAGCAGGAATTCGGTATCGGGGTGACGCTGCAGGGATATTTCGGCTCCCTGCACGACTACCGACGCGCCGACGTCGCCCCCCATGGCGTCGAGCGCGATACGGACCTTATGGGGCATGGATCGACCTTGGCAGCACCCTTCGACGCGCCGCAGTTGTGGTTTTCGCAGCAGCCCGGCGATAAGCCCGGTGGACAATAGCGTGTCGGCCAAAGGACACAACACACTTGTCGGCTGCGGCAGGGGACGGACTAACGCTCGGGTCCGCCATCGCTTTTCTTGAGTGGGGCCAGCGCCGCAAACGGCGTCGCGTCTCGATCCGCGCTTCGCGGGGCGTCGAACACGGCGCCCGGCTTGCGCGGATATGGATCGATGCCGAGGATCAGGAACTCGGTCGCCACGGCGCCCAGATCGACCATGCCGCCGATCATTGGTTCCGGCGGATCACCGGCTTCCACTGGGAGTTCCGCGGCGAGGCCCGTTTGTGCGCCGGCGGGCGCGAACAGGAGATCCACCGGCTCGATCACCTCGTTCGAAATCGGTTCGAGGGTGACAACGCAGGTCTGCCGCACGGTCGCGGAGATCTCGCCGACGACGCGCAAACCGCTTCGGCCGCGGCGGGCGAGATCGAACGTCGCCTCGAGCCGCGTCAACTCTTTCACCCCCGCGGCCTCGGCCAGCGTGGTGCGGATCGTCTCGTTGGCCGCAAGCTCGACGCGACGGCCGGTCTCGGGGACGTCTTCCACCCGAATCGGCACGATCCAAGGGTGCTCGGTTCTGGCCATTCCAGAGCTCTGCAATGCGATTCTACCGCACGAAATATGGTGTTTCGGCGAGGCAATTGCACCTGGGCACCGAAGACGCGGACGGATCCGGACGCGACCATGCCACGATCGCGCCATAGAGGGCACCGATGGTGCGGAGCCAAGAAACCATGGCGGGGCGACAGATCCTGGGGCGGTAGCACTGCGGCCGGCGCGACCGGCCCTTGCCGCGTTGCAATCGGCGGGGCTGCGGGCTAGGTCACGGGTTCGCGCGCACAAGGGCAGCGGGGAACATGCGCAGATTGGAACGGCGCGGAGGCGGACGCGGGGTAATCGCCGTTGCGATATCGCTCGCAGCCGCCTTGCCGCTCGCCGGCTGCGGCTTCACCCAGACCTACTACCACGGCTACGTGGTCCAGGAAGGGGCGCTCGAGCAGGTCCCGCTCGGCGCCACCCAGGAGCAGGTGCTCATCGTTCTCGGCACGCCATCGACCGTCGCAACCGTGAACGGCGAGGTGTTCTATTATATTTCCGAGCGCGCCGAAAAGACCGCGTTTCTGCCGCAGAGGGTGGTGAACCAGCGGGTCGTCGCCGTCTATTTCGACAAGAACCGGCGGGTCGAGCGCCTGGCGGACTACGGAATGCAGGACGGAAGGATTTTCGACTTCGTCAGCCGGACCACGCCCACCGCCGGCAAGGAGCTCAATTATCTGAGCTACGTGTTCAAGATTTTCGGCAAGGATTAGCCCGCGTTAGGATGGGTCGAGCGCAGGAAACCCGTCGTGAAGGCCCGTCATCGGTTGTGCCGAGAGGGGGGCGGGTTTTGCTGCCGCTTTACCCCAACCTGGATCCTCACTGGTGTGCCAGGACGGCGAGTAGCAGCAGCGCCACGATGTTGGTGATCTTGATCATCGGGTTGACCGCCGGACCGGCGGTGTCTTTGTAAGGATCACCCACTGTATCGCCGGTGACCGCGGCCTTGTGCGGCTCCGAGCCTTTACCGCCGTAATGGCCGTCCTCGATATATTTCTTGGCATTGTCCCAGGCGCCGCCGCCGGAAGTCATCGAGATCGCCACGAACAGACCGGTGACGATGACGCCGAGCAGCATAGCGCCGACCGCAGAAAACGCCGCGGATTTGCCGGCCGGCCCCCCACCGGTAACGAAATAGATGATGAAATACACCACGATCGGGGAGAGCACCGGCAACAGCGAGGGAACGACCATCTCCTTGATTGCCGCCTTGGTGAGCATGTCGACGGCGCGGCCGTAGTCCGGCCGGTCCTTGTACGTCATGATGCCGGGCTTTTCGCGAAACTGCCGGCGCACTTCCTCGACGATCGAGCTCGCCGCGCGGCCGACCGCGGTCATGCCCATCGCGCCGAACAGATACGGCAGCAGTCCGCCGAACAGCAGCCCGGCGACCACGTACGGATTGTTGAGCGAGAAATCGAGCTTCACGCCCTGGAAATACCGGTGCTGGTCCGCGTGCGCGGTGAAGAACTTGAGGTCCTCGTTGTAGGCGGCGAACAGCACCAGCGCGCCGAGGCCGGCCGAGCCGATCGCATAGCCCTTGGTGATCGCCTTGGTGGTGTTGCCGACCGCGTCGAGGGCGTCGGTCGACTTTCGCACCTCCTTCGGCAGCCCGGACATTTCGGCGATGCCGCCGGCGTTGTCGGTCACCGGCCCGAACGCGTCGAGCGCCACCACCAGGCCCGCCAGCGACAGCATGCTGGTCACCGCCACGGCAATCCCGAACAGGCCCGCAAGCCCGTAGCTGACGAGAATGCCGGTGATGATCACGATGGTCGGCAGCGCGGTCGCTTCCAGCGAGACCGCCAGCCCCTGGATGATGTTGGTGCCATGTCCGGTGATCGAGGCCTTGGCGATCGACTGCACCGGACCGAAATTGGTGCCGGTGTAATATTCGGTGATCCACACGATCAGCCCGGTGACGACCAGCCCGACGACGCCGCAGGCGAACAAAGCGGCGCCGCTATAGGCCGCGCCCGGGATCGGGCCGAAGCCGCCGGGCAGCAAGAAGTAGATCACCAGCGCCTCGCCCACGAGCGAGAGCACGGCGGTGACGATGAATCCCTTGTAGAGCGCCCCCATGATCGATTGGCTCGGCCCGAGCTTGACGAAGAAGGTGCCGATGATCGACGTCACCACGCAGGCGCCCCCGATCGCGAGTGGCAAGATCATCATCGACCTGAGGATCGCGGGGTTGCCGCCGAAGAAGATCGAGGCGAGCACCATGGTGGCGACCGTGGTCACCGCGTAGGTCTCGAACAGGTCGGCCGCCATGCCGGCGCAATCGCCGACGTTGTCGCCCACGTTATCGGCGATGGTCGCGGGATTGCGCGGATCGTCCTCGGGAATGCCGGCTTCGACCTTGCCGACGAGATCGCCGCCGACGTCGGCCCCCTTGGTGAAGATGCCGCCGCCGAGACGCGCGAAGATCGAGATCAGCGATCCGCCGAAGCCGAGTGCCACCAGGGCATCGACCACCGTGCGGTCGTTGGGGGCTTTCCCCAGCCAGCCGGTCAGGACGGCGAAATAGACTGTGACGCCGAGCAGCGCCAGCCCGGCCACGAACATGCCGGTGATCGCACCCGACTTGAAGGCGATGTCCAAGCCGCCGGCCAGCGAGCCGATCGCCGCTTGCGCCGTCCGCACGTTGGCTCTCACCGAAACGTTCATGCCGATGAAGCCGGCCGCGGCGGAAAGCGCGGCGCCGATCGCGAACCCGAGCGCAACCAGCCAGCCGAGCAAAAATCCGACGATGACGAAAATGATGATCCCCACCGCCGCGATCGTGGTGTACTGGCGCTTGAGGTAGGCTTGCGCGCCTTCGCGGATTGCCGCGGAGATCTCCTGCATTTTTTGGCTTCCGGCGTCCGCCGCCATCACGGACTGGATGGCCCAGATGCCGTAGAGGATGGCGAGCACGCCGCAGGCAATGATGCCCCACAAAGCAGTCATGAATTCCACCCCATTTCGCTGAAAACGAGCGGGAGCCCCTCGCCGCGCCGCTGCGGCCAATCCGGCCAGGCTGGACCGCAAGGGTCCTGAAGCGGCGCGGACATTGCCAAAAACACCGCTGCGACGCAACGCCGGAGATGCGCGCCGCGGCTTCCCGATTGCCGAGCATAGCGCTCACCGGTCGAGCCCGGCTCAGGCGAACCGCCACCGCTCGCGCAACACGAGCCAGCCCAGCAGTCCTGCGGCCACCAGCACGACCGGCAGGATGACCTCGTTGACCGCGTCCCAGCCGAAGCTCGCCAACAATCGGCCCGAGCTGAAGGAGCCGATCGCCATGCTGCCGAAAATCACGAAATCGTTGAAAGCCTGCACCTTGGTGCGTTCCTCGGGTCGATGGCACTGCGTCACCATGGTGGTGGCGCCGACGAAACCGCAGTTCCAGGCAATACCCAGCACGATAAGCGCGCCCCAGAACTGGGCGAGACCGGTCCCGGAGATCGCGATCGCTCCGCTCGCGAGCATGAGCAGCAATCCGGCGGCGACCACCCGCTCGACGCCGAAGCGGCGGATGAGCGCGCCGGTGAAGAAGCTCGGCGCGTACATGGCGATGATGTGCCATTGGATCCCGAGCGCCGCGTCGGTGACCGAGTGGTTGCAGGTCACCATCGCCAGCGGCGCCGAAGTCATGATCAGATTCATCAGGCCGTAGCTCGCAACGCCGCACACCATCGCGACGACGAAACGCGGCTCTCCGGCAATTTCGACGAGCGGCCGGGCCGTCTTCGCCACGGAGCCGGGCCTCCCGCGCGGAATGCGCACCAGCGTCAGCACGACAGCGGCCAGCAGGGCCACGGCGGCCTGTGCCAGATAGCTTGCGGCGAACAGATAGGGCGGCCACAAATCCTTGGTGAAGATGACGAGCTCCGGCCCGACGAACGCCGCGAAAATCCCGCCGGCGAGCACCGTCGAGATGGCGGTCGGCCGAAACGTTTCGCTGGCGGTGTCGGCGGCGGCGAACCGGTAGGACTGATGCGCGGCCGCATAGAGTCCGCCGATGAACGTTCCCAGGCTGAACAGCAGGAAGGATCCGCGGAGCACCGCATAGGCGCACAACAGGCCGGTGATCACCCCGCACGCGGCTCCTGTCTCGAACGCGGTACGCCTCCCGAAGCGCCGCGCAATCGCGCCGACCGGCAGCGTGCCGACCCACATTCCCATCACGAAGGCGCTGAGCGGCACGGTGGCGAGGCCGGGATCGGGGGCGAGCACAGCGCCGATGATGGAGCCGGTGGAGAAAATGAGCGCGGAATTCCCGCCGGACAGCGCCTGCGCCGCGGCGAGCACCCGCGCATTGCGGCGCGCGAGCCGATCATCGATCAGCGGCGCAGCCGCGCCGCCGATCGCTTCCTCGAGCGCGACGCCGACTTCGTGATCGGGAACGTCCATGAGCGGATCAGAAATGGCTGAAGGAGGGACATGCAAACTCCAGCGGCTCTCCATGCCGGTCCCGGAATAGCGGCGCGGTTCGACCGGCAATGATGCGGCCGATTTCGGTCACGGCAACGCCGGATGCGAGCGCCGCCGTGCGAAAAGCGTCGCGGTTTTCGGGCGCTACGGTGCAGAGGATCTCGTAATCATCGCCGCCGGTCACGGCGAGCTCGCTCGCACTCGCGTCGACAGCGATGACGCGCCTGGCGGCATCGGAAAGCGGCACCGTCTCCATCTCGATTTGCGCGGTTACGCTGGAGGCGCCGCACAGCTTGGCCAGATCGCCGGCAAGGCCGTCGGAAACGTCCATGGCGGACGACGCATAGAGGCGAATCTGCTCGGACAGCGCCACGCGCGGCTCGGGAATGAGATATCGCGCCAGCAGATGGTCCCGCTCGTGCGGCTCGAGTCGATGCAGCGCCGCGGATCCGGGCTCGCGGCGAAGCTTCAGCCCCAGTGCCGCATCACCGATCGTGCCGCTCACGAACACGGCGTCGCCCGGCTTGGCCCCGCTCCGTCGCACCATGCCGCCGTGCGGTACCGTGCCGAACGCGGCGATCGAAACCGTCACCGGACCCGGCGTCCGGTCGGTGTCGCCGCCGAGCAGCGGGCATCCATAGAGCTGCGCATCGGCGCGCAGCCCATCCGCAAAACCCGCCAGCCATGCGTCCGACGTGCCGTCCGGCAGCGCGAGCGAGAGCAGGAACCCGACGGGCTTCGCACCCTTGGCGGCAAGATCGGAGAGGTTGACGCGCAACGCCTTGCGTCCGACGGCCTCGGCGGGATCTTCGGGAAAGAAATGCACGCCGCCGATGATCGCATCGGCCTTGAGCACGACATCGCAGTCGGGCGGCGGCACCAGGATCGCGGCGTCATCGGCGAGACCGAGCGCACCCGGATGCGACGCCAGCGGCCGAAAGTAGCGCGCGATCAGCCGATCTTCCGGGGAGCCCTCGGCATCTTCAGCCATGGCGATTCACCCCGTCGCCTGCTCGAACTCGCCGGACCGCAGTTGCCGCGCCAGCAGATCGAGCACCGCATTGACCATGCCGGTTTCCTCGCCGTCGAGGAATGCACTGGCGACGTCGACATATTCCGAGATGACCACGCGTGCTGGAACGTCGCGGCGCTGGTCGAGCTCGAAGGCGCCCGCCCGCAGCACGGCACGCAGCAGGGCCTCGACCCGCTTGAGCGGCCAGCCGCCGGCGAGCGCGCGGTCGATCAGCGGGTCGAGCCGGCGCTGCTCGCGGACGAATCCGCCGACGATCTCGCGGAAGAACGCGGCTTCGGCCGGCAGATAGGTCGAGCCGTCGACCTCGCGGCCGAGCCAGTGGCTTTCGAACTCGGCAAGGATGTCGTTGAGCGGGGTCGCCGCGATGTCCATCTGATAGAGCGCCTGCACCGCCGCGAGCCGCGCCGCCCCGCGCCGGTTGGCCTTGCGTCCTTGCTTCGCCGCGCTCTTCGACATCGTGCGTCCTCAGAGCGACGCGAGGCGCCGCTTGATTCTCACCATCGCGAGCGCGGCGCGCGCCGCGTCGCCGCCCTTGTCCGCTTCCTCCACCCGCGCCCGCGCCCACGCCTGCGCTTCGCTATCGACGGTGAGAATTCCGTTGCCGACCGGCAGGCTGCGGGCGACCGCAAGGTTCATCAAGGCCCGAGCCGATTCGATGGCGACGATGTCGAAATGGATGGCTTGCGTTCCGCCGCGTCGAGCGCCATCGCGATCGCGGCGGGAACCTCCAGCGAGCCTGGCACGCTGATGCGGTCGAAGGCGACGCCTTCCGCCTCGAGTACGCGGCGAGCGCCCGCGAGCAGCGCATCGGCGATATCGTCGTAGAACCGCGCCTCCACGATGAGAATGCGCGCGCCGGCAAGATCGCCCGCTTCGCCCTTGTCCGCTCTGCGCGCCTCGGCCATTCAAGCCTCCGAAAAAATTCGCATAGGATGGGTTGAGCACGGCGAAACCCATCACTTGTCCGGACACCAGCAGGTAAACTCATCGAATACAGCGAACCTGACCGTTTGCCGAGATCAACCCTGATCTTCGCCCACTCGTAGAATGGGTTTCGCTCAATCCATCCTACGGCGCATCCTAGTGCGTTTCCATCAGCCTCGCGACGTAGCGCGCCATCAGGTCGACCTCGAGATTGAGCGCGTCGCCTTGGCGATTGCCGCCGAGCGTGGTCGCTTGCAGCGTGTGCGGAATGATGAGGACGCCGAACCTGTTCGCATCGACCTCGTTGACGGTGAGCGCGGTGCCGTCGAGTGCCACCGAGCCCTTGGGCGCGATCAACCGCGCCAATGGCGCGGGCGCGGCCAGCGTCAATCGGACCATGTCGCTCAGATCTTCGCGCGCGAGCACCTGCGCGATACCGTCGACATGGCCGCTGACGAGATGTCCGCCGAGCTCGTCGCCGATCCTCAGCGCGCGCTCCAGATTGATCGGCGTGCCCTCGCGCCAGCTTCCGGCAGTGGTCACGGCAAGGGTTTCCGCCGCCGCATCCACTGCGAACCAGGCTCGGCCATCCCGATCTCCCACCTCGACCACGGTCAGGCAGATGCCCGCGCAGGCGATCGACGCGCCGAGCTCGATCGAGGCGCGATCATAGGCACAACCGATCGTCAGCCGGCGCAGCCCCTCGGCGCGCGGGGTGACGGCGAGCACTTCGCCGATATCGGTGATGATGCCGGTGAACAAAGGTCAGGCCCGCACAAGATTTTCCAAGCGATCGGGGCCGACCCATTCGACACCGATCGACTTGAATCGCTGCGAGCGCGTCAGGGCGGATATCGGCATTCCCTCGACCGCGTCGATGCCCTCGGGGCCGATGCTCGCGCTCGCTTGGAACAGCGCGATTTCGTCCACGAGATCGCAGGCGATCATCGAGGCGGCGAGGATCGGCCCACCCTCGACGAGGAGGCGAGTGATGCCTCTCGAGGCCAGGAGCCGCAAGGCCGCGCCAAGCTCGAGCCGGCCGGGCGCCGAAAGCTCGGCCCGGATCACTTCCACTCCGCGGACGCGCAGCGCCGCTTCGCGATCTGCAGATGCCGAAGCAGCCGTGAGCACCCACAGCGGAACCTCCTTGCAGCTCGCCGCCAGCCGGCCCTCCAGGGGCAGCCGCAACGCGGCATCGAACACGATGCGCACCGGCGAGCGGGCGGCCATTCCGGGCAGCCGGCAGGTGAGCAAAGGATCATCGGCAAGCACCGTTCCGATTCCCACCACGATCGCATCGTTCATCGCGCGCAGGAGATGAACGCGGTCGCTCGCGCGCTCCCCAGTGATGGCAACCGGCCGCCGCCCGGCAAGTCCCGCCTTGCCGTCGGCGGAGATCGCAAGCTTGAGCGTAACCTCGGGCCGCTTCTCGCGCATGCGGCGGATATGACCCGCATGGGCGTGCGCGGCTGCGGCCGCGCCGGCTCCGGTCCTGACGGCAATGCCGGCGGCCTTGAGCCGCGCATGCCCCCTCCCGGCGACCTCGGGGTTCGGGTCCTCGAGCGCGGAGACCACGGTCGAAATTCCCGCCGCGACGATTGCGTCGGCGCAAGGCGGGCTCTTGCCGTGGTGGGAGCACGGCTCGAGCGTGACATAGAGCGTGGCGCCCCTCGCCAGGGTCCCGGCACGCGCCAGCGCCTCGGGTTCGGCGTGAGGCCGCCCGCCGGGCTGGGTCCAGCCCCGTCCGACGACGACCGGCCCGCTCGGGCCATGTCGGACGATGACGGCCCCCACGGCGGGATTCGGCCAGACATTGCCGAGCCCGCGACGTCCCAGCGCAAGGGCCGAGGTCATGAACCGCAAATCATCGGAAGCGGCGACAGGCATCGCCTTGGCGGCGGCAGTCATTTGTGTTCGTGCGCGGGCGCCCGAACCTGCTCGTCGGCGCTCAACTCCCCCAGCACCGCCTGGAAATCCTTGGGCTCGCGGAAATTGCGATAGACGGAGGCAAAGCGCACGTAAGCGACGTCGTCGAGGCCGCGCAGATGCTCCATCACGGTCTCACCGATCGTCTCCGAGCTCACTTCGTTTTCGCCGAGGCTTTCCAGCTCGCGGACGATTTTCGAGACCATCTGCTCGACGCGCTCGGGATCGACCGGCCGCTTGCGCAAGGCGATCTGAACCGAGCGCATCAGCTTGTCGCGATCGAACGGTACGCGCCGTCCGTTGCGCTTGATGACGACGAGCTCGCGCAATTGCACGCGTTCGAACGTGGTGAAACGGAAATTGCAGGCGAGGCAGACGCGCCGCCGGCGGATCGCCGCCGAATCCTCGGTCGGACGCGAATCCTTGACCTGGGTATCGAGGCTCCCGCAATTCGGACAGCGCATGCTCGCGACTCAGCCGTTGTAGATCGGAAATCGAGCGACCAGCCGCTTCACCTTTTCCCGTACCGCCGCCTCGACTGCGGCGTCCTCGCCGGCGCCTTTGCGAGCGAGCGCGTCGAGCACCTCGGCGATCATTTCTCCGATCTGCCGGAACTCGGCGACGCCGAAGCCGCGGCTGCTGCCCGCCGGGGTACCGATGCGAATGCCGGAGGTGATGGTCGGCTTTTCGGGATCGAACGGGATGCCGTTCTTGTTGCAGGTGATGCGGGCGCGGCCGAGCGCGGCTTCCGCCACCTTGCCGGTCAGGCGCTTGGGGCGAAGATCGACCAGCATGAGGTGCGTGTCGGTCCCGTCCGAGACGATGTCGAGGCCCCGCGATTTCAGGATTTCGGCGAGCGCCTTGGCATTCTCGACCACCGCTTTGGCATAGGACCGGAACGAGGGCCGCAGCGCCTCGCCGAATGCCACCGCCTTGGCGGCGATCACGTGCATCAGCGGCCCGCCTTGCGAACCCGGGAATACCGCCGAGTTGATCTTTCGCGCCAGCTCCTCATCGTTGGTCAGCACGAAGCCGCCGCGCGGGCCGCGCAAGGTCTTGTGCGTCGTCGAGGTCACGACATGCGCATGCGGGAACGGGCTCGGATGGACGCCGCCCGCCACCAGCCCGGCGAAATGCGCCATGTCGACCATGAGCAATGCGCCGACGCTGTCCGCGATCTCTCGGAACCGGCGGAAATCGATGATGCGGGGGTAAGCCGAGCCGCCGGTGACGATCGCTTTCGGCTTGTGCTCGTGCGCGAGGCGCTCGACCTCCTCGAAGTCGATGCGTTGGTCCTGCCGGCGCACCCCATAGGGCACGACGTGGAACCACTTGCCCGACAGATTCACCGGCGAGCCGTGGGTCAGGTGCCCGCCGGCGGCGAGGTTGAGGCCCATGAAAGTGTCGCCGGGCTGCATCATCGCCATGAATGCCGCCTGGTTCGCCTGCGCGCCCGAGTGCGGCTGCACGTTGGCGAAGGCGCAACCGAACAACTTGGTGCTGCGCTCGATGGCGAGTTGTTCGGCGATGTCGACGAATTGGCAGCCGCCGTAGTAGCGCCGGCCCGGATAGCCCTCCGCGTATTTGTTGGTGAGCACCGAGCCCTGCGCTTCGAGCACGGCGCGGCTCACGATGTTCTCCGAGGCGATCAGCTCGATCTCATCGCGCTGGCGCCCGAGCTCGAGCCGGATCGCCTCGGCGATTTCCGGATCGGCTTCTGCGAGCGGCGCCTTGAAAAACGTATCCGTATCGGCGGAAACGGCGACGGCATCCCGGGCGGACATCAGGCCTCCTTGCGGCAATAGCAAAGCGGCGGTCGTGGCGTGGCCCCGCCCGACCGGCTTTTGGCGCGCTTTGCCGAGATTTGCGCGCCCGAAAAGGATCAGCTCGATTTCACTCGGGCTCTCTCGGTCATCTCCGAACCGGCCGAGGCAAGGTTCGGGGATATCCCGTCA
>Ga0209648_10002131_pt1 | contig 16304 bp, 15 predicted proteins | sample GraSoi2013_115cm_FD_185830 | JGI IMG/M metagenome (GOLD analysis project Ga0209648, IMG submission 185830) | Grasslands soil microbial communities from the Angelo Coastal Reserve, California, USA - Sample 9_17_2013_115cm (SPAdes) (version 2) | ecosystem: Environmental > Terrestrial > Soil >...
GACGGTCCCGCGGGTCCACGAGACAACAGGCTGGATCACGTGGTCCTTGACCTCCTGCAGATGAAGTGCCTCCCTGTCTCGAAGGCTCGTCTCCCGAAGTGCGTTGAGGCTGTGCCAGGTGAGCCAAACATACACTGTTGTCACCGCAACAAGCACGAAGTTCGCGATGACCAAGAGAAGGTTTGCGTATTCGTTTAGGAAATGCGCAAGGTTTGAGATCATTGCCACCACCGAGATAGAGCTAATCGTGCGGCTAGCGCAAGACGAGCGGGTAAGAAATCCACTCTGATTCTGGCCTGCGAATCTGCAGAAGGTACTTGCCAGGGCGAAGCGAATCGAGGGTCAACACTAATTGTAGCGAATCGACATGGTCGTTCAACTTGGCTGTACCACTACTTCCCGCGAGTTCTTCACCTGAAGGCGTCACAATGCGTACGTCGTACGGTCCCTCCCCACTTCCAAGGGGGAGGAAGATTTTTAGATTTTTAGCTGCGCGGGGGAGCTCCAATGGTTGCTCGTCTGGATTAGTCTCCGCCCCTCGCGCTACAGAACGATTCCTCAAATCCAGCGTGGCCGTCTGGGTCGACAGATTTTCGTTCCAATTACGGAGCAAGGCCCAGCCTGCGACTGTGCCTACGAGAAGAATGCTGGCTGCTATCGCCAGCAAGGCTTGCTTGCGACCACGCTGAGAAGCTTCTCGGAACTTGGAAAAATCACCGTAACAAGGACTGCAGGAGCCGAGGTGGTCTAGCCACACCTCCGCTTCCGAAAGCGGCATCTTACGAGAGGCGATTTTCTTGAGAACCTCGGCGCCTGGACACCCGATACGCTTGGGATTCGGGAACTCCTTGCGCAGACCACGGCCTAGCACATCCAGAATGCGCCTTTCGTCTGCGACCGAATATCCCTTTGCGTTCAGGGTTGCCTCACTTTGTCCACCACACAGCGAATATTACATCCAGTCGACCTCAGCCGGATTTCTTTAGCGTTTTTCTTTTCAGCAATCGACCAATGTTCTGGCGAATCTTTTCCAGATTGTAGCGGAATTTCATTTTTGCTTGTTGCTCGGTGATGCCAAGCCAGCTCGCAATTTCCTTCCAGGAATATTCGTATTGGCGGGCCTCCCAAACCTTCTTCGTCCAAGCATCCATGCGGTCAGTTATTTGCCTGACGGCAATAGAGCGTTCGAGTTGTTCGGCCCATCCTGTGTCCAGGGCAGCCTCGAACCGCTCAAGATCGAGGACTGACGACACCAGCTCGATTGTTTCAGCCCTTCTCTGTTCTTGCCTGCGCAACCTATTGAGACGGTGATGGAAGACTCCAATCAGGTAGGATTCCAGGTCGGATACCGGGGGCCCGTGATCTTTGTTCCGTTGGCGCGTCTTTGCAACCGACTGGAGCACCCGGTCCCAGATGTCCGCCGCCGTAGCGGTTCTCTCAGGGCCCCGTTCTTTGTCGAAGAGCTCGCTCCGGACGTGAGCCAGAACGCGCGGCCAAGCTGCTCGTGCCGCGGTCAACAATTCTTCGTCAACAGCAAGCGGCGGTCCACCTAGCCCCTGCTTGGTCCCAAGTAGCACCCATTCGCCATACGGGTCCGGTTTATCCGTTGGGTCCATTGGGTTTATGAGCCGTTGCGTCAAACTAGGCCAAAAAGAGCCTGCCATCAGGTTGCGCGGTACGTCAATGGTACGAGGCATAACTATCGGTACCTGAAAGATTTTTTCTTACTTTTTCCCTTCTCGATGTTCCCTAGTAAGTGAGGGGAGTTCTCGCCGAATTTTCCCCCGAGAGCTTGGCGGACCCGAATCACCAGTGTGATCCGCCAGACGTCGTGGACGGCTGAGACACGACACGCCGGACGCGAAGGTAGAAGCCCACTGCATGGAGCTAGTGCTCCACGTGTGTCTCGGCACCATGATGGTAGACAGTTGGGGAAATACAACGGGTGGCTATTCTTTCCGGTTTTTCTCCCCGGAACAAATCGATCGAATTTTGCGCGAAGGGGTGAAGCGTGGCAGAACCGGTTCGCACGATGCGATCGAAAGAATTCTGAAGCACGAGCCAGGCCTCGAACGAGCGGAGCTGTGGCGACAGATTCGCCGACTCAAGCAACCTTTGAATGGAACGCTCTATCAGCGCACGGCGTGGAGTCCAGAAGACGACCAAATCCTTCGAAAAGGTTATGAGGAAGGGTGGAATGGAAAGCGAAAAGCTGTGCGCGAACTTCTTAGGAGGCATCCCGGCTGGCAACCTCACTCGATTTGGGGCCGGGCCGCCAAACTCGGACTTGTTTGGAAGACCTTAAAAAAAGACCGACTCCGTTCCCGACAACCTTGGGCCGACGATGATGACCGTGTTCTGCTCACGATGGCAGGATATAAGACCGCAAAGTTCATCGCCAAAGTCTTACATCGGTCCAAAAGTGCCGTCCGTTATCGCCTCGCTGTCCTGGGCAAGAGCAGTCGCGTTCATTTAGAAGGATATGCCCGACGGACTCTAGCGCAAGAGTTGCATCTGGGCAGCCGCACAATCCAACGCTTGATTGTTGAGGGTTTGCTTGAGGTCCGGGATCCTCGCATTACCCGCAAGTCTCTCGCCGAGGCGTACAAGACGGGGTGCCTGACGCGCCCGCTGGATGACCAGCAGACCAGGACCGAAGAACCTGCGTTGAGCCCGCGCGAAGAGGAGGATGCTGCCACACCATCGAACGATTCCATATCAGCCGCACCGCGTGACTCTTCGAAGCCGCCCCGGTCTTGTCGAGCCAAACGAATTTGGGCGGCCGTGGCTAGACAACTCGACGTAGATGCGGGGGTGATCGAGCACCTCATCTTCCGTGGGGTACTTAAATTCTATGACCCCCGCGTGACGGAAAAGTCTCTCACAAAGTTCTGTACACGATATGGCGCATTGATCAAAACCGACTTTCTCGATGCAGAGACCAGGGATTGGCTTGCTGGCTCAATGGATCTTGTGCCAAGTGCGGGCAAGGTTGTGGCGCAGGGGATGGAGGCCTTTCGCAAGCACGCACAGGCGGTCAGGATCTGTGAATACTGCGGCAGAGCGATTCGTGGCAACGTATTCTTCAGACACAGCAAGAGGTGTCCTCAGCGGAATGCCCGCTCTGAATCGAAAGTGTCGTAGCAGAGGAAGAGCCGGGGGGCTGATCGAAATCGAGCTGCGACCATCACTCGACGTGGCACTCAAGGAAATCCTCGGCAATTGCAATTGCACCATAATTGCACCTAGATTTTTGTCGCTGTGATTTCTGAAAACTCCATTGCATGTGCTGTGTGGCTTGCTCTGACACCTCCCAAGCTTCGGACACGGATTCGATTCTCATCGCCCACTCCATAACTCGCGAGTCTCAATTGGCTGTGATGCCAAGTGAGCAATTTCAAGTCGGCGTGTACAGAGCCATTATGGGATGCTCGCTATGGAAGTGGTACACACACGACCTGCAAAATGGTTCTTTTTTGTTAGTGATTCGAGATGAAGAATGATTGGCTGCACAATGACCGCAGTCCTCAAAGAAGAGGCGGAAGGAGTGTCTGATGGATAAGAGCCTATTCAGTTTCTCCACGACTACCGTGACGGCCATGGGGCAGCGCCGACCGACCAAGAACACGATGCAGCGCTTGGCGGTTCCTTCACAAGACACGATGATTAGTACACGTCTCACGGAGCGCTTTGGCATCAGGCACCCGATCGGCTGCGCGCCAATGGCATTCGTTACCGGCGGGGCACTCGCTGCTGCGGTGTCTCGCGCCGGTGGACTCGGAATCGTTGGTGGAGGTTATGCGGGGACCCTGGGTGAGGAACCTGATTTGGAAACTGAACTTGCTCGGGTGACATCGGACAAATTTGGCGTGGGATTCATCACGTGGGCTCTGGCGCGTTCGCCAAAGATGCTGACGAAAGCGTTGCGACACTCGCCGTTCTGCGTGTTCCTCTCATTTGGCGATCCTCTTCCGTTTGCGGCAGAGATTCACGGTGCCGGCGCCGTGCTGATCTGCCAGGTGCAGTTCTTGTCGCAGATCGACATGGCTCTGAAGGCTGGTGCTGCAGCGATCGTGGTACAGGGAACCGAAGCAGGGGGGCACGGAGCATCCCGTTCAACGTTTCCGTTCGTGCCGGAAGCCGCCGATTACCTGAAGCAGCATTCGCCTGAAACTTTGCTTCTTGCCGCCGGAGGTATAGTGGACGGAAGGGGATTGGCGGCAGCTCTGATGCTGGGTGCAGATGGAGTGTTGGTCGGGACGCGTTTTTGGGCTTCGGCCGAAGCCCTCACGCCGAAGTCGCACACGGACAAGGCCATCGGAGTGACCGGCGATGGGACCATTCGGACGAAAACGCTGGATGCCCTGCGCGGCGTTCCTTGGCCGAGGGAATACTCATTCCGCTTTCTTAAGAACAAGCTAACCGACGAATGGGCTGACCGGGAAGGCGAGGCGTTAGATGCATTCGGTACATTGTCATCGAAATACGCCCACGCACGCGTACAGAATGATCTGGATACGGTCGCGGTCGTCTGCGGAGAGGCCGTGGGTCTCCTTAAGGATCGGCCAACAGCTGCATCAGTCGTGCAATCGATGACTGCGCAAGCTGCCAGTCTCCTCCGTAATGCCGGCAAGCTCAGGTTCACGTCGTAGTCTCGAGAGTTCTGCAAGCTGGCGAGTTTGGGATGATTTGGCTGTTGCTGAGTGGGCAGGCATCTCGTCCGGCCACGACCCGCCGGAATTACAGCCTCACCGGCCCCTATTGGGCTCGACTGGAGGCTTCCGTTCGAGCCTTCGCAATCCGTTCAACCAGTCTGCGACGCGAATCAATTGCCGCCGTAGCTGTCTTGGTTAATTTCTGTACCAGCCAGTCCGGTGCTTTCTTTGGTGACCCACAGTTGAAAGGTGGTTGTGGGTCGTATTCCGTCTGCAGTTGAATGGCCTGGGCGGCTTCCTCGCCCCGCAAAAGCGAGGCGAGTTGAAGAGCGCAGTCGATCCCAGCGGAAACACCGGCTCCTGTCACACGATTACGATCGACGACAACTCGTTCAGCCGTTGGATATGCGCCCAATGGCTCAAGCAATGAGAGGAACAACCAGTGGCACGTCGCCCGATATCCGCGAAGGAGCCCCGCAGCCCCCAGAAGAAGTGAGCCAGTGCATACCGAAACGATGTATCGCGCAGTTGCTCCCTGAATGGCCAGGAATTCGAGCACTTTCTCGTCTTCCATCAAGTCATCCGTCCCTGGGCCGCCTGGCACGACAAGCACATCTAACCTTGGCGAGTCAGCCATCGTAAGGTCGGGCACAATGCGCAGGCCGGGCGCCGTCCTCACTGGGGCGGTATCTTTCCAGAGGATGTGGGTCTTGGTGTCCGGCATCCGAACCAGAACTTCGTAAGGTCCCATCAAGTCGAGTGGGGTGAGCCGCGGAAAGCAGAGCAATCCTACTTGTAATAATGCGTTCTCGGCCATTTTTCCTCCAGAACGGCGTCTCCTGATCCGACCCTCTGTTTTCGACAATCCTCTGAAGCCACAACCAGCTTGTGCCTACGCGATGAGAACACGATCGACGCGACTCGGGGGTTGGGAAACCACGAGAAGCTGAACCCCCTCCTCGTTCGGGACTATACGAGCTATTCACATTTCGCGCGATTTGCCGACTAGTCAGCAGATGGCAGCGTAAAGCCGCCTCTACAACTCCGCTCAATTGTGTTTTAGGAATTTTCCTTGGTGGCCAGTTAAGGAGTTGTAGAGCGTCTCGATAAAGGCATCGGTGTTGACAAACTGGCCTGAAAACTTTTCCCATGGCGCGAGAATGTTGTCCTGCTTCATTTGATCCAGAGTCTTGTGCTCGTTGAGGGCTTTCTGCACGACTGCCGAAGTTTCCTTCAACATTTCGGTGAACGCGCGGACGTCGTCGAGATTCGAGAGCGCACCGTGGCCGGGGATAACTTTCACGTCCGCCGGCAACTGCGCGGTGGCTTTTTCCATGGCGTCGATCATGCCCTGGACGCTGCCGCCGCTGGCAACGTCAATAAAAGGGAAGCCATAGCGCACGAAGTCGTCGCCCATGTGTACGACATTGTTTTTCGGGAAGAAGATGATGGAGTCGCCGTCGGTGTGGCCGGAAGGAAAATGCAGTGCGCGGATGTCCTCCCCGTTCAGGTGAATGGTTACATCGTGCTCGAAAGTGATAATCGGCAGCGCCTCCTTCGGCGCTGGCTTATTTTCCATCTTGATCGAGCCGCCGTTGCCGGCAGTGCCGCCGGATTCGAGGCGCTTGCGGACGTTATCCTGCGCGATGAGCGTGGAGCCCGCGTTGTTGAACGGCACGTTCCCGCCGGTGTGGTCTCCGTGATAGTGGGTGTTGATGACAAAGCGCACGGGCTTGTCTGTAATCTTCAATTCCTTCAACGCCGCCTGGATTTTGTCCGCCAGTGGAGCGAATTGATCGTCCACGATGACGATGCCGTCTTCGCCCACGGAAGCGGCGATGTTGCCGCCCTGGCCTTCCAGCATGTAGATGTTGCCGGAAACCTTGGTCGCTTTGATTTGAACCTTGGAAAAGTCCGGCTGCTGCTGCGCCACGGCGGCTGGCCCGCAAGCCAGCGCGGCACCAACCAGTGAGAGAACCGTCCAAGTGCGTATCTTCTTGAGCATCTCGCTCCTCCTTTGCTGGGCCACTAGAACGCGATCGCCATGACTCGGCGGTTCGGAAACCGCAAGAACCGAACCGGATTCGTTGAGAATCCTGTGTGGGTGCTCGACCGCAGGTTGAATTCAACAGACAGTTCCGCGCGTACTTGAAGCCACTGATCTAAGAGGAACTGTACAATCCATCATTTCAGCCGTGCAAGTAAACATGGTCCTTCCTGCGACGTACACAGCCATTATGGGCTGCTCGCCATGGAAGTGGTACACACGCAATCCGATAAATGGTTCTTCTCTTTCCGTGATTCGAAATGAATACTGCGGCGAGAAAGAGCGGAGGCGATGAACAACACCGCGACCAGCAGTTGGGTTCGGTTCCGACGGCTCGTTTTTGCCCGTCTGACGTATCTTTAACCGGCGCACTCGAATTCTCGTTTCTCATGCGGAAGCGTCAGATGGATTACTTGTCGAAGACGCAGCCAAATTGGCCTCGATTTGCCGGCATTAGCACATATGCCAGGTTGCCCCACCGTTCCGAACCGGTGGGCAACGGATTCGCTGTTTTCGGAGTCCCCTTCGATCTGGGTAGCAGCTTCTGCTCCGGGTCCCGTTTTGGACCCTCTGCAGTACGCGAGGCTTCTCGGCATATTCGGGTTGCGAATGCGTTCCACAGAATAAACATTTACGACCATGTTGCTGGCATCGATTATGGTGATGCGCCGGTTTATCCTTTTGAACTCGAGCGGAGTCTTGGGTCTATCGAAGAGTTTGTCAGTGGGCTCGTGTTGGCCGGAACTGTCCCGATAGGAATCGGCGGGGACCACACTGTATCACTGCCAATTCTGCGAGCTCTCGCTAGAGCGAGCGGGCGACTCTCCCTCGTTCACTTTGACGCCCACTCTGATACTGAAAACGTCCTATTTGGCTCACGAATCAATCACGGGACTACATTCCGAAGGTGCGCTGAGGAAGGACTCATCGATCCCCAGAAGTCCATCCAAATTGGAATGCGGGGGTCTACAGCCGACCTTTCAGAGATCGACCAGGCTCGGGAACTCGGTTTCGAAGTCATTGATTCGACACTCATGAACTCGCTCTCGATAGAGGAAATTGTCTCCGCCGTCAAAAGGAGAGTTGCAAAGTCCACGGCGTACTTGTCTTTCGATATCGATTTTGTCGACCCAGCTCATGCCCCCGGGACCGGCACTCCGGAGGTCGGAGGAGCAACAGCCAGAGAAGCGCTTGCCCTCATTCGTGGATTGACCGACGTAGCGTTCGCAGGTTTCGACCTCGTGGAGGTGTCACCAGCATACGACTTGAGCGGCATAACGGCATTGTTGGCTGCGAATCTAGTATTCGAATTCATCTCGCTGATCGCACTGCGGGCCCTCCGCGAGCGAAATGCAATTTAGCCGACGACTTGAGAGGCTAAGGATGCTTGTAGATGTGTGGTTGCGGCTCGGCTGCATAGTGGCATGCCTGACGACACTTGCAGCAGATCCGCCTGGCATGACTTGTATCCTCAAGGGCCGAGAAATGCGTCGGCCAAGACGCATGTCCTGATCGCGAAGGGGATTTGCGCGAGAGCGTTCGAAAAAGGATCGATACGATCTGTTGATTGTGGAGAGCTTTATGCTTACGGTCGATAATCTGGGACAAGTGATCAGGATTGTTGACGAGGGCGAACTTAGGGCATTGCTGAGGGAGCCCGAGGCGCTGGCTTCAGCACGCTTGGCTTTTCGTGCGCTGGCCGAGGAACGGATCGTCCAACCGGCGCCCATAGGGATGACGATTCCAGGTGTCGACGGAGAGATTCATATCAAGGGTGCATATTTGGTTGGATCACCGATCTACGCGTTCAAGTTCGCCACGAGTTTCCCGAATAACGGCGGGACTGACTTGCCCCCTGGCTCCGGCCTATTTGTTGTCTTTGACGCCAAAACGGGTTTTCCGCTCGCTTTGTTCTTTGACAACGGGTACTTGACCGATCTCAGGACTGCGGCTGCAGGGGCGCTCGCTATCGATCTCCTAACTCCGAAGTTAATCAATAAAGTTGCGGTCTTGGGGACTGGGGTGCAGGCGCGCTATCAGCTTCGGGCAGCCGCTCGAGTGCGCCGGTGGTCCGTAACTCATGCCTGGGGGCGAAGCTCGACGAAAGTCAATAAATACTGCAAGGAAATGGAGCGCGAGTTGGACATTCCCTTTATGCAAGCCCCCAGCCCTGAAGACGCCGTTCGAGACGCGGACTTGCTCGTCACCACCACGGCTAGTCGCACACCCCTCGTTCGAGAAGAGTGGCTAAAGTCGAACGCGACCGTAGTGGCCATGGGTTCGGATGCCCCAGACAAGCAGGAGCTATCGTCCGGTGTATTGGCCCGTGCGGACAGAATCGTTGTCGATCATCGCGGTCAGTGCGCCGCTTTGGGAGAATTACATCATGCGCTTGAAAAAAGAATCTTCGGTGAGGAGAAGGCAATCGTGGAACTGGGACAAATCCTGACAGGCCGTGAACGGGCAAGGAAACCCCCTGAACTCATCGTCTGTGACCTCACAGGTGTCGGTGCGCAGGACGCCGCTATCGCGGAGGCAGCGTGGAATATCGTAAGTCAGGACAATCCTCACTCGTTCCAAAGAGGGATCCCGGAAGGAAGGAACCAGAGATGAAAATTCCCCCCTTCAGGCTGGAGCGATTCTTTGCGAAGTATGAATTCACGACGCCGCATTTGCTTTGCTCTTCCGATTGCGAATCCTTGACGGCGGGAGAACTTCTAGATTTGGAGTCCGGTGCGGCCGACGAATTTCGGTCCGTCTGGCTAGGCTACACGGAGAGCACGGGGGATCCCGATCTCCGGCGTGAAATCTCCACCTTGTACTCCACGATTGCTCCGGAACAGGTTCTCGTTCATTCCGGTGCGCAAGAGGCTATCTTCTCATTTTTTGCCGCTGCCGTCGGTCGTGGTGACCACATGATTGTGCACTACCCAGGCTATCAGAGTCTCTACGAAGTAGCTGCGGCCAGCGGATGCGAAATCACGAAGTGGATCGTTCGGGAGGAGGAAGGTTGGGCGCTAGACCTAGATTTTCTTCGCAGAAGCGTGAAGTCGAACACCAAAGCCATCGTCGTCAATAGCCCTCACAACCCCACCGGGTACCATCTGTCCCGCGAGGAATTCACTCAGATCGTAAAGGTCGCCGCCGAAAGAAATATCTTGCTCTTCTTCGACGAGGTTTTTCGGCTACTCGAGTACAGCGACGATAACCGCCTGCCGTGTGCGTGTGACGTATATGAAAACGCGATTTCTCTCGGCGTCATGTCCAAGGCATTTGGGCTCGCGGGGTTGCGGATCGGCTGGCTTGCGACGAAGAATAGACAAGTCCTCGCCGCTGCCGAACGCGTCAAGGATTACACAACCATCTGCAACAGTGCACCCAGCGAGTTTCTTGCGAAACTGGCTCTCCGCCAACGCGACAAGCTGCTAACTCGCAATCGAGCCATGATCATGGAGAATCTGGATGCTCTCCATACGTTCTTTCGAAAGTGGACCCACGTCTTTCGATGGATTCCCCCCAGGGCAGGCCCGGTCGCGTTCCCCAAGATCCTCTTGCCAGTCAGTCCAGAGGACTTTTGCGCAGATGTAGCCTCGCGTTGCGAAGTGCTACTCATGCCGGGTTCGATTTTTGATCCTGACAGTCTGCATATTCGCGTTGGACTGACCCGACGTGATTTGCCAGTGGCGATCTCTAGACTCGATGGATACTTGAACTCCCTCTGAGGTCGAGTTTGACTCACAAGGAGTTGGCCGGATTGTCATTCCCGCATAAGGTCGATTCCTCCCTGCGACGTACACAGCCATTATGGCTGCTCGCCATGGAAGTGGTTCACACGCAATTCGCTAAATGGTTCTTCTCTTTCAATGATTCGAAATGGATACTGCGGCGAGAAGAGCGGAGGCGATGAGCAACACAGCGACCAGCAGTTGGTTCGCACTCTGACCTGCAGTTTACGATTACGCCTCACAACCACAGACTTTGGGAAGCAAAACGTGTGAGCGAACATATGGAAGCTTTCAAGAATTGTTCTTACGTAGAATGCGATAGCTTGGGAAGGAGTCCGCAGACATGAGGAGAAGCCGTCGCAACTTTTTGCAAACTATCGGCGCAACCGGGGTTGCAGCGGCCTTCGTAAAGGCCGGGAGCGCGACCGGGAATCCGGGCCCCAAAGAAAACCTCAGGCGTTTCCACACTGTGCAAATTGACGTATTTACGTCTCAGCGGTTGCAGGGGAATCCTCTTTCTGTTTTCACGGATGCTCGCGGGCTGACTGACTCGGAAATGCAAGACTTGGCGCGCGAAACAAATCTCCAGGAGACTACCTTTGTATTTCCTCGAGACCCTGTGACCGAGCGGGAACATGGAGTGAAGGTACGGATTTTTGTTCCCGACGAGGAGCTACCGTTTGCCGGACACCCGACGCTGGGCACGGCCATGGTGCTGCGTAACCTCCGCCTGGCACGGGGCAAATCGGGTGTACCCCAGCAGGAGAGCGTTGCGGAGGTTACACTCGACCTGAAAGTAGGTAAGGTGCCGGTTTATTTCCGCGATGATCCTTCCGGGAACATCTTCGGAGAAATGCACCAGGTGGACCCAATCTTCGGACCTTTGCATGATCGAGACACAGTGGCGGCGCTCCTGGATTTAAAGGCTAGCGACATTGCCACCGATTGGCCGATCCAGACAATGTCCACGGGCCTGCCTTACGCTATCGTGCCGATCAAGCAGCTGAGCACGCTTCAGTCCATGCGTCTCGACCTGCGCAAAGTTTACGAGTATCTGGATCGGCAAGAACCAAAGTGTGAGTTCTATTACGTGACCCGGGACACGCCTGACCCAAAAGTGGGGCTTCGGGCAAGAGCCATCTATCCGAACGGGGAAGACCCGGCGACAGGCTCAGCGGCAGGATGCACGGCGGCTTGGATGGTGCGGTACGGAATAGCACAACCCGAACAAACCGTTCACATCCAACAGGGCGTAGAAATCAAGCGACCCAGCCAGATCTTTGTCCGCGCGAGCAGGACTGGCGACAAAATCACAAATGTCCGTGTGGGGGGCCACGCTGTGGAGATCATGGAAAGCGAAGTCTCCCTGTGAGGCCGCCGTCGTTATGACATCAGTTTCCGATAAGTGTGCTGCTGAGCATGCATATCAAATTGGCGCTAGAGTCGTGCCCGCAGGCCTCACCAAACTCTCTGGTATGCGAATCAAACCCTGTCGTATCGACCAGTTTTTCGGAAAATACGAATTCACCGCCAAGTACTTGCTGTCGAGTTCAGATGCGGAATCCCGCAACATCAAGGAACTACTCGAACTCGAGCCCGGCGCCCACGAACGCCTCCTCCAGCAGTGGTGCGGGTACACGGAATCGCCGGGAGCACCCGCGCTGCGTGAAGTAATCTCCGAAATCTATCCGCGGATCAAGTCGGATGATGTTCTAGTTTTGTCCGCGGCAGAGGAAGGCATCTTTGTTTTGTACCATGCGCTGGTCTCGCGGGGCGATCACGTCATTGTCGAGACGCCATGTTACGAAAGTGCCCTCGAGGTTGCTCGCAGCACAGGAGCACAGGTCAGCGAGTGGCGCCGCAGCTTCCAAAACGGCTGGGCACACGATCCCGCCGCTCTGGAAAAACTGCTCCAGCCGAACACAAGGCTCATCTACATCAACACTCCCCACAACCCCACGGGACTCTTGATGCCTGCCGGCGTCTTCCAGGAAGTCATCAAGCTGGCCGCCCGTCGCGGAATTATCGTGTTCTGCGACGAAGTCTTCCGCGAACTCGAACACGATCCGGCGTCGCGTCTTCCAGCTGCTTGCGAAGTCTACGAACGGGCGGTCAGCCTGGGTTCCATAAGCAAGACGTACGGCTTGCCTGGCTTGCGACTCGGATGGCTTGCTTCCAGGGATGCGGACATCATTCAGCGCTGCTTGGATTTCAAGTACTACACCACCATTTGCAGTAGCGCCCCCAGCGAATTCTTCACTGCGCTGGCTCTTCGTCATCGCGAAGTCTTGGTGAAGCGCAATCGGGAAATCGTCCTGCGCAATCTGCCGCTCCTCGATGCCTTCTTCCGTCAGCGGTCGAATCTTTTTGAATGGATCAAGCCCAACGCCGGCCCTCTCGGCTTTGTTCGATACAAACCTGAGCGGGACGTCTTTGCTTTTTGCGAGGACCTTGTCCGGGACTCGGGAATCTTACTCTTGCCTGGGAACGTCTTTGACCAGCCGCACCACATTCGCTTCGGTTACGGCCGCAAAAATATGCCGGAGGCCCTCGCCCAGTTCGGGGCGTACCTCGATACTCATTTTTGATTTAAAGGGGCGCGCGGCTCGTGCATATCAAAATGACAAAGAAGAACAGACAAGAATGAGGCCAGGATGGATTCGCTGCTCTCTTTTCCTGTATGCCTCTTTCATCCCCTACAACATGCCGGTTTATCCCGGTGCTCTCCGAGTGCGCCGTCAATGGACGGGCTGTCAGGACCAGGCACATCTTTGTTCTGCTGTGGAATGCCTTTTTATTCAGCGACTAAGACCACCGTCTCCGAGGATCCTGAAAGGGAAGAAAAGTGGTTCGATTGAGCCCACCGAAACAGGGCGGACAGACAAATTACGAGGACACAGTGATGAACGCGCCCAAACATTTTCGGCCTTATCTTCTCTTGTGCAGTCTAGTTGTCGCCTTGCAACCTCTTGGGGGGTCCGCACAGTCGAATTCACATACATCGAAAACAAGCCTTCCACACACTCCCACGGAACGGGATGGGCAACACGATTTTGACTTCGAGATTGGGACTTGGAAAACTCACCTGTCGCGCCGCCTGCATCCCTTAACTGGCTCCACTACCTGGATGGAATATGAGGGTACTTCCGTCGTCCGAAAGGTTTGGAATGGCCGCGCCAATCTGGTGGAGCTCGAGGCCGATGGCCCAGCAGGTCACATCGAAGGACTGTCCCTGCGTCTATACAATCCCCAATCCCACCAGTGGAGCCTCAATTTTGCCAACAGTGAAGGCGGTATCCTGAGCCAACCGACGATCGGCGAGTTCAAAAATGGACGCGGCGAGTTTTTCGACCAGGAAACGCTCAATGGCCGAGCCATCTATGTTCGATTTGTCATTTCGGATATCACGCCGAATTCGTGCCATTTTGAACAGGCATTCTCGGATGATGGAGGCAAGACTTGGGAAGTAAACTGGATCGCGACAGACACACGGGTGAAAGATAAATCTGACGAAGCTGCCGGCCTTGCCGGTGCCCAGGAGGCCCCGCCGCCATCTTCTGTTGTCCGCCAGTCGCTGGACGATGCCTGGTGGACTGGCCCCATGTTGGCGCCCTCGGCCGCGACGTTACCGCGCGGACATCTGCTGATCGAGCCCTATCTCTACGATGTGATCTCTGCTCATTCGAACGGCTTCGGTTCGCTGACATATGTGAACTACGGACTCGCAGACAGAGTGACGGTCGGGCTGATCCCCACGGCGGGCTTCAACGTAGTGAGCAATGGCGCGAGCAGCTCCGGCGTCGGGCTGGGCGATGTCACCTTGCAGGCTCAGTACCGGCTCACGCAGTTTCATGCTGGCAGTTGGATTCCGACGACCTCCATCGTCGTGCAGGAAACGTTTCCGACCGGGAAGTACGATCGACTGGGCAACCGGCCGAGCGACGGCTTCGGCAGCGGAGCCTACACCACGACGTTGGCGCTCTACTCGCAGACGTACTTCTGGCTGCCGAATGACCGCATTCTGCGCATGCGCTTTGATGTGTCGCAGGCGTTTTCCAACAATGTGAACGTAGAAGACGTCAGTGTCTACGGCACAGGAGCAGGATTCCGCGGGCACGCCAAGCCCGGCAACTCCTTCTTCGTCGACGGGTCCTGGGAATACAGCCTGACGCGGAGATGGGTGCTGGCGCTCGATGTCACATACCGCCACGACGGCAACACCCGCGTGACCGGATATAACATTCTGGATCCCAGCAGCCTGCAGAATCCGCCCAGCATCCGACTGGACTCCGGCTCCAGCGACGCGTTCGGCTTCGCGCCAGCGATCGAATACAGTTGGAAACCCAACCTGGGCGTGCTCCTCGGCACCCGCGTGATTGCCGGCCGCAATACGACTACCACGATCACTCCGGCGGTTGCGATCAACTTTGTCCACTGATCAGCGGTGGAAACGGTTTCCAAAATTGGGTCTATTTAGTGGGGCGATGAAGTCGAAAAGGTTATTCAGAAGCTGTTCTCCCGTTAGGATGTGGATTCTATCCTCGTGAACAGCACGGATGCGGGTTGCCATACATTCCACATAGAACGCCAGGAGTGTCCGATAAGTGAACCCTAAGGCGAGTGATAAATGGTCTGCTACAAAAATAGATTGAGGGTCCCACCAAACCCACGCCTATCGGGCCTGAACCACTTCCAAAAAGACGCCGCATATGAATACATTCCTAGCATGGGTAGGTACGCCCTTTTGGTTGTGTTGTTTCTGCCGATCTCATTCGCTGGCCAGTCTACGACCCTTGAGCGAGCTCCAAAGTGCAGGGGTGAGGCAGCAAAACCTACAGACCAGAATTTATCGACGCGACTGCGCCTTATGGAGGAAAGCTCTGAAACTTCCAATGCGAGAATTGAAACTGTGTACGACGCGCCTGGACATGCGTCAAAGCAGAGGGTGATCATTAATTCTCAGCCTGGCCCGCCTTTTGATGCCGTGGGGGCGCTAACCCTAAGCGAGGACGGAAAACACTACGCCTATTCGGCCGTAGATAAGGACAAGCTTTTTCCTGTTGTGGATGGGAAACCACAAGAATTTCACCTCAAAGTCGACACTGATTGCTGCGGTGAAGGTGGGCATTGGTTTGAGGTCTGGCAATATACTGAATACATTTTTAGCCCGGACGGAAACCGGATCGCGTTCGTAGAAATCAGTGAACGCGGGTGGAAATTAATTCTCGATGGAAAGGTAATAGACCGGTCTCCTATCGTCGGAGATTTTCGATTCTCTCCAAATGGATCATTCTTAGCCTACTTCACAACGGATTCTACTTCCGCGGACAACAAGGGAGTCTTTTTGTCGATTAATGGCAAAAGGCTCTGGACCTTTGATCCAGCCCATTCACCGTACGGGGATGAAAACGTCAAGATTCAGTCTCTGAACAACGATTCCGTCGAAGCTGTTGGATACGACAGCGGGAAGCCGGTTAGGGTCACCTGCAAGCTCGAGGATCGTGGCCAGTGATGGGGGTATGACGGGCCATAGCAAATGAAGGCGAACAGCCCTCTTACGGATATTTGCCCACGACCCAGCTATCGTAGCCTGGAGCAATGTAGAACAGGTCGTCGGCCTTCATCTCGACGACGGCGGCCGTCGTTTCTCATCGAACTGGAGCCAACAGTTGCCCATTATGAAGTGATCGCTGATCTTCAACAATTTGACGCAGGAAATGACCTAGCGTCATCACAGAAATGAGAGTGGGATCTACAGCGTATGTTAAGGATAACAGCAATCGATCACATCGTGTTGACGGTGGCCAACATTTCCGCCGCTTGCGACTTCTATCAGCGAGCATTGGGCTTGGAGAGCATCGAATTTGACAACGGCCG